>Ga0335083_10002458_pt1 | contig 24443 bp, 20 predicted proteins | sample Lox_Sample_42_FD_206716 | JGI IMG/M metagenome (GOLD analysis project Ga0335083, IMG submission 206716) | Soil microbial communities from Loxahatchee National Wildlife Refuge, Florida, United States - Lox_Sample_4.2 | ecosystem: Environmental > Terrestrial > Soil > Wetlands | place: USA...
AGCGGGAGCCGCCGCCGGCGTGAGCAGCACCAGCGCGCAGGTCAGCACGCCCAGCATCGCCCGGCGCATTTGGGTTGGCTTCTTCATGGTCGTCGATCCGTTCATGGTTGCTCCTGTCGGTTCCGAAGGTTCAACGCTGCAACCGGCCCCGCTGCGTCGAGCGCCCGCAGCACGATGTCCCGAGTCAGAACCTCGGGAAGCAGGCGGGGCGGCGCATCGCCCGGTGAGTACAGAGCGTACACGGGCACGCCGCTACGCCCAAGCCTGCGCAGCGCGTCGCCGATCCGGGCGTTACGGCTGGTCCAATCCGCCCGCATGAGCGTCACGCGCATCTGGGCGAAACGGCGGGTTACGACATCGGCGTTGAGCACGAGCCGCTTGTTCACCTGGCACGTCACGCACCAGGCGGCCGTGAAGTCGACGAAGACCCAGCGACCTTCGCTGCGCGCCCGAGCGAGCGCTGCATCGCTGTACGGTGACCACCCGATCTGCACCTGGTCCACTGCGGCGCGAACCCCGCCCTGCCATGCGATACCGGCGCCACCGACCATCAGCACCGCGGTCGCGACTGCCCAAGGGACCGGCGAACTCCCCCTGAATCTCGCGCTGCCCATCCAGCCCCAAGTCCAAGCGCCAGCACCGATCAGCACCAGCGCGACCAGAAGATGGGTGACTGCGCTCAATCCACGCTGCTCGCCGAGGACCCACGCCAGCCACACTACGGTCAGGTACAGCGGAAACGCCAGCAGTTGCTTGAGTGTCTGCATCCATGGTCCTGGGCGGGGCAGTTGTCGCGTCAACGCCGGGAGGAACGACAGGAGCACATAGGGGCCAGCCATCCCCACGGCCAGCGCGGTGAAGACCAGCAATGCCGTTCCCGCCGGCTGCACCAAGCCGTAACCGAGCGCCGCGCCCATGAAAGGCGCCGTGCATGGCGTCGCCACCACGCACGCGAGCAGGCCCGCTAGGAAGGAGCCGCCGTAGCCCTCATGCACGCGGGCCACGCCTGCAACCCGTTGCAGGAAGCTGCCGACTTCGAACACTCCGCTCAAGTTCAGCGCGAGGAGGAAGAACAGCAGCGCTAATCCCGATACCACTGCCGGCGACTGGAGTTGATAGCCCCACCCGAGTTCCGTGCCCGCCGACCGCAGCGCGACCAAGGCCAGCCCTAAGACCCAGAAGCAGACCAGCACGCCGCACCCAAACGCCAGCCCGTGTAGCCGCAGCCGGCGCCGGTCTCCGTGCGAGCGCTCCAGGAACCCCAGGACTTTGATCGAAACGACCGGGAACACACAGGGCATCAAGTTCAGGATCACACCGCCGGCGAGCGCGGACAGCAACGCGATCACGAGCGTGACCGACGTCATTGGGCTCGCAGTCGTGTCCTGCACCGTTACCGGGAGCTCGATCTCGGCCGCAGAACGCAGGCTGCCGCCCCAGCCCGGCTCGGCAACGAGTAGACCTGCGGCGGTAGTCGCGGGAGCGAGCCCCGGCGCCGCTATGACCTGTAGGACATAACCATCCGCGTCGCGTGTAAGGGTTTGCTGGGCGGCGTTTTCGATGATTCCGTCCTCGAACGGAAAGAAGGTCAGCCGGTCGATCTCGGGCGCACCGACCTGCATCTGCCGCAGCCCGATGGAGATCGAGCCCGCGTTCAGAGTCGCCTTCGCGCTCCAACCTGTCAGTGGCTGTGGCAACTCCGCGCGTGCTCGAGCAATGCGCGGCCCCCAGTACGGATCGGGCTCGGGTGGTGCTGCCACGATCGGCAGCGAGAGCCGGAAGCGAGCGCCACCCGGGAGGCAGATCTCTCTGCACACCAGCCATTCGGCCTGCGCCCCGATCGTGGCGCGCGTGCCTGCCGAGAGCCCGGCCGGTGTCGCGACCTCGGTCAGAAGCAGCGTTTCCCCTTCGTACCCGAAGTTGGCCAACGGCGGGATCGCAATCCGCACCGGTGCCGGCCAACGCAGTGGTCCAACGCGAAAATGCTCGGGCAGCTCCCATCGAATCGACGTTGGGAGCCCGGAATCGCCTGGGTTGCGCCAATACGTATGCCAGCCCGGCTCGTGCTGAAGTCTCAACGCAAGAGTGAGCGGCCGCCCGCCTTGGACGCTGCGCATGTCCGCGACGAGCTCGGCGTCCACGTGGGGTGTATGGATCGGGGTTGCCGCTGCAGGGGCTGAGACCCAGATCGCCAGGCAGGGCAAGAACACGTGTCTTGCCCAGGCGCGCAAAGTGATTCTGCGCATCACATCAGATTCCCGACCGAGGGAGGCGACGGCAGTTGCGCAAGCACGGCGAGGCAGCAAAGCTTGCGCAACAGCACGGGTCGGCCGGTGCCCAGAGCGACATTGGCGTACTCTAATACGAAATCACCTGTTCACGGCAAGCAAAGCGTCCCATGCTCAGGGCCTGCAGCGAGCCAGACCGGATCGACGTCTGGAATGTGATCAACGACGGCGCCCACGCCTACTGGGGCGTGATCCCGGCCGACTGCTGGCGAGAACCGTATATGCCGCTCGAAGAGTTGCAGCACGAGATCGCTCAGGGAGTCCGCTTTTGGGGCTGCGAGCTCGCCGATGGTTTGGTCGGCGTGATGGGATTGCAGGAGATCGAGGACGTGGCGCTGATCCGGCACGCGTACGTGCGGACTCGATATCGCAACCAGGGCATCGGCGGCCGGCTCCTCGCAGAAATACGCACGCATACCGACAGGCCGTTGCTCGTGGGAACCTGGGCGGCTGCGCGGTGGGCGATCATGTTCTACGAGAAGCATGGCTTCCGGCTGGTGCCCCAACCGGCCCGGGAAGAGCTGCTGCGCAGGTATTGGACCGTCTCACAGCGGCAGGCCGAGCTCTCCGTAGTGCTGGCCGCGAGCGACCCGCAGCACGCGGGCTAAGCCCGTTCGCGGCTAGTCGGGCTTCGACAGATCTGCCAGCGTGCCGGCGTTGGCCTCCCAGTTGCGCCCGTCAAAAGGGGCGATCTTCACCGACCGGATCGTGCTGCGGTCGAGGCAGCGGAGGTTCACGCTGAAGCCGTCGGGGTTTGAGCGCGGAACGTAGAAGGGCTTGACTCCGCAGACGCGGCAGAACAGATGCTTCGCTACGCCGGTGTTGAAGGTGTAGCTCGCCAGGCTTTCCTGTCCGCGCACGAGGCGGAACCGGTGCGCGGGAACGATGAGATGCTGAAAGCCGGTTCGCTCGCACATGGAACAGTTGCACTCGTAGACCTCCACGTCCTCGGGCGCCTCGACCTCGATCAGCACCGCGCCGCAATGACAGCTTCCCGTATGGATCACGCTTGTGTGCCTCTAGACGCGCCAGGACTTCACGCGCATCGCGCGCCCCGGCTAGTTCAGCCAGTCTACCAGGACGACGCGCATATCCGTGGTGTAGCCCACTCTCCATGCCAGCAGCGTCGAGTAGAGGAACGTGTACTTGCGCTCCTTGCGTCCGATCAGCGTTGTGGTGCGGACTACGAACACCTCTCCGAGCGAGCGCCCGTTCGCCAGCCGATAGTCCGGGACGCGTTCCACCACCTCATAGCTCTCCTCCCAGTTCTCCGCGGAGTCGGCGACAGCCTCGTCTTGGCCGCGCTCACTGCCCAGCACGGTGTAACGCAACTTCAGCTTGTTGCCGACCTTGAGCGGAAACAACTGCCCCGACAGGACCTCCATCGAGCTCACCTCGCGTCGGACCGTCCCCTTGCCCCAATTCGGGCAATCCGTCGACCACGTCTGCGCCACCTCCTGCAACACCAGAAAGCCGCCCACGCCGACCGCGTCGGACCTGTTGTTGAGCGTGCACTTCTGCCGGCCCATGCCGTACGCCGCATCCTCTGTGTATTGACCGAGGCCTTTGTCGGCCGCCTTGAGGCTCTCGATCGCCATGCCAATGACATGCCCGTCGCGCGGCGCAAGCAGCGAGAGCTTGAGCTGCTTGAAGTGCGGGGTGGGAGCGCTGAGGGCTGGGGGGGTTTCTACGCGCAGCCCACCGATGCTGGGTGGCCCGGTGAACACAGGCTGCTCGATCTGCTTCGTGCTCTGGCAGCCCGTCAGACCGACGGCCAGGAGCACCGCGCAGAACCAGCCCGCTCGCGTTCTCGGGGCGTAAGCGTCAGTCTGCATATCGACGCCGGCGCCGTCGCATCGCTCGACCGCCTGGATGGCTCGGGCCGCGCGGTCGCACGCTGGATCGCGCACCGCCGATATGGCACCAGCACGACTCGAGCCGGGGCACCGGCCGGGGGCGCGGGGTCAGCGACAGATCTCGTCCGCGCCGAGCTCGCGACACTGCACTTTCGTGTGGTCCGCGTTGCTCGCGCACTGGTAGGTCTTGCCTTTGCATTCGGCGCACCACGCGGTGGTGCTGCCTCGCCGGGCGAACTCGCTCGTCACAATGTTCACCTCCCGGCTGGAGCAAGGTGTCGCTTCCGCGGTGAGGCGCTCTTGTGTGGAGCATGCCGCAAGCCATCCGGCAGCAAGCAACGAGCAGGCGGCCCGGCAAAGGCGCATCGACTGTCCTTGAGGCTTTGTGCAAGCTACGGCGGTCCCGCTGGCAGCATGCCGGGACCGCGCCGCGAGTCGCGGCGTCTTAACTATGAATGTAGTGCTCCAGCTGCTCGATCATGAACTTCTGCTCGGAGATCACCGCCTTCACGACGTCGCCGATGGAGATGACGCCAATCACCTTCTTGTCCGCCAGGACGGGCAGGTGCCGCACGCGCTTATCGGTCATCAGCGCCATGCAATCCTCCACGCTCTGATCTGGCCGCACGCAGATCACTTTGGGCGTCATGATCTCCCGCACCGCGGTGTCCTTCGACGACTTGCCGTGCAAGATCACCTTGCGCGCATAATCGCGCTCGGAAAAGATGCCGGCCAGCCGCTCGCCATCCAGCACGACCAGTGCACCCACTTCCTTTTCGGCCATGACTTTGAGCGCATCGAAGACGCTGGCATCCGGCGAGATGGACAGCAGCTTGTGTGACTTTGCCTGCAGGATTTCCTGGATCGTTTTCACAGTTCCCCTCCTTCGCTTGCCGCTGGCAGGGCGATCTGGCGCCGCCTCCCGCGGACACAAGCCCAGTTTAGCAGCTTGGAGGCGATTGGGAACCGGCCGCGGCCCTGGCCCCGGCACGTCCGAGCTCGTCCCAATGCTTGGCCAACCGCTTGAACGAGATCGGATACGGCGTCTTGAGCTGCTGGGCCCATAGTGACACGCGTAGCTCCTCGATCATCCAGCGAAACTCTTCGAGCTTGGGGTCGAACTCGCCGGCCTGCCGCTGCGCGGCCATGCGCGCCTGATACGCCTGCCACCACTGCTGGATCTGCTGCTGCCACTCGGCATCCTTGGCGGGGTTCACGGAAAACTTGTCCAGGCGGAACTGGATGGCCTTCAGGTAACGGGGAAGGTGCTTGAGGCGCGGCAGCGGAGTGGAGACGATGAAGCCGGCGGGGAGCAGCGCCTTGAGCTGGTTGCGGATATCGGTCATGGCTCGCTGCCAGATCGGCACCCCCGGCTGATTCAGCCGCGGCCGGAGCTGCTGATACTCCGCCAGCATCTCGCCGACGACGCGGCAAACCTCCTGGGCAACGTCCATGAGACGCGTCTTGGCCTTCGCCACCCGCGCGTTGAACGCGGCACGCGTGGTCACCGGTTCTTGCTCGACGAAGAAGGCGCGATCGCACACCGCGTCCACCAACTCTTCCCGCAGCCGGTCCAGGACCGCACCCTTCTCCGGCTTGCCGCCCTCCAATTCCAGCAACAGTGCGTAGCGCAGCGCCAGCTCCTGCAGCCCGGGCAGGTTGCGCGCGAGGAACTTCACCTGTTCCGCGGCAGCGAACTGGAACAGCCGGCGCAGGCCCACGCGCGTGGCGGCGCGTGCCTCGTGCTCGGTATCGAGCAGGACGAGCGACACCGACTTGCCCTCGTCGACGAGCGCCGGATACCCGATCAGCCGCTGGCCCGCGCGAGTGAACTCCACCTGCTCGGGCAGCTCGTCGAGGTCGAAGCCGGTGAGTCCTTTGCGCTCGAAGCGTGCCGCCGCACTCTCGCTGAACTGGCGGCGCGCCTTCACGCCCAGCCCCGCGCGCAGTTCGGCGAGATCGCGGCCCATGTCGAGCTCTACCCCTTGCTCGTCGACCACGCGGATGTTCATGCGCAGAAACGGCGGCAGGTCGCTGAAGTCCCACGCTTCCTCAGGCACCTCCAGAGCGGTGATCTTGCCGATCGCTTGGGACAACGCCGTTGCCAGCGACGGCACGCTAGGGTCGAGGTGTTCCAGGCAGGCCGTGACGGCCTGCGAAACGGGGACCAGATGCCGGCGCAGATTCTTGGGCAACGCACGCACCAGATGCGTGACCTTGTCCCGCAGCAGCCCCGGCACCAGCCACTCGAGACGCCGCTCGTCCACCTGGTTGAGCAAGTGCAGCGGGACCGTGATGGTCACTCCGTCCAGGCCATGGCCCGGATCGAAGCGGTAGCTGAGGCGATATACGATGCCCCCGATTTCGAGTCTTTCGGGGAACCGCTCCTCGGTGATCTCCTCGGCCGCATGGCGCATCAGGTGCTGGCGCGTGAGAAACAGCAGGCGAGGCTCGGTGCGCTCCGCCTCGCGCCGCCAGCGCTCGAACTGCTGGCCACTCCACACGTCCCGAGGCACGCGCTCGTCATAGAACGCGAAGATGTGGGACTCGTCCACCAACACATCGTGACGGCGCGACTTGTGCTCCAACTCTTCGACCTCGCCGCACAGATCCCGGTTGCGGCGCAGGAACTCCGCGTTGGTCTCGAGCTGACCGTGCACCAAGCCCTCACGGATGAAGATTTCACGCGCCGCGGCTGGATCGATGGGCCCGAACGCCACGCGGCGCCTGGGCACCACGACCAACCCGTAGACGGTCACCCGCTCGAACGCCATCGCCTGTGCCGGCTGCCGCTCCCAGTGCGGATCGTGAATCGTCCGCTTGGTGAGATGCGAACCGACGCGTTCCAGCCATGCCGGATCGGTAGCGGCCGCGCAGCGCGCATACAAGCGCGTGGTCTCGGTAAGCTCCGCGGCCATCAGCCATTGCGGGCCCTTCTTGCGCAGCGCGGAGCCGGGGAAAATCGCAAACTTGATCCCGCGCGCGCCGAGATAGATGCCGGGCTCGTCGGACTTGCAGCCGATGTTGCCGAGCAGCCCCGAGAGCAAGGCGCGATGGATCTGGTCGTAGCCGGCCGCTTTCTCATTCGGATGCCAGCCCATCTCGGAAATGAGCGCGTGCAGTTGCCCGTGCAGGTCGCGCCACTCGCGCAGACGCACGAAAGACAGAAAACTCTCGCGACAGGCCTGGGCCAGCTTGCGGTTGGACTTCCGGTGCTTGAGGGCGTCGTCGAAGAAGGCCCACAGCTTGATGAGTCCCAGGAACTCGGAGCGCTCGTCGGCGAATTGCGCGTGCGCGCTATCGGCCTGCTCGTGCTTGTCAAGCGGGCGCTCGCGCGGGTCCTGCACCGCCAGCCCTGCTGCGATGATCAAGATCTCGCTCAGGCATCCCTCGTCGCGCGCCGCCACGATCATGCGCGCCATCCGCGGATCCACCGGCAGCTGAGCGAGCTGTGCGCCCACTGCGGTGAGCCGTTTGCGCTCGTCGATCGCGTTCAACTCGGCGAGCAGCTGATACCCGTCGGCAACGGCGCGTGCCGAGGGCGCTTCGAGGAACGGGAAGTCTTCCACTTCGCCCAGCTTGAGCGCCTTCATGCGCAGAATGACGGAAGCCAGCGAGGAGCGCAGGATCTCGGGGTCGGTGAAGTCCGGCCGCGACAGGTAATCCTCCTCGCCGTACAGGCGCACGCATACCCCGCTCATCACACGCCCGCAGCGCCCGGCGCGCTGGTCGGCGGAGGCGCGCGAGATCGGCTCGACCTGGAGCATCTCGACCTTGTTGCGGTAGCTGTAGCGGTTGACCCGCGCCAAACCCGAGTCGATCACGTACTTGATGCCCGGCACCGTGAGCGAGGTCTCCGCGACATTGGTCGCCAGCACGATGCGCCGTTCGGCGGAACGTTGAAACACGCGCTCCTGCTCGGCGGCCGACAGCCGGGCGAACAGCGGCAAGATTTCGGTGTGGGGAGGATGATGCTTGCGCAGCTCCTCCGCGCATTCTCGTATCTCGCGCTCGCCCGGCAGGAAGACGAGCAGGTCGCCGCTGGCGGACAAGCGCGAGAGCTCGTCCACTGCATCGACGATGGCTTCCGGCAACTCCGGCGCTTCGCCGGTGCTCTCGTCTTGCTCGATCGGCCGGTAGCGCAGCTCCACTGGGTACAAGCGCCCGGACACCTCGATCACCGGGGCGTTGCCGAAGTGGCGCGAGAAGCGCTGAGCGTCGATCGTGGCGGAAGCGATGATGAGCTTGAGTTCCGGCCGTTTCGGCAGCAGCCGCTTGATGTAGCCGAGCAGGAAATCGATGTTGAGGCTGCGCTCGTGCGCCTCGTCCAGAATGATCGTGTCGTAGGCGGTGAAATACCGGTCGCTCTGCGTCTCGGCAAGCAGGATCCCGTCGGTCATCACACGCACGTGGTTGCGCACTCCCACACGATCGCTGAACCGGACCCGATAGCCGACCTGCTCGCCGAGTGGCGTGCCGAGCTCCTGAGCGATGCGCGCGGCCACGCTACGCGCGGCGATGCGGCGCGGCTGCGTGTGGGCGATCATGCCGGCCACTCCGCGCTGGAGCTCCAGGCAGATCTTCGGCAGCTGAGTGGTCTTGCCCGAGCCGGTCTCGCCGCACACGATCACTACCTGGTGCTCGGTGATGGCCTGGGCGATTTCTTGTTTCATGGCGCTGACCGGCAGCTCCTCGGGATAGGTCACGCTCGGTAACGCACTGCGCCGCGCCTGAAACTCTGCTTCCGACTGCGCCAGCTCCTGCGCCAGGGCGCTGAATGCATCCGATGAAGGGCGACCTGCGCGCGCCGACTCTGCCGCTCGCTGCAGGCCAAGCCGCAGGCGGTGGCGGTCTCGGATCAAACAGTGCGCCAACCGCGAGTGCAGGTCCGTCAAAAGGTCGGGAAGAGGAACGGTCGTCGGAAGACTGGCCACGAGCAGGGGTCCGATCACGCCTCAGACCGGACAGGTGCGAGAAGAGTCCTATTTTAGCGCGCCGGCTCTTGTGCTCCGAGCTAGCCGGCTACAAACTGCGACATCGGTGACACGATGACCGATTACGGCCAAGCGTCTGTCGAGGATCTGCCGGCGGTCCTCGCGCTCCTGAAGTCCTGCAGCCTGCCCACGCAAGACATCACGCCGGCGATGCTGGGCGGGTTTTTGGTCGCCCGCCACGACGGGCAGGTCGTGGGCGTGGCCGCTGTCGTCCCCGCGGGAACCGATGCGCTGCTGCGCTCCGTTGCCGTGGCACCGGACCATCGGGGGCTCGGCATCGCCGAGCGCCTCTGCGACCTGCTGGAGAAACGCGCGAGACAGGCGGGCATCGCCAACCTGTACCTGCTGACGCAGACGGCCGAGGGCTATTTCGCGCAGCGTGGGTTCCGCTCCATCGAACGGGCTCAAGCACCTGCCCCCTTGCAGGCGACCGCGGAGTTCCAGCAGCTCTGCCCCGCCTCCGCAGTTTGCATGCGGAAGGCGCTGCGAGTTCCCCGCGCCGAGAGAAGGCGGGGAGGCGCCGCTGGAGTAGATTCTGCTTAGCTTCCGGTCGGCGGCGCGTATCCGCGTGATCGCCGCCGCGAGCGGCAAATCGCGGCCGCTCTTGGCGGCGGCTGCACGGAAAAGTCTGCCGGCCCCGCCTGTTGATTGGGTTCCGCGCTATCCTCGGGCCGGGATCGTTGCCATGAGTGCGAGGAGAGGAACGATGAGGCGAATCGCTGTCGCTGTCGCCGCTGCTGTCGCCAGCGCGGGGTGCAGTCCCGTGATGCCCACGAATACGGGAGGCGCTACACCCAACACCGTTCATCCCCACCCCGTGCCACCGCGCGCCGCCCCGGCCGATCCGCAGCAGACGACCTGGCAAGCAAAGGTCAGCCAGCTCGACGCCGCTCATTATCGTATCGATCTGCTGATGAGTCCGCTCAGCATCGGCGGGGTCGGCGAAGCGGAGATCGTGTTTCGCCGGCAGGCCGAGGCGATCGCTACACGAATTCATTCCGCGGGCTATGCCGTGCTCTCCTGGAATGAGGGGATAGACTCCCAGTTTCCGATTGCGCGGCGCTGGGCGAGCGGGGTGATCCAGGTCCAGCCGGCGGTAGCCACATCCAGCCGACCTTGACTGCAGGCAGGACTTCCGCCAAGTATGGCGCACGCTACGCGCGCAGGCGTCCGTAGCGATCCAGTTCAGGCGGACTTCTCGCGGGCGAGCAGCTGGCGGAAGGGAAGCTGCCGTTCGCACCACATGGCGGTGGCAAGCAGATGGTTGGATTCGCCCTGATTGCCGACGATTTGCAGCCCAAGGGGCAGACCGGAACTGCCCATGCCCGTGGGGATCGTGACGGCGGGCACCCCTAGCAGCGTCCAAATCGTGCAGAAGCTCGGATCACCGGTAGTCTCCAGGGATGCCGGTGCCTCGCCCGCCGCCGGCGCGGTCACCACCGCATCGTAGTCGTCGAGGAAGCGTGAGAAATCCCGTTGCAGCGCTTCGCGCTTGCGCATGGCCCGCTCATAGTCGGAACTGGAGATGCGGTCCCCCTCCTCGAGTGCCTTGCGCAGGAATTCGCTCAGCTGGTCTGCGTAGAGGCTGCGCACCCGGCGCGATGCCGCGGCCCCTTCGTACAACATGATCACGCGGTGGACCTTGTGCGCCTCGTTGAAGCTGGAGGGCAGCTCCACCTCGTCGACGATGGCGGCCGCTTCGCGCAACACCGCGATATCGGTGGCGAACCGGGTGCGCTGGTCGGATTGCGCGAGCTGCCACACGGGGCTGCGCACCGCAACGACCCGCGGCGCATGTTTGAGCGCGCTGATCTGCGGACTGATGATCCAGCGCGAGTGCGCCAGGTGCGCCACGATCAGCGCGGCGTCCTCCACGCTGCGTGCGAACGCCCCCGGCTGATCCAGCGTCGGACTGAAGGGCAGGATCCCGTCGGTGGACAACACCCCTTTGCCCGGCTTGTACCCGACCACTCCGCAGAACGCCGCCGGGCGGATCACTGAACCGTTGGTTTGCGTGCCGATCGCGGCAGGAACGAAGCCTGCGGCCACCGCCGCGGCAGAGCCGCTGGATGAGCCGCCGGGGGTGTGCGCGTTACTCCAGGGGTTGCGCGTTTTGCTTGGGACGAGGAATGCGAACTCGGTAGTCACAGTCTTACCGAGCACGATCGCACCCGCAGCGTGCAAGCGGTCGACGACTTCGGCGTTCATCTCCGGGACGTAGTGCTGGTAGATGGGCGAGCCCATCCCGGTCACCATCCCGCGCACCTCGATGATGTCCTTGACCCCCACGGGCACGCCTTGCAGGGCCCCGGGCATGCGCCCAGCTCGCAGCCGGCGGTCCGCCTCGCGTGCCGCCTCCAATGCGCGCTCGCGATCGAGCAGCTGCCACGCCTGAACCCGCGGCTCCAGTTGGTCTATGCGCGCGAACAAGCTACGCGTGTAGGCTTCGCTGCTGACCTCGCCGGAGGACAGTCTGCGCACTGCCTCTACGAGGCTCATCGGGTACAGGTCGTTCATGATTTGTAGGATGCCGAAGGCCGGCCGCCGATCGCCGAGGCGACTTACTGCGCCCCTGGACTCTCCGCCAGGCTCACCTGCTGAATCCTATTGCCGGCCAGCGCTTGCGGGTTCAGCAGGTTCGGCGGCTTGCCCGTCGTGAGCGCCGCGACGCAATTGCGGGCCGCCAGCATCGCCATACCTTTGCGCGTGCGTTCGGTCGCGCTCGCGATGTGCGGCGTCAGCACGATATTGCTCAACTCCAAGAGCGCAGGAGTGATATTGGGCTCGTTCTCGTACACGTCCAAACCCGCGGCCCAAATTCGGCCCGCGGCGAGAGCGGCAGCGAGCGCAGCGTCGTCCACGACCCCGCCACGGGCCATGTTGATCAGCACCGCGGTATGCTTCATTTTTTCCAGCTCTGCCTTGCCGATGAAGTGGTGCGTCTCCGCGGTGTACGGCAGGATCAGGATGACCACGTCTGCCTGGGTCAGCAGCTCATCTTTGGAAACGTAAGTCGCACTCAGCCTTTGCTCGATCTGGGCGTCGACTCGATGGCGGCTGTGGTACAAGATCGTGGCGTCGAAGCCGCGCAAGCGCTGCGCGATCGTCTGCCCGATGCGGCCGAAACCGGCGATGCCGACGGTGGCATGGTGCAGATCCTGGCCGAGCAGCTCCTTCAGGTGCGTTCCCTTCCACTCTCCGCGCCGCACCATCGCCACCCCCTCAGGAAGCCGGCGCAGCGTGGCAAGGGTCAACCCTATGGCAAGATCGGCGACGCTGTCGGTCAAGACCCCCGGAGTGTTTGTGGCCATCACGCCGTGGCGGCTGCAAGCTTCGACGTCGATGTGGTTGTACCCCACGCTCGCGCTGCAAACGGCCTTCAGGCTCGGACAGCGCGACAGCAGCGCCTCGTCGATGCGATCGCTGGACGTGATGACCGCGGCATCCATGCCCTGCAGCCTCCGGGCCACCTCGTCCGGCGGGTACTTGACGTTGGCCTGGTTGGAGGTGACCTCGAAATGCTGGGCCAGATACTCCAGGGTCTCGTCAAATACCTCGCGCATGACGAGAACCTTCTTCTTCATTCAGGCGCTCCCTTCTTGTCGCGCGATCGGGCCCGCGGCTCAGCTCTCTGGGCACCATCGGCGCGGTTGCAGCAACCTACGCCCAGAAGCCGTTCGCGATGCCACCCTGCCAGTGCCATGAGGGTGGGAGAGTACCGTGAACGGGAATCGATCCGCAAGCTTTGCTCGCGTCTTGTGCGGCGCAAGACGGCAGGCTGCCCAGGACCGGCGCGCGTTTGGGCGTCGGGTGCCAGCCCAGCACCAGCATCAGGGCGGCAAACCCGACCAGGTACGCCACCACCACGTGCCAGCCGGCCCGAAGCCATAGCAACGCCGAGCGCGCTTCCGGATACAGGCCGCTCATCGCGACCCCGGCCGAGGAGCCGAACCAGAGCATCGACCCGCCGAACCCGACGCTGTACGCGAGCATGCCCCAGTCATAGCCGCCTTGTTCCAGCGCCAAGGCGGTGAGCGGAATGTTGTCGAATACCGCGGACACAAAGCCCAGGCCGAGCGTCGAAACCCCGGTGGGGGTGGGCAACCGCTCCACCGGCATGAGCGACGCGCTCAGGACCAGTGCGAGGAGGAACACGCTACTGCGGGCAGCGGCCGGCACCAGCCTGTAGTCAGGACGGCGCAGCCGCGACGAGAGCAGCAATGCGCCCCAGACGGCTAGGCCGACGAAGGGCAAGCGGTCAGCCTGCTCCGGCAGCAACGCGTTGACTGTGACGTTGGCGGCGATGGCGGCGCCGAGCACGAACGCCACGACCCACACTCTGGGCCAGTCGATGACTGTGCCGGGGGGGGCATGCTTTAGAATCGGGCTATGACGCTGCTGCTGGAATGCAGCGATGAGCCCGGTCACCAGCACGGCAACACCGGCGGCCACATATGCGTCGAGGACCGCCAGCGGGTGGACCCCGTCGATCCACATCATCGTCGTGGTGGTGTCGCCGACGACGCTGCCGGCTCCCCCGGCATTGGCGGCGGCTACGACGGCCGCCACGTAGCCCACGTGCACCTTGCCCCGGAATACGGCCCGCGCCATCGTCCCGCCGATGATCGCGGCCGCGATATTGTCGAGAAACGACGACACGACGAATACGATGAGCAACAGCGCGAAGCCGCCCTTCCAGTCGTCCGGCAGGATCTCTGGAAGCGATTGAGGAAGGCGGCTCTCGTAGAAGTGGTTCGCGAGCAATGCGAACCCGGTCAGCAGCCCAAGCAGGTTGGCGAGTACCACCCACTCATGGCCCAGGTGAGTTGCCAGTCCGGAGACTCCAGTACCTTCGCGGAACCCCGTGACCAGCAGCTTGTACACCACGACGGCGGCAAGTCCGGCTAGCGCAACCTCGAGCGTGCGGCGATAGAACAGCGCGATGCCGATCAGCGTCAGCGCGAACAGCACGAATTCGATCGGCACGGAAGGGGCGGATGGCATACGCGATGCCCGGCTCCAGGGCCGGTCGTGTTCTGGTCCAGCGCAACGCCCGAGATCATATCGGCGCCGTCCCAGCTCGGCAATCGCCGGCGGAGCGGGCCACCCCCCGCCTCTCGTCAGCGATGCGCATCGCTCTGATCGGCGATCCTCGCGGCATGCAGTGCGGCCGCGGGCGTAGCCGGATCGCTACTCGCCTGTCACCAGAACGATGTGCACTCGGCAGGGTCCGTGGGCGCCCAGCACCAGCGTCATCTCGATATCGGCGGTTCGCGACGGGCCAGAGATGAAGGACACCTGCCTCGGCAGAGACCCGTGCTCCCGGCGCAGGAGGTCCCATCCGTCCTCCATGGCCGGCACGATGCGGGAGACGGGAACGAGGGCGACGTGGGTATCCGGCAGGAGGCTGGTCGTCGCGTGCGTGTCCCCGCCGGAGAGCAACATCAACGTGCCGGTCTCTGCGATGGCGCAGTACGCGCCGGTGATGCCGAGTTGGTCCTCCGCGCGGGCCGGGCGCGCTTCAATCGACAGTCCAGCGCCGCTCCAATCCAGTCCCGCGAACTGCGGCCAGCATGCGCCCGATGGCCCAAGATTGCTTGCCGCGAGAAAGCGTGAGATGGCGCCCGGCGCATGCGCGAGATCCGCGACCGCATCCACGGTGCTAGAGAGGGATATGCAGCGCTCGCGGAAGCGCGTGACGCGGTCCCAATCCATGCGCGGCAGTGGTCCGCGTGGGTGCTCGCGAAGCTTCGCGCGCACTGCCGCCGCTTCCGCATCGGTCAGCGGCCGGTCCCGCCCTAGCGCTGCGCGGATCCGGGCCAGGATGTCGTCTCGTGCCGCCATGGTGCCGAGTCGTGTCTCGTGGAGGATCCCTCTTGATCTGTGAAGCCCGGTCACGAACGGGCGCACCAGTGCTGGGTTCGGCGGGCTCGCGCCCTCGGGGATCCCTCCGGGGGCTACCGCACCCATTGGCTCTCCCCGTCCCCGGCCACTCTGCGCCCCCCGACGCGCATCGGCCTTGGGGCGTGCGCTGCCTCAGCCTGTCTCAGGTTACCAGGTTACGCGGACGGCCCGCGGCGAACGCCTCCAGGTTGCCGACGAGCTGTTCCGCGAACGCCTCCATGGCATCTTGGCTCCCCCAAGCCACGTGGGGGGTCACGATGAGGTTGGGCAGGTCCAGCTCCAACAGCACGTTCCCATGGCGCGGCGGCTCGTGGCTCAACACGTCGATGCCAGCGCCTGCGATCCAGCCCTGGCGCAACGCCTTCGCCAGCGCCGCTTCATCTACCAACCCGCCGCGCGCGGTGTTGATCAGCAGCGCAGTGCGCTTCATGCGCTTGAGTTGGGGCTCCCCGATCAGGTTGCGCGTGTCCGCCGTCAACGGACAGTGTAGGCTGACTACATCGCTCGCCTCGAGCAGCTGATCGAGCGCCAGGTAATCGAGCCCCGGCGCTTTTGGTTCGGCGTGGTCCGCGAACAACACGCGCATCCCGAAGCCGGCTGCGATCTGGGCCACTCGCCCGCCGATCACCCCCTCCCCGATGACGCCCAAGGTCTTGCCGTACATATCGATGATCGGGTGGCTGAGCAGGCAGAAGGGCTGCGCCTTCTGCCATCGCCCGCCCTGCACGTCGACGCGGTAGGCCGGGAGCGCCCGTGCCAGCGCCAGCATCAACATGAACGCGTGCTCCGCGACGGTATGCTCCGCATAGCCATGCACATTGGACACCGGGATGCCGCGGCTGCGGCAGTACTCCAGGTCAAACCCGTCGTAACCCGTCCCCGCCACGGCGATGAACTGGAGATCCGGGCAGTTCTCCAGAACGGGCCTTCGCAGCGGGACCTTGCTGGAGATCACGATCGTCGCCTCGCGCAGGCGCTGTCCAAGTTGTTCTTCGGTTGTGATGGGATACTCGATCCACGCGTGGGGGAACGACGGGCGCTTCAGCTCCAGCGGCAGTATGGCGCGGTCCAAGAATACGATATGGTGCATAGGTGTCGGCCGGGCTCACAGGCTCCGGCTGCGGAAGCGCTGCGCATAGAGATCCCGAAACGTCTTCCCCTCGGGCGCCGGCAAATCGCGGTCGCGGGTCCAGCCCGTGCCGGCAGGGATGGAATGGATCAGTCCTGATCGTCCGCCGGCCCGGTGCAACCAGCGCGCGGCGAGGCGCGACACCAGCGCATACACGCGCGGGCGCGCTGCAGCCCATACCCACAACGCCAACGTCAAACGTTCGGACCGGGGCCGTAGAGCCTGTGCTACCTGCTTCTCGCGCAGCTTGCGCAACAGGTCGGGCAACGGGATCTTCACGGGACACACCACGCCGCATTGGTTGCAGAGCGTGGCGGCATTGGGCAAATCGATCGCCTTCTCCAACCCGACGTAGGCGGGCGTCAGCACCGATCCGATCGGGCCGGGATAGACCCAACCGTACGGGTGGCCGCCGATGTTCTGATACACGGGGCAGTGGTTCATGCACGCGCCACAGCGGATACAGCGCAGGGCCTCCCGCAGATCGGAGCCAAGCACCCGCGCGCGGCCGGCGTCGACGAGAATGATGTGAAACTCGGCCGGACCGTCCGCGTCGTTGGCGTGCTTCGGCCCGGTGGTGAAGCTCAAATAGTTGCTGATCGATTGGCCCGTCGCCGAACGGGTGAGCAACCGCAGAATGAACGAGACGTCCTCCAGCGTCGGCAGCACCTTCTCGATGCCGGCGATGCACACGTGCACGCGCGGCAGCGTGGTCGTCATGCGACCGTTCCCCTCGTTGGTGACGATCATGCTCGTGCCGGTCTCGGCGACCAAGAAGTTGGCGCCGGTGATTCCCATGTCCGCGCTCAGGAAGTGCGGGCGCAGGAGCATGCGCGCCTCGCGTGTCAGCTCGGCGATGTCGGTCTTGCGCGGCAGCCGGTGGCGTTGGTGAAACAGATCGGCCACCTCCTCTTTCGTGCGATGCACAGCGGGCGCGATGATGTGCGAGGGGGTCTCGTGCGCCTCCTGGATGATGTACTCGCCGAGATCGGTTTCGCGCACTTCGATGCCCGCACGCTGCAGGAACGCGTTAAGACCCGTCTCCTCCCCCAGCATGGACTTCGACTTGATGATCTTGCGCACACGGTGTGATTGCGCGATCCCGAGCACGAGTCGGTTCACCTCGTCGGCGGTTCGCGCCCAGTGGACTTTGGCCCCGCGGGCAGTTGCGTTGCGCTCGAACTGCTCCAACAGATAATCCAAGTGTTCCAACGCGAAGTCGCGCACTTGCTTTGCGCTCTCGCGGATCTCATCGAAGTTGTCCAGTTCTGCGATCGAGCTCGCCCGCCCCGACACCATTCGGTCTCGCAGATTGGACAAGGCCCGGGTGAGTTGCGGATTGGCCAAGCGTTCGGCGGCTTGCGCCTTAAACCGGTGGGAGCTGACTTGCATCGCGCCGAATCTTTGCTTCAGGGGTCGCGCTGCATCTGCGGCGCGGGGAGGCGAGCGTGGGGCATCACCGGACGCAACGCACGGATGTCCGGCTCGAAACAAGCGCCAAGCGGCTAAGTCCCACCGGTCTCGCCCGCCAGGACCTCGGCCACGTGCAGCACTCTGGTGCGGTGGTCTCCGCGCCGCCGCAGCCGACCCTCGATGTTCAGCATGCAGCCGAGATCGCCCAACACCACCGCGTCGACGCCCGCCGCCGCGATGTCGTCGCATTTCTGATCGGCGATGCGCGAGGAGATGTCAGCGTATTTCACCGCAAACGCGCCGCCGAACCCGCAACACTGCTCGGGGGTCGCCATTTCCTTCACCGACAGCCCCGCGACTTTGGATAGCAGTAGTCTCGGCTGGGCTTTGACCCCCAGTTCGCGCAGGCCGGAGCAGCAGTCGTGATAGGTCGCGCTGCCCGAGAAGCGACCGGGCACCTGCCGCAAGTCGAGCACGCGAACCAGGAAGTCGGTCAATTCGTAGGTACGGGCGGCAAGCCGCTCCACCTCCGGGGTCAAGTCAGTGAATTCGGCCAGCAGCTCGGCATAGTGCAGCTTGATCATGCCGCCGCAGGAGCCGGATGGCACCACCACGTAGTCGCAGTCGCGAAACTCGGACAGCAGCTTCTTCGCGAGGAGCTGCGCGGCCCTGCGGTCGCCCGAGTTGTAACCCGGCTGACCGCAGCACGTCTGCGCTGGCGGAACGATCACCTCGCAGCCGGCGGCCTCAAGCAGACCGAGCGCGCAGAAGCCGATGCGCGGACGCATCAGGTCGATCAGACAGGTCACGAAGAGGCCGACGCGCATGCTGAAAATGTTCCACTCGCGCCGGCGGCGCCGCGACGCAGTGGCCAGGCGCAGCGCGGCGCGTTTGAAGATCAACGCACATCATAGCACCGCGAGCGCGCAAAAAAGAACCGCCGCACGAGCGGCGGTTCTCGCGCGGGTGCGCCGCGATCAGCTGATGCGGGGCCTACGTGTGCCTGCGGGCGGGGTACCGAACACCAGCCCCTCTACCCAGCGCTTGATGCGATTGGCATCGCCGACACGCGACAGCTTGCCCCAGGAATCGAGCAACACGATGATGACCGGTTTGGCCGCGATGGTAGCCTGCATGACCAGGCAGCGACCCGCCTCGCTGATGTACCCGGTCTTGGACAGCCCGATCTCCCACTGTTTGCTACGGACCAGACCGTTCGAGTTGCGGAACGACACCACGCGCGCATAGCGCCGCTCCGGAAGCGCGACCCGATGCGACTCGCTGGTCGTGAACTCGCGGATCAGCGGGTACTGGTACCCGGCGTTGACCATGACCGCCAAGTCCTGAGCGGTGGAGACGTTTCTGGGATTCAGACCGGTGGCGTCAAGGAAGCGCGTGTCATACATGCCCAGGTTGCGAGCCTTCTGGTTCATCGCCTCCACGAACATGTACGTGCCGCCGATGTGGCTCCGGGCGAGGGCGGCAGCGGCCCGATTCTCCGACGCCATCAGCGCGAGCTTCAGCAACTCGCGCCGGCTCAGCGTCACACCGACCTTCAGCCGGGAACGCGTGCCCTTGAGCAGGTCCACGTCAGTAGGCCCGATGGTGATCATGTCATCGAGCGGCACGCCGGAGTCCAGCACCACCATCGCCGTCATGAGCTTGGTGATGGACGCGATCGGCATGACCGCATCGGTGTTCTTGGCGTACAACAGCTGCCCCTCTTGCTGGTCCACGACCAGCGCGGCGGCGGAGCGCAGCCTCAGCGCATGCTGGCGCGCGATGGCGTCCTCGTCGGGCTCGGAGAAGACGAGCGGCGGTGGGCTGGCTGCCTTGGGCGGCGCTGCAACGCTCGGCGTGGACAGTTCCACGGGCGTCGGCAGTGGATCGGCCTGCGGCAGGTTGGAGATGATGACGGGTTCGATCGTCTGCGCCCGCATCAGCGCAGGAACGGCCAGCGCGAGAACCAGGAGAAGTCGTTTCGGCATTGCAAATCCGAGCGTTGCGTGTGTCCCCAGCCAGCCCCCGACGCGTTCTAGACGGCGTCGTAGGCTCCCTGATTAACCCAGTATTTCTAAACCGGAAATACTTAACGGCACGGGTGGCAGCGGAGTTTAAGCATCGCGCGTGCCACCAATCCGGCGTGGGCGCCCAAAAAGTAACAAAAATCAGTCGCTAGCGCAACGGCCCCGACAACCTTGGCGGAGCGAGCAGAAGGGGATGCGAGCACGATCTCGGCCGCCGCGACACACAGCGACAAATGCCCGCAGGGCCGGTCGGAGTAAACTCGCTTACAGGATTGTGGCCAAAAAAATAGGCCAGCGAGGGGGCGCCGGCCTGTCGGAGAGGGGAACTCCGATGCGAGGGGAGAGTAACAATGTGGTCTTACGGACGCCTTACTCGACGGAAGGATGAGGAATGCGAGTATTAGTGGTAGAAGATGATCCTGTACTGCGCGACGGTCTGCGCCGGTCTTTGCGCAATGCCGGGTATGTGGTGGATACCGCAGAGGACGGCAAGCTCGCCGATCAGCTCCTGTCAGTCCACAGCTTCGATTTGGTGGTTCTCGACTTGGGGCTGCCGGGACTGGATGGCCTCGAGGTACTGCGCCGGCTGCGCCGACGGGCAGCTACAGTACCGGTGCTGATCCTCACTGCGCGTGACTCGATCGAGGATCGGGTAGCGGGCCTGGACCTAGGCGCCGATGACTATCTCGCGAAGCCGTTCAACCTCGCCGAGCTGGAAGCCCGGTCGCGCGCGCTGGTACGGCGTGCACAGCTGGCCACCAGCTCACGCATCACGCATGGAGCGCTCACGCTGGACACAGCGGCGCGCCGAGCGTTCGTCAAGGAGGAGGCCTTGGAGCTGTCCGCGCGCGAGGTCGCGCTGCTAGAGGCGCTACTGCTGTCGGCGGGGCGCGTCGTGAGCAAGGACCAGCTCGCCGACCGCCTCTACGGCATCAACGACGGCGTCGGCCCCAATGCCATCGAGGTATTCGTACACCGGCTGCGTCGCAAGATCGAGCCGGCCGGCGTCGTGATCCGTACCGTCCGGGGACTGGGCTATCTGGTCGAGAAGTCGGCGCACGCGTGAGCCGCGCTTCCCCGAGCTCGGCGTCGAGGCCGTAGACAGCCACCGTTCGTTCAGCCCATCAGCATCGTGCGCAGCTTGTGAGCAAGGCAACGGGTTCGGCCGCATCGCTGCGCCGGCTGCTCCTGGGGTGGTTGCTCGTGCCGCTCGCGATGTGGTCGCTGGTGAGCGCTCTTGTGGCGTATGTGCTCGCCTTGTACTTTACGACCGACGCCTACGATCACTCCTTGCGCGCCTCGATCCTCGACCTGGAACGACAGCTGCGGGTCGTGCAGGGGCGCGTCGCGGTGGAGTTGCCGCCCGCCGCGGTGCAGATCCTGGAGTGGAACGAGGCCGACCATGTTTACTATCGCGTCGTCACCACCACCGGGCGACACGTGGCCGGCGACGCGAGCCTCCCCGAACCGCCCGCGGAGCCGACGACCCGGATGCGCTACTTCGACGCATCCTTCCGAGGCACGGAGGTCCGCGTGGCGGCGGCACTCATCCCACTCGCGGGCGCCGAGTCCGTGATCGTGACGGTCGCCGAAACCACCGACGCGCGGCGTAACATCACCAGAGAGATCTTGATAGCGGCACTGGGCCTCGGAGGTCTGCTGGTCGCGGTGGCCAGCATCGGGGTATGGCATGGCATCGGAAAAGGGCTGGCACCGCTCGAGCGCCTGCGCCAGGAGATCGAGCGTCGTTCCGACCGCGACTTGAGCTCGCTCGATGCGGCCCGCGCACCGGTGGAAGTGAGGCCGCTGGTCGAAGCGATCAACGCGCTGCTCGCCCGGCTCGACAGCGCGATGGCCGCGCATCGCCGGTTCATCGCAAACGCCGCGCACCAGCTTCGCACGCCGCTCGCCGGCCTGCGGACGCAGGCGGAGCTCGGCGCGCTGGAGACACAGCCACAGGCGGTACGCCAATGTCTCGATCAGGTCCGACAAGCGGCGGAGCGCGCCACCCACCTGGTCAACCAGCTCCTGTCTCTTGCCCGGCTCGACCCGCGGGGCGGGCGTCCGCTGCTCGCGGAACACCTCGAGCTCGACGAGCTCGCGCGCGGAGCGACCGCACGCTGGGTACCGCAAGCCTTGCAGGCTGGTCTGGATCTAGGCTACGAAGGTTGCACGGACCAGACGCAAGTTCTGGGAGATCGCCTGCTGGTGGAGGAGATGCTGGGAAACCTGATCGACAATGCGATTCGGTATGTTCCCTCTGGCGGAGTGGCCACGGTGCGTGTGGCGCGCGAGCCGGGTGTCGTCGTGCTGACCGTGGAGGACAACGGTCCCGGCATACCCGAAGAGGAACGGGGGCGAGTCCTCGAGCGATTCGAGCGCGGTAGCAGCGCCGGAGCGCGCACAGGCAGCGGACTGGGTCTCTCGATCGTGCGAGAGATCGCGGATACCCACCGCGCCAGTCTACACCTGGAGTCCGGGGACAACGGAAAGGGCATGCGTGTTCGAGTGGCGTTTCCAGCCGCGGCGTAAGCCCTGGCCGCGCGGGTATCTCGCCGCGGACCCGGCAAACGGATGCACTGATGGCGTGGCGGCCTATGCGTCATTGCCCATAGACCGGCTCGATCCCCGAGGCCACGGGGGGGCATGTGATCGCGCGGAGCAGATGCGCAACGCCTCGCGATCGACCGTCGTCTCAGCTGAACATCAGTCGGCGCGCCGCGCGCTCGAGCAGCGGAAGGGATAGCCGTTGCAGGCTGCGGCGGATCGCCAGCGGTTGCAGCAGCATCTGGAGCGCCATGCGATAGGGGTAGTGGGCCGCCATCAGCTTGCGCACGTCGACCATGAACGCTTCGAACAGATCTTCGCGGAAGCTGCGGCCGGGATTACGTATGACCCACGCATGCTTGAACCCGATGTACGCGTCCTCGCTCTCCATCTCGGTGAAGCGTTTGTGCAATGCGCGCACCACACCCAGCCGGCCAATGCGCTCGTGCTTCTGATAGGCCTGGAAGAAGCTGCGGAAATAGTTGTAGTGCCGCACCTCGTCTTGGCGAATCAGGCCGGTCAGGTGCTTGAGGACGGGTTCGCGCGCACCATCGTGTAGCATGGTGTAGAAGGTAGCAGTCCCGGTCTCCACGACGCAGCGCGCGGCCATCTCCAGCGTCCGGCTCGGCTCCAGCTCGTCCATCGTGCACAACGCCGAGTAGTCCTCGAAGAAGCCGGCATAGCCGCGCTCCCATTCGACCTGGGGCCAGGCCGCTTCCACATATGCGCGCAGTGCGCGCCCGTGCTGCAACTCTTCGTGCTGCCAGCGGTTGGCAAGCCAAGCCTGCGCTTTGGGATCGGGAAAGTGCTCGACTAGATTCCTGGTGTAGAGCTCGGCGGCGGTCTCGATGAAGGACGCCGTCGTCACCAAGTAGTACATGAGGAGGTCATCTCGGACCTCGTCGTACTGGATCCGATCGAGGTCGACATCCGCCAGGCTCCAGTGCGAGGCGTCCGGCTGCCCGCCAACCGCCAGATTTGCAGTCATTCTTCGGCTTCCTTTCGATGCGCGTTCCCTTATCGGCACACCGCTGACGACGTGCCGAGGGCGTCTGTGACACCCTTCACGCGTCGGCCGCAACCGCGGCTGCCTCCCGTGCTGGCGCGGTATCGCGACGCTGCGCTTCCTCCCGCTGTTGCAACGCCCACATCTGCGCGTAGGCACCACCGCGCTCGAGCAGCGCGGCATGCGTGCCGCGCTCGACGATGCGGCCGTGATCCAGCACCAGGATCTCGTCCGCATCGACGACTGTGGATAACCGATGTGCAATCACCAGCGTGGTACGGTCCTTGGCGATGCGGTCCAGCTCGGCTTGAATGGCGCTCTCCGCCCGCGAGTCGAGAGCCGATGTCGCCTCGTCGAACACGAAGATCTTCGGGTTCTTCAAAATCGCTCGAGCGATCGCCACGCGCTGCTTCTCGCCGCCCGAGAGCTTCAGGCCGCGCTCGCCGACCGTTGCATCGTAGCCTTCCGGTAAGCTCAAGATGAAGTCGTGGACATGCGCTGCGCGGGCCGCCTCGATGATCTCGGCGCGGCTCGCGTCAGGACGGCCATACGCAATGTTGTAGAAAACGGTGTCGTTGAACAGCACCGTGTCTTGCGGCACGATGCCCAGACAGGCGCGCAGGCTCGCCTGGGTCACGTCTCGAATGTCGCGCCCGTTGACAGTGATGCGGCCGCCGGTCACATCGTAGAAGCGGAAGAGCAGGCGGGACAGCGTGGATTTCCCCGAGCCGCTGGGACCGACAACCGCGACGGTCCGCCCGGCCGGGATTTCGAAGCTCACGTCGAAGAGGATCTGTCGTCGGGGCTCGTAGCTGAAATCGACGTGCTCGAAGCGAACGGTGGGATTGTCGGCGGCCAGCGCGTCCGCCCCCGCCTTGTCTTCCACCTCCCGGTTCTCCCGCAGCAGGTGGAACATCTTGTCCATGTCGGCGAGCGACTGCTTGATCTCCCGGTACACCATGCCCAAGAAGTTGAGCGGGATATACAGTTGGATCAGCAATCCGTTCACCAGCACCAGGTCACCGAGGGTGAGCGTGCGCTTCACCACACCTTGCGCCGCCAGGATCATCAGCAGTGTGACAGCCACCGCGATGATCGCGCTTTGGCCGATGTTGAGCAGGCCGAGCGAGGCTTCGTTGCGCACCTCGGCCGACTCGTACTTGCGCAGGTTGTCGTCATAGCGGCGCGCCTCGAACTGCTCGTTGTTGAAGTACTTGACCGTCTCGTAGTTGAGCAGACTGTCGATGGCACGTGTGTTGGCCTTCGAGTCGAGCTCGTT
>Ga0335083_10002459_pt1 | contig 24436 bp, 23 predicted proteins | sample Lox_Sample_42_FD_206716 | JGI IMG/M metagenome (GOLD analysis project Ga0335083, IMG submission 206716) | Soil microbial communities from Loxahatchee National Wildlife Refuge, Florida, United States - Lox_Sample_4.2 | ecosystem: Environmental > Terrestrial > Soil > Wetlands | place: USA...
GAACAACTCGCAAACCTATTCGCTGCGTGCCACCGCGCTGGCCGATAACGGGCAGGTGGCGGCGGCGCTGGCCGATGCCACCGAGGCGATCAAGCGCAATGGGACCAATGTCGACAATTATCTGTTGCGGGCCAGTCTGCACCAGCGAGCGGGCGAAGTTCAACCGGCTCTGGACGACTACGCGCAGGCGGTTGCGATGGCTCCGCAATCGGAGAAAGCTTACCTCGGGCGAGCAGCCTTGCTGCGCAGCCAGGGACAACTGGCGGCGTCGGTGAAGGATTGTTATCAAGCCATCGAACTGAAGCCCGCCGATCCGGCCGCGTATCTATGCCGGGCGGAATTTTACATCGCCAGCGGAGCCCCGCAGCCGGCCATCGCGGATATCAATCAGGCCCTAATGTACGGCCAGAATCCCGCGCAGGCGTCGGCGATGTTAAGTGCCGCGAAACAAATTCTGGAGGTGAGGGAGGGAGCGGCCCAGCAGGCGACGGCTCCGGCGCCTTCGCCGGTGGTGGAGGCCGTAAGCTCTCCGCGGCCTGTTCCTGCGTCGTCGTCTGAAGCTGCACCTGCGGCGAGCGTTCCGGTAGCGGCCCTGGCACCGGCCGGCATGCCTTCTCCAGGAACTCTTCCGCAATCGCCCGCCCCCAGCCCGGCTCCGCCCAGGGCCGTGATCGCTCAAGTGCCAACCAAGGCTCACATTGCGCCTGCGGCGTCTGCGGCCGCTGTTCCTCCGCCGGGTGTTCCTCCGCCACACGCCCCGTTGAACGCTCAGGCTGCGCCCACTCGCGTCGTGGCGCAGGCGTCCCGCAGCGCGGCGCCGTCCAATACCGCCAGTGCCAATTCGCTGTATCGCCAAGGCCGCCAGTACGCCGAGCAGGAACGCTTCGCTGACGCAGTGCCCCTGTTCGATCAGGCCATCCAAGCGAATCCGAAGTTCACCCAGGCCTATAATGCGCGCTGTTACGCCTACCTGCGGCTGAAGCAGTACGACCAGGCCGTCGCGGATTGCTCGGAAGCCATCAAGCTGGATCCTTCCTACGCCAACGCCTATCAGAACCGCGGCGTCGCGCTGCATTATAAAGGCGACCGGGCGGGCGGCAACGAAGATCTCAAGCGTGCGGCTGCCTTGCAACCGGTAGCTGAACTACAGGGCATCAAGACCACCGCCAGCAAGCCGTAGATCTCACCCTCTCCAGCCCGGCAGCCTTTCCTCGGACATGTTATAGTCTGTCCGTCTAGCTGTTCATCCGAGGCTGGAGGTTGCAAAAAAATGGCGAAGGATAAGTCCCATCGCGGGCCAGGTTTGCTGGACCGGCGGTCGCTGTTGCGCGGCGGTTTATTCACGGCCGGAGTCGCTGGAGCCGGCCTCGCGCGGGCGGACGAAAGCATCGGGGTCAATGCGCCCCAGTGGATGAAGACGCCGGGTCGTTCTTTTTCCACGTACGGCGTGCCGTCGAAATGGGAGGAAAAGGTGGAGCGCAGCTTCACTGTGGCTCCCGGACGCGCGGGCACAGGCGCCTCGCGCACACCGCTGCATCTGCTGGAAGGAACCATCACGCCTAGCGGACTACATTTCGAGCGGCATCACAACGGCGTTCCGGACATCGATCCCAGCAAGCACGAGTTGATGATTCACGGTTTGGTGAAGCGGCCGCTAGCTTTCTCGGTGGAAGCGCTCAAACGCTATCCGATGGAATCGCACATCCATTTCCTGGAATGTTCGGGCAACGGCGGCGCTTACAATCAGCCCCAGCCGCCGCAACAGACGGTGGGCGGCACCAATGGTCTCCTTTCTTGCTCGGAATGGACCGGCGTGCGGCTGCGAACCTTGCTGGATGAAGCGCAACCCGCAAGCGACGCCCGGTGGGTGGTGGCCGAAGGCGCCGACGCGTCCGCCATGACGCGCAGCGTGCCGATTGAAAAGTGTTTGCAGGATGCGATGATCGCGCTGTATCAGAATGGCGAGGCCATTCGTCCCGAGCAAGGCTACCCGATGCGCCTGCTGCTGCCCGGTTTTGAAGGCAACATGAGCGTGAAATGGTTGCGCCGGCTGAAACTGGTGGAAGAACCGGTGAACGCGCGCGACGAGACTTCGCACTACACCGAGCTGATGCCCGATGGCAAGGCGCGGCAGTATATGTTCCTGCAAGCTGTGAAGTCGATCATTCTGAAACCATCGTTCGGAATGAATATGCAGGGCCCGGGGCTGTACGAGGTGTCGGGCCTGGCGTGGTCCGGCGCCGGGCGCGTGGCGAAGGTGGAAGTTTCCTCCGACGGCGGGCATAGCTGGCGGATCGCGCCGCTGGTGGAGCCCGTGTTGCCCAAGGCGCTTACCAGGTTCCGCGTTCCGTGGGAATGGGACGGCCGTCCGGCTGTTTTAATGAGCCGCGCTACGGATGAGACCGGCGACGTGCAGCCGACGCGCGCCCAGTGGATGTCGCAATTCGCGCCGGGCCAGTTCTACCATTTCAACGGCATTGCCTGCTGGAGCGTCGCCTCCGATGGGACGGTGAAAAATGTCTACGTTTAGATCCGCTTTCTTCGGCGCGATGGTGTTTTGCATGAGCGCGGCGGTTTTTGCGCAAGGGCCCAATCTCGGCCGGCCTCTGACTCCGGAAGAAATAGAAAAAATCGACATCACGATTGCACCCGACGGCTCGGGACTGCCGGAGGGAAGCGGCTCGGTGTCCGTAGGCGCCGCGGTCTACAAACAAAAGTGCCAGGGTTGTCACGGCGCGGATGGCGCCGGAAAGCCGATGGAGCAATTGACCGGAGGCATCGGCACGCTCGCATCCGGCAAGGCCGTCAAAACGCCGCTGAGCTACTGGCCCAACGCGACCACGTTGTTCGACTACATCCGGCGCGCGATGCCGTTCAATTCGCCGCAATCGTTGAGCAATGACGAAGTCTACGCGCTTACCGCATACCTGCTTTCCATCGACGGCTTAGTCGAGAAAGACGCGGTATTGGACGCCAAGTCTCTGGCCAAAGTTAAAATGCCGAACCGGGACGGGTTCGTGCGTTGGTGGCCGCGACTGCACTGAGGTTTTCCATGAGCATCGATCCGAAGCGAACCGTTGCCGAACTCAAAGAGCTCCGCGCGCTGACCGCCGATGACAATGGCGCGCAGCGAGTAGCCTGGACCGACACCTGGCTGAAGGCGCGGGAGTGGTTCAAGTCCAAGTTGAAAGGGCTGCCTGTTGAGCAGCATTTCGACGCGGCCGGCAATGGCTGGGTCACGCTGCCCGGCGCATCGGAAAAGGCGCTGCTGCTGGGCGGCCATTTGGACTCGGTACCGAACGGCGGGTGGCTGGACGGCGCGCTGGACGAAATGGCGGGGCTGGAAGTGTTGCGGCGTTTCGCGAGCGAGTTTAACGGCAAACCCCCGGTGACGATTCGTCTGGTGGATTGGGCCGATGAAGAAGGCGCGCGCTTTGGCCGCAGCTTGCTCGGATCGTCGGCGTTCGCCGGCACGCATTCGATCGGTGCCGACCGCAAGCGCACCGACAAGGACGGAATCCGCATGGACGAGGCGCTTCGCCGCTGCGGCGTGGAAATGGACCGTTTCCCCGAAGCCGAGCGCGAGCAGAAGAACGCGGCGGCATATCTGGAGTTGCACATCGAGCAGGGGCCGGTGCTCGAAAGCATGCAGCTGCCGCTCGGTGTCGTGCTGGGCACGAAAGGTGTGGAGCGCCACGCCATCACCTTCCACGGCCAGGAGGCGCATTCCGGCTCGACTCCCATGAAGGTGCGCCGCGACGCGCTGGCCGCGGCCGCCAAGCTGGCGCTTGAAATCCGTTCGATCGCCGGCAAACATCCCGACGCGGTGTGCACCATCGGCAGCGTCAAGACCTTCCCCGGCATCGTCACGGCCGTGGTGGGCCGCTGCGAAGCGACACTCGATCAGCGCGACCTGGATGCGGGCGTGCTCGCTCAGATGTATCGCGAAGCCAAGGAAGCGAGCGAACGGTTCGCCCGCGAGGAGAAATGCACCGTGGAATGGTCGCGGATTTGGAACATCCAGCCCATCGCGTTTCATCCCGCTTTGATCGAACGCTGCGAACAGGCCATCCGCGAAACGGCGGGTGCGGTGCATAAGCTGCCGTCCGGTCCGCTGCACGACGCCGCCGAGGTTTCGCGTGCCGGAATCCCGACCGTTATGATGTTCGTGCAATCGCTGGGCGGAATCAGCCACAACAAGATCGAGGACACCAAGGAAGAGCACCTGGAAATGTCGGTGCTCGCGCTCGACCGCCTCGCAACCAAAACCGTGGAATGGATTCAAGCCGGAAAGGCAGGTGCATGATGGTGCAGCTTGCCCTCATCGGCGCTGGGAGGCGTCTCGGTACGCGGAATCGGCCGCGTCGGATTGAAAAATTATGCTGAGCGAGAAACTGGATCCCACTGTTCGCATGTTGCTCCAGGCCGCCGAGGCCCAAGGCGGGCCTTCCATAGAGAGGCTTTCGCCGCTCGAAGCTCGCACGTTTGCAAAGGATCTCATGCTGCCGCTCGCTGGAAAGCCGGAAACGGTCCGCTCCATCGAAGATCTGCGGATTCCTGGGCCGGCTGGAGAGATTACGATTCGCGTTTACACGCCCGATGCGCCCTCGCCCGGACCGGGTATGGTGTTCTTCCACGGAGGCGGCTGGGTCATTTGCGACCTGGACATTTATGACGTGCAGTGCACGGCCATCGCGCGCCGAGCCGGTGCAGTGGTCGTGTCGGTGGACTATCGCCTTGCTCCGGAACACCGCTTTCCAGCGGCGGTTGAGGACTGTTACGCCGCGACCGTGTGGGTGGCCGCGAATGCCGAGCGGCTCGGAATCGACCGGGATCGTCTTTCAATCGGCGGCGACAGCGCCGGCGGCAATCTCGCGGCCGTGGTGGCGCTCAAAAGCCGCAACGACCAAGGTCCGGCCATCGCACTGCAGGCCATGGTCTATCCGGTGACCGATCTTTCATCCTTCGAGACAGGTTCGTATCAAGAGTTCGCAACCGGATATCAGCTCACCAAGGCCGGGATGGAGTGGTTTCGCGGTCTATATCTGGGGCGTTTGGAAGACGCGCGCGATCCCTACGCTTCGCCGCTGCTGGCGCGCGATCTGCGGGGATTGCCGCCCGCGCTGGTGATCACGGCCGAGTGCGATCCTTTACGCGACGAAGGCGAGGCCTACGCTAAACGCCTCCGCGACGCGGACGTGCCGGTAACGTCCACGCGCTATGCCGGGATGATTCACCCCTTCTTTGCTTTCGCCGGAGTGCTTCCTCAGGCGCTGGAAGCGTGCCAGCAGATCGCCGATGCGGTGCGAACGGCGGGCCGGCAATCGGTAGCCGGCACGGTTTAACGGGCCGCGATTATCAACTCGCCTTGGGGAGCTGCAGCAGATACTTGCAGATCGCGTCCATGTCCTCGGCGCTGAACTTGTAGGGCGGCATGATGGTGCCCTTGGAAGTGCCTTGCGGATCGCGGAAGTGCTGCTCCAGCCAGTTGCGGTCGTGCCGCTCGCTCACTCCATCCAGCGCCGGGCCCAGCTTCTGGCCGACACCGGCGATCTGATGGCAGGAGTTGCAATGGTTGTTCTGATAAACCAGGGCGCCTTGCACGACATAATCGGGCGCGGCCATGATGGAGCTTTCGTTATCCGGAGTGAGCTTCAGAACGAAGGCCGAGAGCGCAGTCAATTCGGCATCCTTGAGCTGCACCGGGGGCATCGAGCTGCCGGGAACAACCTTGGACGGATTCTGGAAATGGGGCACTAGCCATCCCGCATTGCGATGATCGGCCGGCAATTTCGTCAGGTCCGGACCGATGCCCTTGTTGCCGCCGCCGGGATGGCAGGCCTTGCAGTTTTCCTTGCGGAATAGCGCCAGGCCCTCCAGTTCTTCGGGCGAAAGATGCTGCCAGGCTTGGATGGAGGTTTCGCTTTCGGTCGTTGCGATCAGACCGTTTTCCTCGGGATTGGGAGGCGTGGTCATCACGGCGGCGGTGGTCAGACCGGTCCAGGCCAGAGTGCCCAAAATGACGACGCCGAAAGCCAAGGTCCGCTTGCCGAGCCGCACCATGGGGCCGCGATCGATGAACGGAACCAGGAACAGCACCAGCACCGCGACTCCCGGCAGAACCACCGCGCCCAACACTTCGAGCGGCCCTTTGAAAAACTTGATGGTCTGGAACAGGAATAGAAAATACCATTCGGGCCGGGGAATGAAGGCGGTGTCGGTCGGATCGGCCAACCGGCCCAGCGGCGCCTCCGCCACCACAGCCAGCGTGAACAGAATGATAAACGCCAAGGCCACGCCGACGGTGTCCTTGAAGACCTGCTCGGGGAAGAATTTCCTGCGCGGCGCTGTGTCGCCGACCGCCGGCGCGACGCCGTGTTTCCGGACCAGGTAGATATGAATCCCGATCAGGATGATCACCAGCGGCGGCAAAAGAATGGTGTGCAGCGCGTAGAACCGCGAGAACGTGACACGGCTCACCCCCATCTCGCTCCCAAGCAGACGCGTTAAATAAGGACCCATCACTGGCGCCGATGCGGTGATTTGCGTTGTCACCACCGTGCCCCAGTAAGCGCGGTTGTCCCAGGGCAGCAGATAGCCGGTGAGTCCGAACACCAGCGTGATCAGCAGCAGAACACAGCCGACCATCCAGGTAGCCTCGCGCGGTTTCTTGTATGCGCCGTACAGGAACACCTGGACCATGTGCAGAACCACGATGATCAACATCATGCTGGCGCCCCAATGGTGCAGGCCGCGGATGAGCCGGCCGCCGGTCAGCTCCGTCATGATGTAGCGCACGCTGTTGTAGGAATCGCCCGGCGTCGGCGCGAAGTTGAACGCCAGCAGTCCGCCGGTGAACACCTGGATGATGAAGAAAAACACCGCGGCGCTGCCGATAATCTGGTGCCAGCCGCTGGAGGCTGGAATATCTTCGTACAGGAAATTCCGGATGGCCGTTTCGATGCCAGTGCGATGCTCTAGCCAATCGATGATTTTACGCATGCGCCTCCGGAGGTCCGATTTCGAGCACGCCAGAATCAGTCTTTACCGCGTAGCGATCCAGAGGTCGCGGCGCTGGTCCACCCAGCACCTTGCCGTCAATCGAGAAGTAAGAAGTATGGCAGGGGCAAATGAAGGTGTGGGTAGCGTCGTCCCAGTGATAGGCGCAGCCGAGGTGCGTGCAGTTCGGCATGAAAGCGACCACGTCATTATTGGGTTGCTTGACTACCCAGGCCGTGGTTTTTTCGGTGATGAGCTGCCAGCCGTCGGCGCGCGTGCGTTGAAATGAAATTTCGGTTGGCTTACCGGCGGGCAGGCTGGCGAGATCGGCCGTCTTCACCCATTGGCTGGCTTTGCGCGCTTTGGGCGGGAAAAGCAGATAGATGGCGGCCGGGATGGCGAGCGCGACGCCGATGAGGCCCATCGCGCCATTGATAAAGAGAAGGTAGAAGTTCCGGCGCGTGGGCGATAGCTCCACGGCGGGTTCGTGGGAGTGTGTTTCTTCCATTTTTGTATAGTTCTTCAATGTACTTGAAGACGGGCGAGACGGTCAAGAAGGGTGTGGCGCGCAAAATCGGCCCTGGGGCGTTTAGAGCAGTTTGACCGTGAGATTCGGGATCATCCGAAAGTGGCGCGGATTCCCGGTGACAATCGCATATCCGAGATGCAACGCGGTTGCTCCGATCAGCAGGTCTTGGAATGGAATTTTGGTGCCTTGCTTTTGCTGCTCTGCGTCGACCTGGCCAGCCAAGAGTGCGATTTGCTGCGTAAATGGGTAGACCGGCACGTCGGCCAGTAATTCCTCGATGAATAGCTCGCGACGATTACGGAGGGTCATCGCATTGGCACGGTGAATGCCGTGTGCGAGTTCGACCAAAGCGATGGCGGAAAGAGCGGTTTCTTGGTTCCCAGTCAAGTTGATGACTTGCTTAAGCAATTGCGCAACGGTCTCGCTTCTTCTCTCGGCTTGTATCAAAACGCTGGAATCTAGAATCAACCCCATTGCGAAGCGTCCAACGGCTCGCGATGGCTTTGAATAATATCTTCCAAGTCTTTGCCAAACTCATCGTCCAGAGTCACGGAGGTCCCGTGCGACTCTGCCAGAGCTATGCATTCCGATAGAAGCCTTCCCGGGCGCGGCGGAGGCTGTATGAGGGCCACCGGAGCGTGGTCTCTCTCGACGATTACTTCTGTGCCTTGTCGAACCTTTTCAAGAACGGAATGCAAATCGCGAGCCAGCTCGGCTTCGGTGATATGGACTTGGGCCATATCTACGATGATACGACGCTATCGAGCCGCCGCTGCAATGTCTAGAGAGCCTCTAAGCGCTGCGCAGACAGCACTCGTGCCAAGTCCCTGGAACGTTTTCCAAGGTGTAAAGAGGATCGCCTCCGTGATAGAAGCCGACGTTTAGAACTTTCGTCGCTCTGTCAGCGTAGGCTAGCTGTTCGGGTTCAAGGCTGTGGTAATACTTCCATTGAGAGGCGAATTGTCCGAGGAAAGCTCGCTCCGCGATACGCACGGTCGAGCCCTCCTGAAACGCTTCCTTATAAGGAACCGGACCGCCCATTCCCTCGTTTACAGCGCCCCTTCTCCCCGATCATCATTGCGAATCCGGATGGCTTCCGCTACGTCATAAACAAACACCTTGCCGTCTCCGATCTTGCCGGTGCGGGCGCTGTTCACCACCGTGCGGACCACTTCTTCGGCGCGCTGGTCTGAGATCACCATTTCCACTTTGACCTTGGGCAGCAGATCCACTTGGTATTCCATACCGCGGTAGACTTCCTTGTGGCCTTTCTGGCGCCCGTGCCCGCGCACTTCCGTAATGGTCATGCCGTCCACTCCGATGGCCTTCAGAGCTTCCTTCACGTCTTCGAGTTTGTGGGGTTGAATGATGGCTTCGATTTTCTTCATGACTGGAGCCCTAGGCTACGCTTCGAAATTATATCCTTCTTCGCCATGCATGCTGACGTCCAGACCCTCGAGTTCCTGATCGGGCGCCACGCGCACGCCCAGGATAGCGTCGCAGATCTTGAGAATGACGTACGTTCCCACGATGGCCATGCCCCAGGAAATCAGCACCGCGATCAACTGATTCAGCACCTGTCCTGGATTGCCATCCACCAGGCCGAGCCCCAGCACTTTGCCGCTGGCGTCCTTCAATCCGTCGTTGACGGCGCTGGTGGCAAACACGCCGGTGAGTATCGCACCCAGCGTTCCGCCCGCGCCGTGGACGCCGAACGCATCCAGGGTGTCGTCATAGCCGAACTTGGCTTTGACCGCGGTCACCATCAAGAAGCAAACCAAGCCTGCCAGGAATCCGATCAACAGCGCGGGAAACGGCTTGACGAACCCGGAAGCGGGTGTGATCGCCACCAGCCCAGCCACAGCGCCGGAGATCGCCCCCAGCACGGTAGGCTTGCCGTTGTGCATCCACTCGGCCAGCATCCAGCCCAGCACGGCGGCCGCAGTCGCGAAATGGGTGGCAACGAATGCGCTGGTGGCTAGCGCGGAGGCGGCCACCGCGCTGCCGGCGTTAAATCCAAACCAGCCCACCCACAGCAGGCACGCCCCGATCACGCTGATTACTACGTTGTGCGGCTTCATGGGCTCCAGCTGATAGCCCTTGCGTTTGCCCAGATAAAGCGCGCATACCAGCGCCGAGACGCCCGAGCTGATGTGGACCACCGTGCCACCGGCGAAGTCGAGAGCCGGGATCTTGCCGCCCAGAAACGCGCTCAAGAAGCCGCCTTTTCCCCACACCATGTGCGCCAGGGGGAAGTACACAATGAAGGCCCACAACACCGTGAACAAGAGCATGGCGCTGAACTTCATGCGCTCGGCGAATGCGCCTGAGATCAGCGCCGGAGTGATGATGGCAAACATGAGCTGATAGATCATGTAGGTCTGGTGCGGGACGGTGGCGCCGTAGTCGGCATTGGGCGCGCTGCCTACCCCGTTCAGGAACATATATCGGAGGTCACCCAGGAAAGGCGACCCTTCCGCGAACGCCAGGCTGTAGCCGATGATTGCCCACAAGACCGTTATGACGGCCATCAGGATGAAGCTGTGCATCATGGTGCTGAGCACGTTCTTGCGCCGGACCAATCCTCCGTAAAACAAGGCCAGGCCGGGGCCGGTCATCATCAGCACCAGCGCGGCGCTGGTGAGCATCCAGGCATTGTCGCCGGCACTCTGTGCGGATTTGACGGCCGCTTCCAGGTTGCTGATGCGCGTCTCCATGCTGGCGGGCGCCGATTGGGCCAGGGCCAGCAGCGGCAGGAAAAAAAGCAGACTACAGCGCGATAGCATAGTCGATTATCATACCGCGCCGGCTGGTGCCGCTTAGATAAAAAAATCAAATGTGGTGAATTCGCGATTTCTATTTGGGCGCTGTTTGACGGCTGGGACTTTCTGATTTATATCGTGCTACGATATAAATGCGCATGGATCTATCGCTGGCCGAATACCGCGCCTTGGCGCAGTTCCGCTATCAGATACGTCGCTATCTGCATTTCAGCGAGGAACAAGCCCGGAGCTACGGTCTGGAGCCGCAGCAGCATCAGCTACTGCTGGCCATCAAAGGTCTGCCGGAAGGCATCCAGCCCACGATTGGCGAACTGGCGGATCGCTTACAGCTCAAACATCACAGCATGGTGGAATTGGTGGATCGCCTGGAAAAGCACGGCTATGTGACGCGGGCCAGCGGAACGGACGACCGGCGGCAAGTAATCGTGCATCTCACTCGGGCGGGGGCACGCGTTCTCCGCCAGCTATCGCTGGCGCATCGCAGCGAGCTCGATACAGCCGGTCCGGCCCTTTCAACCGCTCTGCGGTCTCTTCGGAAAGCGCGCGCCATCGCTTCCGAGGCGGCCGGGAGCGCCGCATGAAGCATCCTCGCGCTCACGCTCTAGGCGACTTCACCACGGACTGGCGGCTGGTCCCGATTTCAGCGCTGGCCATCGTCATCGGACTGCTCAGCACCGGCGTCGCCTGGGCACTGCTGCGCCTGATCGGCCTGTTCACGAACCTTTTCTATTACCAGCGCTGGGATTTCCGGCTGGTTTCGCCGGCCGGCACGCCGCTGGGCGCCTGGGCGATTCTGGTGCCCGTCGGCGGCGCGCTGATTATCGGTTTAATGGCGCGCTACGGCTCGGAAAGAATCCGCGGCCACGGGATTCCGGAAGCGATCGAATCGATCCTGATCAATGGCAGCCGGGTTCAGCCGCGCTTGGCTATCCTCAAACCACTCTCGTCAGCAATCTCTATCGGAAGCGGCGGACCCTTCGGCGCCGAAGGCCCCATCATCATGACTGGTGGCGCGTTCGGCTCCATGATCGCGCAATTTTTCCATTTGACCAGTGCCGAGCGCAAAACGCTATTGGTGGCGGGTGCGGCTGCGGGCATGTCGGCGACGTTCGCGTCTCCTATCGCCGCGGTGCTGCTGGCGGTGGAGCTGTTGTTGTTTGAATGGAAGCCGCGTAGCCTGGTGCCGGTCGCGCTGGCCAGTGCTGCCGCGGGAGCGGCGCGACGATACATTCTCGGCCTCGGCCCGCTCTTTCCGGTACCTCCGCATCCGGTATTCATCGGCCCTGAAGGATTGCTTGGCTGCGCCATCTGCGGCCTGCTGGCAGGCGTGCTCTCCATGCTGCTCACCGGCGCCGTTTACGCGTCAGAAGACGCGTTTGCCAAGCTTCCCGTCCATTGGATGTGGTGGCCCGCAATCGGAGGACTGGTGGTTGGTCTGGGAGGGTTCATCTTCCCGCAAGCACTGGGTGTCGGCTACGACACCATCGGCGCACTGCTCCAGGGTCACGTTGCAATGGGCGCCATCGCCGGCATCCTGTTGGTCAAATCGGTGATCTGGGCCGTATCGCTAGGATCGGGCACCTCGGGCGGCGTGCTGGCCCCGCTGCTCATGATGGGCGGCGCGCTGGGCGGAATCGAAGCCATGTTCCTCCCCGATGAAGGCCTGGGTTTCTGGCCGCTGGTCAGCATGGGAGCCATTCTGGGAGGCACCATGCGGTCGCCGCTAACCGGAATCATTTTCGCGCTTGAGCTCACGCATGACGTCAACATGCTGATGCCGCTGCTGGCCGCCAGCGTGATCGCGCATGCCTTCACGGTGCTGGTTCTCAAGCGTTCCATCCTCACCGAAAAAGTAGCGCGGCGCGGATTCCATTTGAGCCGCGAATACGCCGTGGACCCGCTGGAGATCCTCTTCGTGCGCGACGCCATGCGCACCAACCTGGTGGCGTTCAAATCCGACAGCACGCTCGATGAAGTGAGAGCCACGCTGAACGGCCATCACGGCCAGCGCGGTCAATTCCTTTATCCGGTGATCGACGAGAACAACCAACTGCACGGTGTCGTTACCAGGAGGCATCTACAGCGGCTTCTGGAAGATTCAGATCCGCCCGGCCGGACGCTGGCGGACCTGGCGACCGATCCGGTGCTGGCTTATCCCGATGAGCCCCTGCGCGTGGTGGTGTATCGCATGGCTGAGCTGGGGCTGACGCGTTTTCCGGTGGTGGAGCGCGGCGACCAGCGCAAATTGCTAGGCATTATCGGACTGCGCGACCTGCTGGCGGCGCGTACGCGAAATCTCGAGGAAGAGCGCACCCGGGAGCGCGTGTTGCGGGTGCGCTTGCCCGTGCTCAGGCGCGACCGCAAGACCGCCTAGCGCGGACTACACTAGCATCAGCATGGATGCTCACGCGCTGTCGTATCTTTCGCCGAAGGCCGCCGTCCGAGACAGCCCGATTCACGGCCGCGGCCTCTTCGCCACCGGAGAATTTCGTCCGGGCGAGATCGTGTGCGTCAAGGGCGGGCACATCTTCACTCGCGCGACGCTCCAGCAGGTGGCGCCGGTCCTGGGGCCAGCCGAAATACAAATCGCGGCCGATCTGTTTATCGGGCCCCTTGAGGGCCAAGAGCGAGAAGGTTGCATGATCTTCAGCAATCACTCCTGCGAGCCGAACATCGGCGTCCAGGGACAGATTGTGTTTGTGGCCCTACGCGAAATCGCGGCAGGCGAGGAGCTCACGCACGATTGGGCCACTACCGATGACGACGACTACACGCTGGAATGCCGCTGCGGCGCGCAGCAGTGCCGCGGAATCATCACCGGCAAGGACTGGCAGCGGGAAGATTTGCAGCGAAAATATCGCGGCTTGTTCTCGTGGTATTTGCAGCGCAAGATCGAGGCCGGCGAATCGTGATCAGCGCAGGTAGCGGCTGTGTTCCTTTAAAATGCAGCGATCCACGACGACGAATAGTCCGGCGTCCCGGGCCTTTTGCGCGGCCTCTTCGTCCTCGACGCCTTCCTGCATCCAGACCGCCTTGGCGCCCAACCGAATGGCCGATTCCACGATGGGCCCGACGAATTCCGAGCGGCGGAAAATATCGACGATGTCGATGCGTTCGGGGATGTCTTCCAGGCGCGCGTACGATTTTTCTCCCAGCACTTCCGATTCATGCGGGTTCACCGGAATGATGCGGTAGCCTTCGCGCTGCATGTATTCGGCGACGCCGTAGGAAGGCCGGAATTTCTTGCTGGACAGCCCTACGACCGCAATGACGTGGCTGGAGCGGAGCAACTCGGAGATGGTCATGCGCGCTCCTCTATCTTCAGAATTTTTCGAAAGCGTGCCAACTCGGCGGGAGCCAGATGGCGGAATTCGCCGGTTTTCAGCGGGCCTAGTTCCAGGAAGCCCACCTTCACCCGCCGCAGCTTTTCCACCAGGAGTCCGAAATGTTTGAACATGAGACGGATCTGGTTTTGACGCCCTTCGATCAGGCGCACTTCGTACCACGGGTTGTCCGCTTTGCGGATCAGCTTTAGCGCGGCGGGCGCGGTGCGCTTGCCTTCCAGCGGCACTCCTGCGCGGAATTTGTCCTCTTGTTGGGCGGTAAGCAGGCGGTTGGTCTTCACTAAATATATCTTGGGCACATGAGTCGCGGGAGCCATGATGCGCTTAGCGAATTCGCCGTCGTTGGTCAGCAGCAGCAATCCTTCGCTCGCGTAATCCAAACGGCCTACCGGATAGACGCGCGCCTTGACGCCCCGTAACAGGTCGATCACCGTGGGCCGGCCTTGTGGATCGGTAACGGTGGAGACGAAGTTTTTCGGCTTGTTGAGTACCAGGTAGACCGGTTTTTCGCGAGCGCGGATGTGTTTGCCGTCCACTTTGATGTGGTCGCGCTCGGGGTCGGCTTTGGTCCCGAGTTCGGTAATGACGGCGCCGTTAACGGTGACCCGGCCTTCCAAAATCAGTTGCTCGGCTCTGCGGCGGCTCGCGACGCCGGCGTGCGCCAGCAACTTTTGTAGCCTCTCTTCAGTAGATCTCGCGCACAACGCAGCGGGCCGCGAGTGTTTTTTCACCGTAGCGAGCGTGTCCCGCGCTGTGCGCTCCTCAGGCATTTATTCCGCGGTTTCGGGCAGCGCGTCGGCGGCGACGGATTCACTTTCGGCGGTCTGCGCTTCGGACGCAGCGGGCTGGGCCGGCGCGTCGGGCTGCTCGGAGTCGGTGAGCGACAAGCGGCCCAGCTCTTCAAATTCCTTCAGCGTCGGCAGCTCGCTCAAGTCCTTCAAGCCGAACTGCACCAGAAATTCCTTGGTGGTTTTGTAGAGGATGGGCTTGCCGAGCACCTGTTTGCGTCCGGAAGTTGCGATCAGCTTGCGGTCCAGCAGAGTTTTCAGCACGCCGGCACCCTGGACGCCGCGCACCTCCATGATTTCGGGCGCGGTGATGGGTTGCTTGTAAGCGATGAGCGCCAGCGTTTCAAGCGCGGGCAGCGACAGCTTCAACGCCGGCTTCAGATTCTTTACGAAAGCTCGGACCGCTTCGTGATGCTCCGGCTTAGTGGACATTTTGTAGCCGCCGGCGACCTCGCGGATGGTGAGACCGCGGTCGGGCCGGTTGTAGTCGGCGGTCAATTCGGCCAGCACCTCGCCAACGCGCGCGGCGGGCTGTTGAAGCGCGGTGGCGATCTGATCGGCTGAAAGCGGCTCGTCGGTGATGTAGATGACCGCCTCGACGATGGCCTTGAGTTGCGCCGTATCGAGCTCTACGACGGGCGCGGGAGCGCTCCTATCGGCCGGCAGATCAAGCTGCTGGACTTGCTCCGTCGAGTCCGGAGTTTGAACTTCGCTGGGTTTCATTGCAATTCTAGATATATTCCTGTTCCGCGGCGGCGAGGGATTGATCGAGCGTCTCGTCGAAGGCGCGATGTTTCTTCAATCCAATGTCGCCGAAAGCGTCGCGCTGGGTCAACACCAGCGATTGGCGGCGCACCAGTTCGAGCACCGCCAGGAACAGGCAGATCATGGCGCGGCGGCTTCTCTGGCGCTCGAACAGCTCCGCGGCCGACAGCGATTCGCCGGTGCGGAGATCGCGGAACACATTTTCGAGGTAGCGGACCATGTCCGGCACGCTGACGTCGTCCTTGCCGACTTCGTAAATCGGGCGGTTCTTGGCGCGTTCCAGAACGGCCTGGAAGGTTTTGACGAGATCGAAGATGGTGACGTCCAGGCCCGGATCTTCGTCTTCAGAAAGAAATGCGCCGATCTGCGGATTCGACCACGCGACTTCTTCCACCATGCGCTTCTGCTGGAGCATTTCGGCGGCGTTCTTGAAGCGCTCATGTTCGAGCAACCGGTCCACCAGTTCCTTGCGCGGATCCTCTTCGCCGGTGATCTTGTCGAGCTCCGGATCGCGCGGCAGCAGCATGCGCGACTTGATATGGATCAGCGTGGCAGCCATGTAGACGAACTCGGAGCTAAGCTCGATGTCGAGTTCGGCGGCGTGCTGCATGTACTCCAGATATTGCTGCGTGATGGAGGCGATGGGGATGTCGTAGATATTGATTTCCTGCTTGCGTATGAGGTCCAGCAGCAGATCGAGCGGGCCATCGTATTGCGACAGGTGAAAATTAAGCGGGGTTGACACTTCTCCTAGGATACCGTGCCTGCCCGATCTGGTAGGCGTCCAGCTACCCGTTTTGCCGGTGTGCGCCAGGCATGCGTCGCGGCATGCTGTGAGTAGGAGAAACATCTTGAGCAATCCATTGGTTTCGTTTTCCGATCAACTGGCGGCAACGGTAGCGCGAGCGGGGCAGTCGGTGGTGGCGGTGCATGGCCGGTCACGCTTCGATTCGAGCGGCCTGCACTGGAGTCCGGGTATTATCGTCACCGCGGATCACGCGCTTCGCCGCGATGAGGACATTCGCATCACCGCGCCGGACGGCTCGCGGTTGAACGCCGAGTTGGTGGGGCGCGATCCGGGCACGGATCTGGCGGTGCTGCGTGCCGAGGGGCTGACCGCTTCAGTGGCGGATGAAGCCGGGAAAACTCCCGCGCCCGGCAGCGTCATCCTGGCCGTGGGCCGGTTCAAGGACAGTGCCAGCGCCGCGTTCGGAGTGCTCAGCAGCATTTCGGGACCTTCTCAGACCTGGCGCGGCGGACGACTGGATCAAGTGCTGCGCGTCGATGTCGCCCTGCATCCGGCCGCTTCGGGCGGAGCTATCGTGGATGCCGAGGGTGAGCTAGTCGGGATCGCGACTCCGGTGCTCTCGCGCGTGGCTGTGTTTGCGATTCCGCCGGCTACCGTCCAGCGCGTGGTCGACACCCTGCTGGCCCATGGGCGCATCCCTCGCGGGTATTTGGGCGTCGGTTTACAACCAGTGGCCATTCCGGAGCATCTCAAAAGTACGTTGAAATTGCCGGGAGCGAGGGGGCTGATCGTGATCAGCGTCGATCCCGACGCGCCGGCTGGACAAGCTGGAATCACACTCGGCGACGTTCTGATTGAACTGAGCGGCACGACGATTCAACGCCCGGAAGACGTCCAGCAGGTGCTGGATTCCGGCTCGGTCGGCAAGCAGGTGAGCGCTCGCCTGCTGCGCGGCGGGAAGCTGGTGGATGTGGAAGTCACGGTCGGCGAGCGGCCGCGGAAGGGTTGAACATGCTGCCGCAAGGGTTCGGCGAAATGGCCGAGAAGCTGCGGCGCTCCACCGTGCGGGTTCTCAGTGGAAAGCGCGGCGCGGAGGGTTCGGGGTCGGGCGTCATCTGGACGGCCGAGGGCACAGTGATTACCAATGCGCACGTGGCGCTGGGCGATGCCGCGCGCGTGGAGCTGTGGGATGGCCGCACCATCGAGACGCGCGTAGCGGCGCGCGACACCCGCGCCGATCTGGCCATGTTGAAACTGGAAGTCCCCGGTCTGGCTGCAGCGGCCAAGCGGGATTCGACGTCGCTGCGGCCCGGTGAGTTAGTGGTCGCGGTCGGCAATCCTTTAGGATTTGTTGGCGCGCTCACCACCGGCGTCGTGCACGCGGCGGGATCCGTGCGCGGGCTGGGCCGCCGGCGATGGGTGCAAGCTGCGATCCGGCTGGCGCCCGGCAATTCCGGCGGGCCGCTGGCGGATGCCGAAGGGCGCGTGGTGGGGATCAATACCATGGTGGTCGCGGGTGGAGTTGCGCTGGCCATTCCGAGCGACGACGTTGCCGATTTCCTCAAGCGCGGTAGCAGTCCCGCGCTGGGCGTCGTTGTGCGGCCCGTCGATATCGGCCTGCTGGTGCTGGAGGTGGTTCCAAAAAGCCCCGCGGAAAACGCCTCGTTGCTGATTGGAGATTTGCTGGTGGCGGCCAACGGGACAAGAATCGAATCGATGGACGATCTGGCCGATGCGATCGATCGCGCCGCTGGAGCATTACTCAAGATTGGATTCTTGCGCGGCGACCGGCGTCGCGAGCGCGAGGTTTCCGTGCGCCTGGCGGCCTCTCGCGCGGAGGCGGCTTGATCCGCGTCCATATCGAAGCGGCGTCCGCGGTGACGCGCGCGGGGCTGGAGGCGATCCTGCGCTCAGACTCAGGTCTGGAGGTCGTGGATGCAGCTTCCGACGCGGACGTTCTGGTGCGGGAGCAGGTGCCGGAACTGGTGGACGGCGCGCCGGCGATTCCGGTGGTGGTTTTGGCCGAGGAAACGCCATCGCTGGAGGCGTTGCGCTCGGGCGCTCGCGCAGTGCTGCCGGAAGATGCTCCTCCACGGCAAATCATCGCGGCGATTTACGCGGCAGCGGCCGGCTTGGCGGTCGTTCCCGTGGATGAGAGCGCGCCCTTGCTGCCGCACGCTTCTTTGGACGATGCAACCGAGCCGCTGACCGCGCGCGAGATGGACGTGATCGAGATGCTAGCCGAAGGCCTCAGCAACAAAGCCATCGCGCATCGGTTGTCGATTTCCGAGCACACCGCGAAATTCCACGTCAATTCGATTCTGGCCAAGCTCCGAGCGGGCACGCGGACGGAAGCTGTGATGCGCGGAATCCGGCTGGGATTGGTAAAAATATAGGCACACCAGCGCTCGAATATTTTGCTCTTCCTACCAACCAGCCTTATACTGCACAATTAGACTCGCACCCGATGAGCGCGGCCAAGAAACAAATCGTGATCCTGGGCGGAGGTTTCGGAGGAGTTTACACCGCGCGCTGCCTGGAACGGCTGCTGCGGCCCGAGGAAGCTGACATTTGCCTGGTGAATCGCGAGAATTATTGGGTCTACCAGCCTATGCTCCCGGAGGTGATTTCCGGTTCCATCGGCCTGACCGACGTCGTTTCGCCCATTCGCCGGCTGTGCCCGCGAACTCATCTCGTGATGCGCGAGGTGGAAGAGATCGACTTGAAAAATCGCGTCGTAACCGTCAGCCCCGGCTTCCGCCCGCGCCAACTGAAGATCCCTTACGACTATCTGGTGATCGCCCTGGGCGAAGTGACGAACTTCTACGGCATGCCTGGAATGCTCGAAAACGCCCGGCCATTCCGCACGCTCGCCGACGCCATCTCGCTGCGCAATCACCTCATCCACGTGCTCGAAGAAGCCGACGTCGAAGAAGATCCCGATCTGCGCCGCAAGCTCCTGACCTTTGTCGTGGGCGGCGGCGGATTCTCCGGCGTCGAAGTTCTCGCCGAATTGAACAACTTCGTGCGCGGCGTCAGGAAAAATTATCTGCGCCTGCGCGGCGAGCAAGTTCGCTGTGTCCTGGTCCACTCGCGCGATCGAATCCTCCAGGAAATGGCCGAGCCGCTGGCTTTGTTTGCGCAAAAGATCCTGAAGAAGCGCGGCGTCGAGCTCATCCTCAAGGACCGCTTAGTAGCCGCGACTTCCGAGAAGGCCATCCTCAAATCGGGGCTCGAGATCCCTTGCAAAACGATTATTTCGACGGTGCCGTCCGCCGCGGTCCCGGTGCTTACGAAACTCGATTGCGCCAAAGACAAGGGCAGCCTGCAAGTCAGCACCTCGCTCGAGCTCCTGGGATATGAAGGCCAAGTTTGGGCTCTCGGCGATTGCGCCTCGATTACAACCGTTTCCGGTAACTCTGTTCCACCCACCGCGCAGCATGCCACCCGCGAGGCCACCACCTGCGCAACCAACATCGCAGCGGCCGTGCGCGGCAATCAGCGCGCGCAATTCGCCTTCGAAGGGCTCGGGACGCTCGGCTCGCTCGGGCATGGTTCGGCAGTCGCGCAGATCCTCGGCATGAAAATTTCCGGTTTGGCCGCCTGGATTCTCTGGCGCGCCATCTACCTGATGAAAATTCCGGGCATCAAGACCAAGCTTCGGATTTCAATCGACTGGTTCATCCACCTGCTTTTTCCTCCCGATCTGGCGCAAACTCGCGTCGAGCAGGAGTCCGAAATCAAAAACCAGCATTTCGAGCCCGGCGACATTATCTTCCATCAAGGCGATTTGGGCGACAGCGTCTATGTGATCCAGCAGGGCGATTGCGATGTGATCAAGGAAGACGATGGCAACCGGAAAACACTGGCGACGTTGCACGCGGGCGATTATTTCGGCGAGATGGCGCTGTTGTCCGATAAGACGCGCAACGCCACCATCCAGGCGCGCACTGCGATGGAAGTTCTGCTGATTCCCAAACGCGATTTCGATACGCTCCGGCGCAGCGTCCCGGCATTTGGTGAAGTGTTTAAGGAATTGGCCCGCCAGCGCGCCACGCCCGCAGACGTGCCCCAGCCGGAGAGCACCAGTTGAAGATCATAATCCAAGCGGCAGCCAGCACGGCCCCCTGATACACACACTAGACCAGTAGACTACCCGGGCACCATAACGATCGGATCTGCCTGCAATGCCATTGGCCCGCCAAAGCAGGTCCGGCCCAATCGCCGGGGTGCTAACATGTTCTTCGACAAGCATGGGAACGCACGGCGTGAAGATTGTCGTCATCTATCCCCGGCCTCAGGACGAAGCGGCATTTGAACGGGCGTACCGGGACGAACACATTCCCATGGTCGAAGAGAAATTCCACGGCATGACGCGCCTGGTCCTCACCAAGGTCAACCGTTCACCGCAGGGCCGTGTGAACGCATACCGGATCGCCGAAGTGTATTTCTCTTCAATGGACGACCTCAACAAATGCGTGGAATCGGAAGCTGGCCACGAAGTGGTCGCGCACGCCACCAAAATCTCCACCGGCGGACCTCCCATCATGCTGGTGTGCGAGGAAGAATCCTTTGTTTACTGGTAGACTCACGGTAGTTCGGGCCTTAGGCGCGCTCTGCCTGACGGGCATGCTGGCTTGCGCGGCAGACGACCAGACTCCTTTGGTGGACCGCGTCGGCGCAACCGGATTTCTACAACTCCAGGCCGGCAGCTTCCAAGGCCTTTCTGCCCGCGAGCAGGCGCTCGGCTATTGGCTCTCCCAGGCGGCCATCGCGATCCACCCCATCATCTTTGACCAGTTATCCCGCTTCGGCCTGCGGCAGAAGCGCGTGCTGGAGATGATCGTCGCGCATCCATCCGATGTCGATCGCACCGCGTATCCGAAGATTCTCGCGTTCACCAAGCTGTTCTGGGCCAATCGCGGCAATCACAACGAAACCACCGCGCAAAAATTTCTACCCGATTTCACCTTCGAGGAGCTGCGCGACGCGGGGTTGGCGGTAATCAAGCACGGCGGCGGCGCGGGCCTCAACGAAGCAGCCTTTTTGAAGGAGATCGGCGAGCTGAAGCAATCCCTGTTCGATCCGAATTTCGAGCCCATGGTGACTGCTAAAGCCCCGCGCGCCGGCCTCGACATCCTGCAGGCCAGCGCCAATAATCTCTACGCCGGTGTCGCGCAGGCCGACCTGGCGAAATTCGCCGAGCATTATCCGCTGAATTCGCGCCTAGTCAAAATCAATGGGAAGCTGGAAGAACAGGCCTATCGCGCCGGTACGCCCGACCACAGCATTCCACCCGGTCTCTACGCCGAATATCTCGCCAAGGCCAATTCCTACCTCGACAAAGCTGCCGCCGTCGCCGAGCTCGCGCAAGCCAAAGCCATTCGCGACCTCATCCGTTTCTATCAAACTGGCGATCCCCGGGATTGGCTGCAATTCGGCATCGACTGGGTCGCAAACAATCCACGCGTCGATTTCGACAACGGTTTCATCGAGGTGTATCGCGATGCGCGCGGAGCCAAGGGCAGCTCACAGAGTTTTGTCACCGTCACCGACAATCGCGTCAACGAGCTGATGGTGAAGATCGCGAACAATGCGCAATACTTCGAGGACCGTGCTCCTTGGGCGCCCCAATACAGGAAACAAGGCGTAAAGCCTCCGCTCGCCAAAGCGGTCGAAACGCTGGTCGAGACCGGCGACTTTCATGTCACCACCGTGGGCGACAACTTGCCCAACGAAGAAGAGATCCATCAGAAATACGGCAGCAAGAGTTTCTTGTTTACGGGCAGCAGCCGGGCGTTTTCGCAAGCTGAAGGGCACCGCTCGCTACAGGAGTTCGCCGCCTCCCAGGAAGAGATTGAGATCTGCAAAAAATACGGCGACGAAGCCGAAGACTTGATGACCGCGCTGCACGAGATCATCGGCCACGGCTCCGGCCAGATCGATCCCAAGCTCACGCACGATCCGGCTTATTATCTGAAGGAATATTATTCGACGCTCGAAGAAGGCCGCGCCGATCTGATGGCGCTGTGGAATGTCTGGGATCCCAAAATACAGCAGCTTGGCCTGGCCTCCAGTCCCGATGTCGCCAAAGCAATGTATTATGCCGCGGCACGAGTGGCGCTCACGCAGCTCCGCCGCATCCCCAAAGGCGACACCATTGAAGAGGATCATGAACGCGACCGCCAGCTGATCGTCAACTACATTCGCGATAAGACCGGCGCCATCGCCGAAGAAACACGCGGCGGAAAAACCTACATCGTTATCCGCGACTTCCAAAAGATGCGTCAGGGCGTGGGCCAATTGCTGGCCGAGCTGATGCGCATCAAAGCCGAAGGCGATTACAACGCGATCAAGGCGCTAATCGACAAATACGGCGTGCACTTCGACACCGCCTTGCGCGATCAAGTGGTGGCACGCTACAAGAATCTGAACCTGCCCACGTATTGGGCCGGCATCAACCCGGAGCTTACCGCGACATTCCAAGCAGGCAACGTCAGCAAGGTAGACATCAGCTACCCGCGCGATTTCGTGAAGCAGCAGCTCGGATACAGCGCCATGTACGGCGCCGGCGCACGCGCCACCCGCTAAGAGACCAGCAGCCCCCGCACTTTCTCCAGCAGCGCGCCCAACGTGAATGGCTTCTGCAGAAACGCACTGCCCGGCGGAAGCTCGGCGGCGTATACCGTCGTGTCGTCGGTGTAGCCGGAGATGTACAGGATCTTCAAATCGCGTCCTTGTGCGCGCAGCCGGTCTACCAGCTCGCGGCCACCCATCTGAGGCATGATCATGTCGGTGATCAAAAGGTCAATGGAACCCCGATGGCCGCGAACCACCTCCAACGCCTGTTCGCCGTTGGAGGCTTCCAGAATGTCGTAACCGTGCCGGCGCAGAAACTTCTGCACCAGGGCGCGAATGCCGGCTTCGTCTTCTACCACTAGAACGGTTGCCACCTGGCGTTCGGCCTTTGGCTCACTCGGTTCGCTGACCGGGCCTACGGGATTCCCTGCCTCACCGACGCGCTGCAGGAATATGCGGAAAGCAGTGCTCGTCTCCATGCTTCCGGCCACCGCTATATCGCCGCCCCACTGCCTGACCATTGCGTAGGCTTGCGCCAGCTTGACAGCCGTATCGTCGACCGCACCTTTTTCCGGAAGGAAGCGCTCAAACGCGCCTTGGGCGAATTCGACTTTGCCGCCAGACCCTGCAATCGTGATCGCAACATAATCGCCCGGCACGAGCGGTTCCTCGCGCTGAAGGTCTTCGCGAATTTCGACGTTCGTAGCTTCGATCGTCACCGCGCCGGATGGCAAACCGGCCGCGGCTACTGCAGCCGCCAATACTTGCTCGAGCTGAGCGGCATTTGCGTTGACTTGGCTCCGGCTCAGCGGCCCCTTGCGTTGCAGGCCGAACTTCTGGACAGCGGCGCTCAACACTGTTTCCAATTCGACGGGTTCAGTCACCGGCGGTGGACGCCGGCTAAAAGCCAGCAAATGTCCCGTCAACCCGGTTATTCGTTGGGCGGCGGCCACGATCGCTTCCATCTCGCCGCGCAAATCGCTGCCCGCGGGCAGTCCATTCAGGACCTCTTCCGCGTTGCCTTCCAAAATCATGAGCATGTTGTTCAGATCATGCGCCATGCGGCTGGCCAGCTTTTGCATGGCCTCAATCCGCTCACGCTGAACCAGCTGCTCCTCGAGCATCCGACGCTCGCTGACATCCACGGTGATGCCGGCCAGGTAAATCGGCTGGCCCCCCGCATCGGTCACCATCCGAACTGTCTCACGCAACCACGCTACTTGCCCATCCGGCCGCACCGAACGAAATTCGCAAGCGCTGTCGCCCGCGCTCTTCAGGGCCCGCTGATAGAACTGTGTCACGCGCTCGCGATCGCCCGGATGAACCCGATCGCTCCAGAACGATGGATTGTCGATCCAAAAAGTCCCGGCGAAGCCGAGCAGTTGTTGCGCTTGCGGGCTCACGAATATCGGCCGCATGCTGCGCGGCTCAACGGCCCACAGGACTGCGGCCAGATGATCGGGCAGGTCCGCCGTCAGGGGCGCCGACATGGATTTTCGTACTGGTACTGACCCCAGCGGAACCGCCGCCGAATCGGCCGCAACTCCTCCCAGCTCCTGTATGGTTAGCAGCACCTCTCGTCCGCCCTCCTCCTCCCACGCTGGAATCACGGCGATCCCGATCTGCAGCCGCCGCCCAGCACCGGCATCCACCGCAATATTGGTCTCAGCCGCGCGCGTCTTCGTCACCTGCCTGACGCGATCCAGCGCCGAGTGAGGCAGCACCGCGTCTATTCTGAGCCGCAATGGGCCCTGCTCGGGAAGGTTCAAGATCTTGCGGACCGCCGCGTTAGCCAGCATCACCTCCAAGTCCGCCGACAGCACCAATATGCCAACCGGAAGAACTGCTACGATTTCTTGGAAATAGCGGCGCTGTCCCTCGACCAGCGCAAGCAGTCGCGC
>Ga0335083_10002463_pt1 | contig 24410 bp, 21 predicted proteins | sample Lox_Sample_42_FD_206716 | JGI IMG/M metagenome (GOLD analysis project Ga0335083, IMG submission 206716) | Soil microbial communities from Loxahatchee National Wildlife Refuge, Florida, United States - Lox_Sample_4.2 | ecosystem: Environmental > Terrestrial > Soil > Wetlands | place: USA...
TGATGCATTCGCTCGCCCGCAGTCTGGGTCTGTCTCAGGATTACTTCGACGCCTCGTTCCGCCACGGCCTGTCGACCTTGCGACTGATACGCTATCCACGCCGAGATGCCGCCGAGCTCGCGACGATCAGCGATCCGGCCGTGTGGGTCGAGACTGCCTCGAGCCGCAGGTACCTCGTCGGCGCGCCGCATACCGACTCCGGCTTCATCACCCTCCTTGCCCAGGACCACGTTGGCGGGCTGCAGGCCCGCTCGCGTGATGGCAAGTGGATCGACGTACCGCCGCTGGAAGGCGCGCTGGTAGTCAACTTCGGGCAGGTGCTCGAGCAGTGGACGGCCAACCGAATCCGCGCGACCGAGCACCGGGTGCTCGGCGCGAGCGAGCGTTATTCGGTGCCCTTCTTCTATGAAGCACGCGCCGACGCGACCATCCGGCCACTACCGATGGATCCGCCGCAGCAGTTCGCACCCTTCCAGTATGGTGACTTCCTCTGGCGACGCATGACCTCGTTCGTTGAGTTCCGCGGCATGGAAAACGAGCGCGCCGGGCCCCCGCCCGCGTAGCAGCGCAGCAGGGAACCCACAAAGGAGCTGCTGCATGGCCAGGCTGTCACCGGCGACGCCCATCAGAAGCACACCCCGCGCGAGATCCCGCTCTTGATCATCCAGTAAGACGGAAGACCCAACAGCGAGCGCCGAATTGCCCGCGCTCACTGCTGCACGACATACTGGGCGACACCGAAGCGCGCTCAAAACACGGGCCGCACCGACAATAACGGGGGAGAATTCAGCATGGAAAGTTTCAGCGCAGTAACGACAGCCGCACGCCTCACCCGTCTGGCCGGGTGCATTCTGCTGGCGCTGCCCCTCCATTCCACTGCCGCCCTCGCCGCCGGTAACACGACTCCTGCCCAGGCTGCGATCCTCAGCCACGCACTCGCGCCCTCGCCGCTGCGCGAAGACCTGCGCCATCTCACCGATGACATCGGCGGGCGTGTGAGCGGGACGCCGGCGATGGCCCAGGCGGTGGAATGGGCGGTCAGCACGTTTAAGGCTGCGGGCCTTGAGGTTCACACCGAGTCCTACGATCTGCCGACCAGCTGGACGGAGGAATCCACCCGCGTGGAGCTCAAGGGCGTGCGGGCCTTCGCGGTGCGCGCGGTCTCTGTGGCCTGGGCGCCCTCCACACCCGCCGGCGGCATCGAGGCGCCGTTGGTGGACGTGGGAAACGGTACCGAGGCCGACTTCTCCCGGCAGGCCCAGCACCTGCCCGGGGCGATCGCGCTCGTTCACAGCAGCGTGCTGGCCACCTGGGCGGACCTCAACGATGAATACGCGCGCGCTCCCGGGATCATCGAGCGCTCACTCAAGCACAAGGTGCAGGCCATTCTGTGGATCGGCGCTCGCGACCATCTCGTTCTTTACCGCCACACCGACGCCAGCTTCGCCGAGATCGCCGCGCTGCCGATGGCCATCCTCGCGCGCGAGGACGGCCTGCGGCTGGCGCGCACCCTGGCAGCCCACCCCGGTGCCGCCCGGGCGCATTTGTCCATCGCCAACCGCGTCGGCGGCCCAATCGAGCAGCAGAACGTGATAGCCGAGATCCGCGGCCGCGAGCACCCGGAGGAGCTCGTCATCCTCGGCGCGCATCTTGATTCCTGGGAACTCGGTACCGGTGCGCTGGACAATGGCTGCAATGCCGCGATGGTGATTGCGGCCGCGAGGGCCATCCGCGCCGCCGCAGCTGTCCCGCGCCGCACGCTGCAGTTCGTGCTGTTCTCAGGTGAGGAGCAGGGCCTGGTCGGCTCGAACGCCTACGTCCAGCGGCATCGCGATGAGCTCGACCGGGTGGCCGCCGTGATCGTCTTCGATTCCGGCAGCGGCCGTGTAACCGGGTATTCGCTGGGTGGTCGCGACGACATCGAGGCCGGCGTGCGCGAGGTGCTGGCCCCCCTCGAGGGCTGGGATGTCGACGCGCACACGCTCGACGCCAGCACGGGCACCGACAACCTCGACTTCCTGCTGGAAGGCGTGCCCACGCTGGTCGCGAACCAGGAGGAAAGCAACTACATGATCAACTACCACGCGGCCACGGACACCTTTGACAAGGTCGACTTGCCCAACGTGCAAAACGAGGTGGCCATCGCGGCGCTGACGGCCTATGGCATTGCCGAGCGTGCCGCGCCGCTCGGACCGCGACAGACGCGTGCGCAGATCGAGGAGCTCATGCAGCGCACGGGCTTGGATCAGCAGCTAAAGCTCCAGGGCTACTGGCCAGGCTGGGAGTCCTCGACCCGCGGACGGCGCCCGTAAGCTGGCAGCGAGACCCGCCATACGCCATTTCAGCGCCAGGTGCAGTAGGTCTTGCGCAGCGTCTCGTGAATCGTCCATGTGCCCTTGGTGCGCGGGGGAAAATACGCGGCATCGCCGGACTTGAACTCCACGCGCCTGCCGTCCTGGGTGACAAAGGTCGCGCGCCCGCGAATGAAATGGCAGAACTCGGCATCGACCACCGCGCGCGAGAAAGTGCCGGGCGAAGCCTCCCAGGTGCCGGTATGGACGGTCCCCTCCGGTGATGCCCACGCTTCGACCGAGCCGAGCGTAGGTTGCGGCAGGTCACCGACCGCCGGCGGGGTGAAGGTCTCGAAGGAACCCGGCGCCAGCTCCGCTGGCCGCTCGATGTGAACCACGGGCATCGAATCACCTCTCTGGTTGCTCGAATGCGAGTAAGCGTGGCTGCTCGCGCGGTGCCGGCACGCCACTGCAGTGCGGGGGCGATCAGCGCAGCCGCGACCAGGCAAAGCCACCGAGCAGCTGGCTCGAGTAGTCGCCGAGGGGCATCTTCTCCCACCCCTCGCTCTTGAGAAACGGGCAGTACACCGAGGCCGTTCCCGGTCCGCCGGTCTTGCTGAACGTGGCGGCAAATTCTACGACGCCGTTGCGCTTGTTGTCCCGATACTCGCAATCCGCCTCTTCGAGATCTGTCGCACGGATCACCGTCACGACCGGACAGGTGCCGGTGTCTCCCGCACGCAATGTGACCTCGGCGAGGTTTCCGCGCACGGCGGGCACCGCATCCTCAAGCAGCGCCCAGCGCGCGTAGCTCTTGATCGCCTGGCCGGCATCGGTCCAGTAGTAGTAGTAGCGCACCAGCGCAAAGTGCACGGCCGGGTCGGTGGTAAGCGCAACTCTTCAGCGTCCCGCCGTCTGCAGGCACCTCCATCGAGTCAGGCAGCACACCAAAAATCCGCTCGCTGCGCTTCGCCGTGTAATAGAACCCGCGACGTACCTCCTCGGCCGTCCCGACATACTGAATCTGGCCGAGATAGCGGTGCGCGCGTGGAGGTGGCGTGCTCTCGCAGGCGCTCGCCAAAAGGCAAGGCAGCATCAGCAAGATCAGCTGACGCTGGCCCGCCAACACCTTGATGCCTGCGACCTGTGTCATCCGCTGGCTTTAGGGTGGCCAGGCGGCGTCAGCGCACGTATCCGGCGCTTGGACCGCGGCGTTCCAGCCCCGCTGGGCGAGGCAGCGGCCGAGATCCCAGTAGGCCTCGAACTTTGCGCCCTTGAAGTCCAGGTCGGAGGTCAGCAGGTGGGGGAAGCTGCAATTGGCCGCATCCCCCGTGGCGCTACAGCCGTTGGCAGCGGTCGCAGCGCGCCGCGCCACCTCCTGCTGATACTGGCCGCGTATCGTCGCGGGGTAGCGCTCGAGGTGGCGGCCGTCGAACGCGAGCTTGATGTAGTGCACCCGCAGGGTCCGCTCACCGAGAACCCAGGGATCCTCCGGATCTGCGCCGCGCCGTGCCAGTGGAATGGCGCCGATGGTTCCCTCGAACACCGGGTTCGGCAATTGGTCACTGGCGATGCAGCCTGAGTCCTGCATCCTGCGTGCGCACTCCGGGCGTACGCCCACGAAGCACACACCGTCGCTGCACCGGCTGGGCGGCACACGGTTGTGCGCCGCGACCTCCTCCAGTGCCGGTACCGACAGCTCGATGTTCAGCCGCGCCAGCTTCTGCTTGATGTACCCGTAGTCGTCGAACACCAGGTACGGATCGAAGGTGGCGTCCACGACGATGATGTCCGAACACAGCCGCCGCACCAGCGGCACGAGAGCGAGGTTATCGGCCAGACCGCCGTCGGTGAGCCCGAAGGGCGCATTGACCGGCAGCGCGGCCTGCGAAGTGGTGGCGTCAGCCTCCGGGGCGCTGCGCGTGGGGAAGTTGACGACCGCCAGCGTCGCATCGATAGCGTGCAGCAGCCCGCAGCGCTCGTTGAAAGGCAGTCCCATCGCCGCCGCTGAGGCCGAGACGGCATCGATCGGGGGCATCAGCATGTGCGTGACGAAGCCCAGGGAATCCGATCCCATGCGGGTGGGCCCGAGCTCGAAGGCGGTATAACTCACATCCGCGCTGCGCTCCTTCACCTCGTGCAGCGGATCGCTGCCCACGCACTGGGGCAGCTTCATGGGCCGTGCCGCGGCGAGCCACACCGGGACCGGCACGCGCGCGGTGCTCACCAGCGCGTACAGATCCTCCTCCGGGAGCGCAGTCGGCACTCCGAACGGTACCGAGTGCGCCAGCATCTGTTCGATCACCCCGCCGTAGGTGCTGTGGCTCGACTGGCCGACCACGTGCACCGTGCCGTCCTTGGCAGTGAGAGCGACCTCGTACTGCAGGTCGGCAGATCCGAAGGTGATCGCCATCTCGGTCTTCGCCCAGGCGCCGTCGAGGTCGCTGGCGTGATCGCGCAGGCGCAACAGCGCGGGGCTGCCCGCACCGGAGAGTACCTCGGCCTCCGAGCTTCCCCGGGCGACATTCGCGATCAGCCAGAAGCTCGCAAAGCCCCCGCCGGAGCTCGCCGACAGGACGTTGACCTTCGGGAACAGTCCGGAAGCTTGCAGCCCGTAGAGCACGCCGGTATCGAAGGCCAGCGCACGCATGCCGCCGCCCGAGAGCGCGACACACACGTGAGGCAGCCGGTCATCGCTTGGGCCGCCATCGCGTCGCCGGTAGAGCGGTCCCTCGTGACGACGGATGTAATCGGTCGCGAGCGCGTTGGCAACGGCACGCTTGCGCAGCGGCTCACCGCCGGGCAGCTCCCCCGCAGACGCACCGTGCACCGAGCGGTAGGTCGGTGAGCGCAGCAGCTCGAGGTCTTCCGGGCGGGTCGAGGCTGCGGGCCCGGAGGGCTGCAGGTCATGGCGAGCGAAGGGAGGGCCACAATTCGCCGCCAGGGTCGCCAGCAGCAAGCCGCAGCCTGTGCGTACGAAGGGCCGCACGGGAACCTCAGGGCGCCTCGTACAGCATCACGGCGCTGCCGCCGCGGCGGGCTTGAACCAGAAGCGATCGGACAGGCCGTTGTCCAGCACCCACGGCAGTTTGGGGTCCAGTTCCCAGCCCTCGTGCTGCATCCACTCGCAGTAGGCCACGCGCCGCTCCAGGGTGGGATTGCGCGGCTCCCACCAGCAGTCACCGTCCCCGCTGCGCGCCGTCGCAACCACGCGCGAAACGAGGTTCTGCCGGTGGCGCTGATCAGGGCTGCGCGCGCCACCGACCTGGTACTCCACGAAGTCCCCGGTGCGCAGCGGCAGCTGCTGCGGGTTCTGCAGCACCACCATGCCGGATTTCTGCAGGTCGCGGCTGCAGCATAGCGTGCGCGCTGCGTATACCGTCTGCGCCGCGACCTGCGACTGGCTGACGCCGGATGCCAGGCACATCTCGTAGAGCTCGCCCTGCGGCTTCAGGTCCGCGGCGAAGATTGTCCGCACGACACCCGCGAGACGCAGGACGCCCTGTTCCTGAGGCTTGGGGACACTGCTGCAGGAGGCCAGGATTGCGCCGACGAGCAGCACGCCCGCGCGCAGCGCCAGAACTGTCTTTCGCACGCCCGACGAGCCTGCGCGCACACCGCTCTCCCCGAGATCGAATCAGTTGTTATTGGTGCAGCAGCTGTAGTGTGTCAGCAGATAGTGGGCGGTGCGAGCCGCGGTCTTTGCTTCGGATCTAACTGTTACAGATTGTATGGCTGAGAATTCGGGTGCAGACGCGCCCGCTGGCCGCCATCCGAGTGACGAAACGCCGAGACTCGGCGTCTCGGCCGCAAGATCTACCCACGCTCCTGGTCGAGCACCTTCAGAGCTAACTGCGCCGACTCCTCCGGCACCATCAGTTGCACGCCCGAGGCTCCGCCCTCGAAATCGACACCGACACCGACGACCACCGACGATATCCCGACTGCATCGAGCGCGATCCTGTCGAGGTCCGCTTCCACCTTCGTCGCATAGGTCCTGATGGTCTTCACAAAATCTCCGGACGCTCTCTTGAATGTACGACAGCTTGCGCGAACGCCGACCGGCTCGCACGACACCGGGAATCTCCTAGACCGCATCCTCGCTCGGGTCAAGATCTTGCGTTGATGATGTTTCCCAAGCCAAGATGCGCGCCTCCCGAAGATCCGATGGCCGCCTTGCGGCGGCGAGTCCGCTCACAGCACCAGGGATGCGCGCGCATGAGCACGGTCCTCTCGACCGATCCGAAAATGGACCCCGTGGCGCAATCGCTGTGGCACGAGGTCGCCACGGCTTCTGACGAGGTGGCGGCCATCGTCGATCGCATTCCCGGGCTTACGGTCGCGGGAGCCGAGACGCGTAGTGAACTCGAGCGCGCGGCGGCGCTGCTCAAGGCCGTCGCGGGAATCCTCAGCCGTACCGAGCGCCGCGAGGGGGCGCGCCACGCCAAGATTAACCGCAGCATTCTGGGGCCCGACCCGGTGCCCTAGCCTTGCGGATCACCGCTGCTGCGCGCACTAACCACGCTCGTCCGCGAGCGGCGGGCGCGCCAGGAACAGGCGCGCAATCACCGCCCCGTAGATGAAGCCGCCGACGTGGGCGGCGTAGGCAACCCCGCCGGCCGGTTCCGGCTGATGCGCCACGGCACCAAGACTCAGGGCCTGGATGAGGAACCACACCCCGATGAGGATCGCGGCCGGCACATATGCCACCCTGACGAAGACAAAAATGACGAGCAGTGAGCGTATCTGGTCGCGAGGATAGGTCACGAGGAAGGCGCCCATCACCGCGGCAATCGCGCCGCTGGCCCCGAGGTTCGGGACGGTCGAGCCCGGGCCGGTTGCCACCTGCGCCAGCGATGCCACCACGCCGCCGAGCAGGTAGAAGACCAGGTAGCGCCTCGGGCCCATGATGTCCTCCACCTCCGGTCCGAATGCCCACAGGAAGACCATGTTGCCGATGATGTGCGACCAGCTGCCATGCATGAACATCGACGTGAGGATGTTGATCCAGTGGCGGCCGGCGACGATGTCCGCCGGCACCACTGACCAGCGGGTCACGAAGTCGTCCCCGCCCGCCAGCTCCAGAGCAAACACCAGCACGTTGACCAGAATGATTCCGGCGGTCACCGCCGGAAAAACCGTCGGGCGTCGCGACGCATCGCTCAGGGGAATCACTGGCATACGCTACCCACCGTTCGCTGAATTTGTTGAATGCGCATCCACTCCAACGGCCTCTCGCACCCTCAGCGGCTCACGGTGCCCTTGCACTAGTGCCCGTACCCCGGCCCGCGCAGGACCTTTCCGGGCAGCGCCCCGGTCATTGTGCCCGCTTCGATCACCGCAACGCCGTTCACGAGAACGTAGGCGATCCCCTCAGAATAGCGGTTTGGGTTCTCGTAGGTGGCCACGTCGCGAACGCGCTCCGGGTCAAACACCACCAGGTCGGCCCACATGCCCAGCTTGATCACGCCGCGATCCGACAGTCGCATGCGCTGCGCGGGCAGGGAGGTGAACTTGCGGATCGCATCCGCCAGGCTGAGCTTGCCTTCCTGGCGGACGTATTTGGCGAGGATGCGCGGAAAGGTGCCATACGCGCGCGGATGCGGATTCTCCGCCCCCAACGTGCCCTCGGGCGAAGTACCCGAGCTGTCGTTGTCGACGCTGACCCAGGGCTGCTGCAGCGCCAGTGACACGTCCGGCTCGGACATCCCGAACACCGCGACCCTGGTTCCGGCTGCATCCCTGATGAGGAAGTCGAAAATGGTGTCGATGCCGTCCTCGTGCCACTCGGCCGCGATGTCGCTTACGCGCCGCCCCTGGTAGCGCCGCAGCTCCGGGTCGTTCACCGCGCAGATCAAGATGTCCTGCGGGCCGCTGATCTCGAGCCACTCGTTGTCCCAGTCGCCGTTGGGCGTCGTCATGTCCTTGCGCATCCGGGCCCGCATCTGCGGGTCCTTGAGGCGCTGCAGCAGCTTCGCCTTGCCTCCGTCATTGGCCCAGGGCGGCGTGAAGGCCGTCATGCGATTGCTCCACGCGGTATACGCATAGGTATCCGCCGCCACATCGATCCCGCCCGCGCGCGCCTTCTCGATGCGTTCGATGACGAGCGGCATGGCACCCCAGTTCTTGATTCCGGATGTCTTCAGGTGCCAGATCTCGATCGGCAGCTGCGCCGCGCGCCCGATGCGGAACGTCTCTTCCAGGGCGGCGATCTCGTGGTCGCCCTCGTCGCGCATGTGCGTGGCATAGCCGCCGCCGTAGCGGGCGGCGATCCTCGCGAGCGCGATGAGCTCATCGGTACCGGCGTAGGGTGCCGGCGGATATTCCAGCGCGCTCGAGACCCCTACGGCTCCCTGGCGCATTGCTTCGGCCACGAGATCCTGCATCCGCTTCAGTTCAGCCGCGGTTGGCGGACGGTCGTCGTAGCCGATGACCACTTCGCGCACGTTCGTGGCGCCGACATAGGTGGCGAAGTTGATGCCGATCCGCTGCCGCTCGAGGCGTGCGAGGTATTGCTCCAGTGTGCGCCAGTCCACCTTGACATGAAAGTGGTCGTAGGCGGCCTGTCTGTCCCGGATGATCGCCTCGTTCAAGGGCGCGACCGACTCGCCCTCGCCGGTGATCTCGGTGGTGATGCCCTGGAAGATCTTGGACGGCGCCCTCGGGTCCACCAGCAAAGTCAGCTCGGATTGCCCGAGCATGTCGATGAAGCCCGGCGCGACCACGGCGCCGCGGGCATCGATGACCCGCGCGGCGCTCTGCTCCTCGAGCTTGCCGATGGCTGCGATATGGCCGTCACTGACGGCGACGTCGGCGGCGTACCACGGCGATCCGGTGCCATCGATGACGTGCCCGTTGCGGATCAGGAGGTCGTAATGGGTATCGGCCGCCTGGCAGGCGCCAGCGGCAGCGAGCAGCAGGCACGGTAGGAGCCGCTGCAGGCGCGTGCGCGACCGGCACGCCAGGCGCAGTTGCCTGAACCGGCGATGCAATCCAGACACCTTAAGAAACGGCCTGCCCTTCCGGTGGCCCGCGCCCGAGTACGTTCGGTAAGGCGTGCCCCTGCTCGGTAAAGGCGAGCGATACCGAATTGAGGCAGTGACGCTCGCCGGTCGGCGGGGGGCCGTCGGGAAAGACGTGACCCAGATGACTGCCGCAGCGTGCGCAGACTTCCTCGACGCGCACCATGCCGTAGCTCGTATCGCGTATCCGGCGGATGTGGGACTCCGCGTATGGCCTGAAGAAGCTCGGCCACCCTGTACCCGAATCGAACTTCGCGCTGGATCGGAATAGCGGCAGCCCGCAAAAGCGGCAGGTGTAGACGCCGTCCTTGTGGTTATCGAGGAATACCCCGCAGAAGGCGGCCTCGGTGCCGTGTTCGAGCAGCACATGCCGCTCCTCGTTCGTGAGCCCGGCGATGATCCGGGAGCGCTGCGCCTCACTCGGGGGTGCCAGATCGAAATCAGCCACGTGGGCTACTCCTGCGGCCATTCTCCCGGCCGTATCTTATCCGGGCTTACAGGGCTTGCCACCGGATCCGTGAACCTGACCGGCGCAGCCGCGTGCTGCAGCGGCGCTGCAGCGCGACGAGAGGTCTGTTTGCGCCACCTCGACACGCGCCACGGATTGTCCGCCGGCAAGCGGACCGCTGCGTGCCGGACTCGGTCGACTCCGTCAGCGCGGCGTGGGAGCCGAGCCGCTGCGGCCAGCCTCACAATATCCTCATGATCCGCATACTGACTTTGCGGGGTGCGGGTCCTAGGGTTAGGCGGTGGCAAAACGGGTGATGCCTACACCACCAATAACCCTGGGAGACTCATCATGACCCTGACAAAACCCACACGACCGAACCCGAAAAGCCATGGCCTGGCACTCGCGGTCGGCCTGTTCGGCCTGGCGGTCGCCGGCCAAGTCCTCGCCAAGTGCGGCGACGCCCCGGCACCGAAGACCTCAATGAACTCATCGGGCTTCATGGTCCCGGCCGTGTACCGACCGGACCAGGCTGCCGGCGCCTTGCAGACGGTCGGCTACGAATGGTTCGACGGCGGCGCGATCGTCGGGCTTTGGGAGTTCGAAGTGCACCTCAAGGGCGCTCAGAACGGGTTCCCCGACAACTTCCTGATCGACTGGGGTCTGGCGACCTGGCACGAGGACGGCACGGAGATCCAGTTCTCTGCGGGCCGCCCGCCGGCCTCCGGCGATGTCTGCATGGGCGTCTGGGAACAGGTAGGTAAGGCGACTTTCAAGCTGCACCACGTCGCGCTCGGCCTGACCCCGCCGGATGCCTCGGGGACCTTCGTGGGCCCGACGACCATTCGCGCGACGGTCACGGTATCGGCCAACGGCAACAGCTACTCCGGGCCGTACTCGATCACGACCTATCCGGGCTCGCCGGACAACGGGACCGAGTTCAATGACACTCCCCCGGCCCTGGTCACGTTCACGGGCACCATCACCGCACACCGGGTGATCGCGAACTGAACCGCCACCCTCTCTCCGCACTCCCTCCCGGAGTGCGGAGAGAGCGCCCCTGCCGGGCGCGTGCGCGCGTGAGGCGGTCGCACGATTCAAAATCAACGAGATAGCATTGCCGCCAGCGCTTGGCGGGTGGCACCCTGTAATACAAGAGTACACCGCCCCCGGGGCGGACGCGGCTAACATGCCTTGGTGCCGCTCAGGGCAAGCCTCGGCCGGGGGTCGCTCATGTCGTTACATGCCACTCGTCCCGACAGTGCGGATCTGGTGCGCGGGCAATGCCTGGGCCCGCTGCGCTTCAAGATCGCCTCAACCGACGCGGAGTTCGAGGCCGTCCACCGGCTCAACCACGCGACCTTCGCCATCGAGATCCCGCAGCATCCCCCGAGCGCTGACGGGCTCCTGATCGACCGTTACCACGAAGCCAATACCTATGCCGTGTGTCTGGACGGTGAGACAGTCGTCGGCATGATCGCCGGACGCTGCGAGCGACCGTTCTCGCTCGATCAGAAGGTCAGCGATCTGGACTCTCACCTGCCTGCGCACCACAAGGCAGTCGAGGTCCGTCTCCTCGCCGTCGCACCGGACTATCGCCACTCGCGCGTGTTCGTGGGGCTCGTGAAGCAGATCATCAGCCACTTCCTCGAGCACGGGTGCGATCTGGCAGTGATCTCCGGCACGGTGCGCCAGCTGAAGCTCTATCGACATTTGGGATTTCGTGCCTTCGGGGCGCCGGTCGGCACCGCGGAGGCGCTGTACCAGCCCATGTTCCTCACTCTGGGGACATTGCAACGAACCGCGGCTCTGTGTCCGTCGGCTCTCGCAAAGCGCGCCATCGCCAACTTCCTTCCGGGCCCTGTGAGCATGAAGCCCGAGGTGCTCGCCGCCTACGCCGCGCCGCCGATCTCGCACCGCGACGCGGCGTTCGCGGCGCAGCTGCAGGGGGTTCGCGACCGGCTCGCCAGACTCACCGGCGCCGCGCGCGCCGCGGTGCTGCTCGGTTCGGGCACGCTCGGCAACGACGTGGTCGCCGCGCAGCTGAGCTGCCTCGACGGACCCGGACTGGTGCTGAGCAACGGTGAGTTCGGCGAGCGACTGATCGATCACGCCAGGCGCTGGAGACTGCCGTTCACCGCGCTGAGCAGCGACTGGGGCCGCCCCCACGACTGGACGCGGCTGCAGACCGAACTCGAGCGCGCCCGACCGCGCTGGGTGTGGGGCGTGCTGTGCGAGACCTCGACCGGGCTGCGCAATCCGATCGAGCGGCTGCTGCCTCTGTGCGCAGCGGTCGGCGCCGACCTGTGCCTCGATGCGGTCAGCGCGGTCGGCCTGTTTCCGGTGAACCTGGCCCGCGTTCGCTTCGCCACGGCGGTGAGCGGCAAGGGGCTGGCCGCCCCGGCCGGGCTGGTCGCCGTGTTTCACGACGGCAGGATCGCGCCCGCGGGGCGACTGCCCCGCTACCTGGATCTCGCCGCTTACGAGGGCGCCGCGGGTGTGCCATTCACCCATTCGTCGAACCTGGTCTCGGCACTGGAAGCGTCCCTCGCCCTGACCGCCTGGGACGAGAGATTCGAGCGCATCGAGCGCTCTTCGAGCGAACTGCGCGAGAGCCTGCGAGCGCTCGGGCTGCAGGTGATCGCGGCGGAAGCCGACGCTGCACCCGGCATCCTGACCATCGCCCTGCCCCGCACGGTGAGCTCTGCTCAGGTAGCAGCGACCCTGGCCGCGGAAGAAATCCAGATCGCTGCGGCGAGCGCCTACCTCCTGCAGCGCAACTGGGTGCAGGTCTGCCTGATGGGAGAGTTCGACGAGGTCGCGCTGCGCCGCGTACCACGCCTGCTCTTCCGTGCGCTCGGCGGCGGCGCTGCCTCGGCCGTACCTCGTCCCGATCGGTCGGCTCGCGCGGGCCGTTCCCGGGCGATTCCTGCGGCCTGAAGCCGAGCTGCCTCAGCGCCCGCTGCTTGTGCGGGACCGGTGCCCGTTACAGCGAAGCTCAAGAATCTGCTAGGCTCCTTGAGATTACTTAACGCGAATCCCGCTCTCAAGCACTATCGGGGCGTCGCCGCCAATGGAGCCGAATCGATGCGTTATGAGCATCACCGAGAGAAGAGCGCCGAATTATTGCGACTGACACTGCCGTTGATGGCCCAGCAGCTGGCGGGTCTGCATCCGGTGAGCTTCACGCTCTGGTACGAGCACGTCGCCGGCGTCAACCCGGAGCTCAGCCAGGTGCTCGCGGCGCGACTCGAGGCACGTCGCCCGCTCACCGACGACGAGGCTTACGAGCTGCATGCGCGGCACATCATCGCGCGCGACATGCGCACTCTCGAGCACCTGCAGCAGCGCCTGCGCGGCCTGCTCGAAGAGGCATCCCAGATTACGGCTCAGGCAAGCGACCAGACCGGGCAGTTCGAGCGCTCCCTCGAGCAGACCCAGCATCGCCTGCAGGCCGGAGTCACGCTCGAGAACGTCCACGCGGTGGTCTCCGAGCTGCTCTCCGAGAGCCAGCGCATGCACGTCATCACCCAGGCCGTGATCGAGAAGCTCGATCTGCGCGCCCAGGAGGTCGGCGAGCTGCGCAACGCCCTGGAACGCGCCCAGACCGAAGCGCTGCTGGATCCCCTGACGGGACTGAAGAACCGGCGCGCGTTCGAGCGCGCGGTCGCGCAACTCGTGCTGGAGGGCCCGGGGGGCCTCGCCGGTGCCGCCCTGCTGCTGATCGACATCGATCACTTCAAGCAGGTCAACGACACCCATGGTCATCTGCTGGGCGACAAGGTGCTGCGGGCCGTGGCCCAGGTGCTGCAGTCGAACATCAAGGGACGCGACATCGTCGCTCGCATCGGCGGTGAGGAGTTCGGGGTTCTACTGCTGCAGGCAACGCCCGAGGGCGCTCTGGCGGTGGCCGATCAGATCCGTTCGGCGATCGCCCACGGCCAGATCCGCACTCCGACGGCCGGACAGCTCGTCGGAGCCGTGACGGTGTCTGCGGGTGTCGCCATCGCCGCAGCGGCGGAGACGCTCGAAGCCCTCCTCGAGCGCGCGGACAGTGCCCTCTACGAGGCCAAGCGCACGGGGCGCAACCGCGTCTGTGTGTCCGGCTCGGGATCCGGCTAGCACCGACGCTGCGGCCGGATCGGTGCCTGCGCCCGACTGTGGCGCGGCCAGTCACCGGCTCTACAATCAGCCGATCCACTTCTGTGACGATCTGCAGGAGCCGCAATGGACCAACGAGTCGCATTGGTGACGGGTGGCGGACGCGGCATCGGCCGCGAGGCCGCGCTGCTCCTCGCGGCAGCGGGTGCGCGCGTGATGATCGTGTCACGTACCACCGAGGAGCTCAAAGCCGTCGGACTCGAGCACGTGGCCGCCGACCTCGGCACCGTGGAGGGCTGCGCGCTGGCGGTCGCCGAAACCGAGCGCCGGCTCGGGCCGATCGACCTCCTGGTCGTGAACCACGGGATCGGCTCGGCGCACGAGCGGCTGGTGTGGGAACAGGATCCGCAGGTGTGGCGCGAGACGATGCGCATCAACCTCGACGGGCCATTCGAACTCGCGCGCCTGACCCTCGGTGGCATGTGCCGCCGCGGCTACGGCCGGGTCGTCTTCACCAGCTCGACCGCCGGGGAGAAGGCCGAGCGCTGCGGGAGCGCGTATACCGCCTCCAAGCACGGTCTCATCGGCTTGGCACGCGCCGTCGCGCAGGACGCGGGGCCGTTCGGGGTCACCGCCAATGCGGTGCTGCCGGGGTGGGTGCGAACCGCGATGGCCGAGCGCTCAGCCCGCACCGAGGCCGAGCGGCGCAAAGTGACGGTCGAGCAGGTGTGGCGCGAGCGCGCGGCGATCTACCCGCAGAACCGGGTGCTCGAGCCGATCGAGGTCGCCCGGGTGATCGCGTTCCTCTGCAGTGACGCCGCCGGCGCTGTGAACGGTGAGGCGATCACGGTGGCCCTCGGCGGCATCTGGTGAACGCCGACAGCGGGCTCAGCGCATCCGGTAATCGACGCTGGCGCCCAGCTGGAAGAAGTGGTTGTCTGAAGTCGAGACGAAGTAGTTCGCGCCCAGCGCGATTGCCCAGTGCTCAGAGAGCGTGTAGCGCGGCGCCAGACCGAGCACGTAGCCCCAGCCACGGTCGTTGCGGTCGAGCTGCTCGGCGGAGCCGATCCACAGGTCCGAGTGCGTCACCCAGCGATATGGCCCGGCACGCAAGTCGAGCGCGAAGGCGGGCTTGAGCTCCCAGCGGTAACGGGCAAGGAGCGTCCACGCGTCGCCGCCGCCGCGGGTCACCCGCGAGGCGTCGTACAGCAGCTGATTCAAATCCGGAGGCTCGACGCCCTGCAGCTCGGTGCGCGTGCGGCCGAGATACGTCCAGCCGAGCTCGACCGCGAAGTGCTTGGGCAGCTCGTAACCGACGTACAGGCCACCGCTCAGGCTGGTGCGCTCCACGTCACTCGCCACGACCTGATAACCCTCGGCCTCCAGGCGGCTGGTCACCTTGCCCGGCGTAAGCGAGCTCGAGACCGCGCCGATCATGCCGCCGAAGTACAGCTTCGAGAGCGCGCTCTCAGCGTCTGCCGCCCCCGATGGGTGGCTCGCGAACAAGCCACTGACGGCGAGCACGACCAGAGAGACACACCCGTGCCTGCGCGCCAGCCGCAGCAGAACCGCGCAGCCGAGCACGAGCAACAACAGCCCCGAGATGCTGCCGCCGCCGGACGTGACGGTTACGTCCTGCAGCTGCGGCTGCGCCCCGGTGGACACGGTAAACGCGGCGCTGACCCCACCGATCGTGAGTACGCCTGACACCGAAGTGTCATAGGCGGGGGAAGAGGTCAGCCGCACCGTGACCTGGGCTCCCGGGGAGACGACACCCGGAGTCGAGGTGTAGGGGCCGCCGTTGATACTGTACTCGGCGCCGCTGCTCACGCTGATGGTCGCGGGCACGTTCGTCCCCGTTACCGTGATCGGGTTCGACACCTGCAGGGTCGAAGGATCGACGTTCTTCAGGGCGAGGAAGCTGAACGAAGTCGGCACCTCGTTGGTTCCGGTGCCGCCGAGCGTTACCGTGGTGGGCGAGGAAGCCGCACTGCTGGTGATCACCAGGGTGCCGGTGCGGCTGCCCTCGCTACCCGGGGTGAACACCACGTTGATCGTGCAGCTGCTGCCGGTGGTGAGCGCGGCACTGCAGTCGTTGGTCTGGCTGAAATCGCCGCTGGTCGCGATGTTGCTGACCAGGGCGCCATTGGTGCCGGTCACGGTGATGACCTGGGCAGCGCTCGGGACTCCCACCGTCTGCGGCCCGAAGCTCAAGGTGCCGGGGTTGGTGAGCAGCGTTACGGTGCAGGTGACGGTGGTGCCGACCGAGGCGCTGTTGTTGGTCGGATCGGGATCGAGGAAGGTCGAGGTACTGCCGAAATCGGCGCTCGCCGAGTTGCTGACCGTGGAGCCGCAGGCGGCGCCCGGATCGAGCGTGCCGCTGATGGTGTAGGTGACCGAGGCGTTCGCCGGCAGCGTGAGGCCCGAGGTGTTGAGATTGCCGGCGCCAGAAGCCGTGCAGCTCGCGCCCGCGAAAGGCATACAGGTCCAGGTGGCGCCCGTGATCCCCGCCGGCAGGGTATCGATGACCGTCGGCGCATCTGCCGCCCCGATCGCATTGGCACCGTTGTTGGTAATCGTGAGGGTGTAAGTGACCGGCGAGCCCTGCAGCGCGTTGGCCGGCCCGCTGAGCGCCACCTGCAGATCGTCCGGGGTCGCGGTGACCAGTCCCTGAAGCTCGTGATAGTTGGTGGAATTGCCGGTGCTGCCGCTGAAGCCGACACTCAGGCTCGCGGGGGCGACGTAGGGGAAAGCGACGTTGGCGAACAGCGTCTGGAAAGGCTGGCCGGTGGCGCTCTGGAACTGCGCGGTGATCGTGTAGCCGGTTGTGGCCGGCGTCAGGGTCACGATGACCGTCTTCGGCGAGGGGCGCGCGGCCGCGCCGGGGTTGTCGATACCGCCGCTGATGGGCACGCCCGTGATGTAGACGTCCTGCGCGCTCAGCGGTCCGCGGATGACGAGTGATTCGGGAATCCGACCGGGGCCGCCGCTGGCGGCGCCGCACTTGTCGGCCGGGTTGGAGAAATTTCCGTACTCATCGAGACCGATGGCCAGGTAGCCGCCCGCGCCGCCGCAGTAGCCGAGGCCGCCGCCCGTGGTGGCGCCACTCATGTTCTGGGTCGAGTCGTACAGGAACACCGTGATGCCGTCCGCTCCGGAGCCGCCCCAGGAGACGTAGCTGAAGCGCAGCGTGACCGGCACGTTGCCGGCGAAGGTCTCCGCGGTGTCGAGGGCCAGGCCCTTTTCGGTGGTGCCGGTGTCGGTCAGTCGCAGCCAACCCTGCCCGGCCGGATCGATCGATGGCGCGGTCAGAAACGCCGTTCCGGACAAGGTCCATCCCGGTGCCGTCGTGTCCATGAAAGTCTGCTGCAGTTTGAACTGCGCGGCGGCCGGGACCAGATGGGCCGCGAGAGCGAGCGCGAGCAGCGCCGCCGCGATCCGCGGGTGGTGCGCAGCGCGCCGAGTGTGTGCGAAGACATGCCCAGGTTTCATGGGACCGCTCATCGATGTTGGCGAGACCTGCTCCGGTTATCGGCCGCGTCGGACGATATGTGAAGTTTTCTTCAGCATTGGACATAACGGCAACGCGCGGATGGCGACTCTGTGACACGCCCGAAAGTCCGCGGCACGTTTCGTGGAGTTTTGTGACGCACTTCAACTCAGCCGCCGGAGTGCGGAGCGCTAAGGACTAGGCGGGCCTCGAGCGAGCCTCCCGGGCGCTGCGGAAACTACCTAGCGCGCCCAGGCGGGATGGCGCCTATGCTCCAAGCAAGCCGCACGAGGGCACTCTTATTAAATAGATGCCGTCGGGCGCGCTTCAGTGTGCGAGGTGCGTAAGTAGCATGACCCGCGAACAGCTAACCCCCGCCGGGGTCCAGGATTTCCTGGCGCGCTACGACCGGCTCGGGCCCCGGTATACGTCCTACCCGACGGCGCCTCATTTCCGCAACGAAATCGATGTCGGCAGCTTGCATCGCCATGATGGCGGCGCCGCAGAGCCAGCGGCGCTGTCCGTGTACGTCCATGTGCCCTTCTGCACCAGCCCCTGCTTCTACTGCGGCTGCAATCGCATCATCACGCGTGACAAGAGCCGCGGCGAGAGCTACGTCGACTACCTGCTGCGCGAGGCGACGCTCCTGGCCCGGGCCCTGGGCGGACAGCGCGCGGTCAGACAACTTCACCTCGGTGGCGGCACACCGAATTTCCTCGCGGCGAGCGCCCTGGCACGCCTCGTCGGCGGACTTGCAGATCAGTTCGCGCTGAGCTCCGCCGAGGATCGCGACTTCTCCATCGAACTTGATCCGCGATCGCTGCCGCAGGATCCGGAGGAGTATGCGCGGACGCTGGCCAGACTCGGCTTCAACCGCGTCAGCATCGGTGTGCAGGACTTCGATCCTGGCGTCCAGGCCGCCGTGAACCGCCTGCAGACACCTGAGCAGACGCTCGATCTCATCGATGCCTGCCGCGACTGCGGAATCGGTTCGGTCAACATCGACCTCATCTACGGGCTGCCGAAGCAGTCGCTGCCGGCCTTCCGCCACACGCTGCGCACGGTGCTCTCGGCGCGACCCGACCGCATCGCCGTGTACGGCTATGCCCACCTGCCGGGCATGTTCAAGGCGCAGCGGCGCTTTGGACCCGAGGATCTTCCGGACAATCACACGCGTCTCGCCCTGCTGGCGCTGGCCATCGAGGAACTCACCGCTTCGGGCTACCGCCACATCGGCCTGGATCACTTCGCCCTGCCGGATGACTCGCTGGCGGTTGCGCAGGAGCGCGGCACGCTGCAGCGAAACTTCATGGGCTACACCACGCATGCGGACTGCGGGCTGGTCGGGCTCGGCGTCAGCGCCATCAGCCGGATCAACGGCTGGTACAGCCAGAACTTCCGGGACCTTAGGCCCTGGAAGCGCGCCATTGATGCCGGCTCGCTGCCGCTGTGGCGCGGACTGCGGCTCACCGCCGACGACCTCGTGCGTGCCGAAGTGATCGAGCAGCTCATGTGCCGGGGCCAGATTGATTTCCGGGGCATCCGCGACAGGCCCGCGGCGAGCTTCGGCGAGTACTTCGCGGACGCGAAGGCACAGCTTGAGTCCTATGCGGCCGACGGTCTCATCAGGCTGAATGACAATGGCCTCACGGTCCTGCCCCCGGGCAGACTGCTGCTGCGCTGCATCGCCATGTGCTTCGACGCCTATCTCGCGCGGCCGGGACTTGCTGCAGCGACTCCGATGACCCGCGCCATCTAGGGCTTCCCGCCCGTGCGGCCCCGGCGTGCCATCGCGGAATCCGGCAGGTAGGATCTGAAGCGAACGCCACCGCACCGGCTGGACCGGGGTGATCATCGTGGCGCCCGACGGCAGGCGAACATGGAAATCCCGGTGCAGGTCCGACGCATTGGCGCGAGCACGGTCTTCCCGATCGGACTCGGGACCATGAATCTCACGCACGCCTATGGGAGGCCGCCGCCCCCGGAACAGGCGCGGCTGGTGCTGCACCGTACGCTGGAAGTCGGCGTCACGCACTTTGACTGCGCCGCGCTCTACGGCTTTGGGCGCAGCGAGGAACTGCTCGGAGAGATCCTCAAGCCCTTCCGCTCGCGCATTCATCTGGCGAGCAAATGCGGCGTGACCGGGGTCGACGGCAAGCGGGTGATTGATGGCCGCCCCGCGACGCTGCTGCGCACCCTCGATGACTCGCTGCGCCGCCTCGGCACGGAGGTCATTGACCTGGCAGGCCAGAAGGCGGGCTACCTGGCTCTGCAGTTGAAAGCGTTCCGGTCACAGACACGTGGCGACCCGGATGCCATCGGCTACATGTGGGGCATGGCCAGCGAGCTCGACGATGCCACCATCGACGCTCTGGCCGCCTACTACTCGGCCCAGAAAGCCGAGCCTTCTGCCACCGGACACTCAGCCGCAACTGGCCCGGGAAAGGGCATCTACGAGCAGGGTGTTGCCAGCGAGGGCGTGCCGGCATGCAGCACCTGCCACGGCCCGGCTGCCCTGGGAACCGAGGACTTCCCCCGCCTGGCCGGCCAACATGCGCAGTATGTGCTGAAGCAGCTCGGGTCTTTCCAGAGCAACATGCGCAACGTGGCCATCATGCACGGCGTGGCGCAGAACCTGCGGCGCGCGGAAATGCAGTCCGTCGCCGCTTACCTGGCATCACTGCCTTAGCCCGGGCGGCGCGCCCTCGCCCTCCCCCGCCGGCGAAATGTGACGGTTGTTCGCTCACCCCGGTGAGTACTTGCACGCATAGCACCGGGACAACTGCGAATTTCGCGTCGCGCTGACCCGACTCAGCATCGGCGCAGGCTTCAGTTGAGGGACCCGCCATGAGCGTCAAGGCTATCCGTCGCATTCTCGCGGCCGTCAAGGATCCCCACGGACACGAACTGGCTGCGCTCGGCAAGGCAGCGCAGCTCGCGCGGCAGCTGCAGGCTGAGCTGGTCCTGTACCACGCGATCACCGAGCCGCTGTACGTGGAGCGAGACTCCTCGAGCCGCCTGCCGATCGACCTGATCGAGAAATCCAGGACCGAGGCCACGCGTGCGATGCTCGAGCACGTGGCCGCACGACTGCGCTCACTCGACACCCGGGTCGCGATATCCGTCAACTGGGATTATCCGACCTACGAGGCGGTGATTCGAGCCGCGAGGCGGCTCGAGGCGGATCTGGTAATGGTCGACTGCGCCCGCGCCTCGCATCCGGCGCGCTGGTTCTTGCATTTCACGGACTGGGAGCTGCTGCGCCACAGCCCCGTACCGGTCCTGCTCATGAAGACCACGGAGCCTTATCGGGCCGCGCCGGTGCTCGCAGCGGTCGATGCCGGACACTCTTACGGCAAGCCCGAGCAGCTGGACCGCGATATCCTGGAGTACGGTGCCGGCCTGGCCGCAGCGCTCAGCGGCCCCTTGCACGCAGTCTACGCCTACAACCCGATACCGGCGCTGGCCGCCCGCGAGCTCGTGGTCCCGGAAGCGGTCGCGGAGGCCGAACGCGAGGCCTATGCGCAGGCCTGCACGCTCGTGGAGCCGCTGTTCGAGACAGCCGGGGTCGCAGCCGAGAATCGCCACGTGCGAGAGGGCTTCACCATCGATGTGATCGATGAGGTCGCGCAAGGCGTGGGCGCGCAAGTGGTGGTGATCGGGGCCATCGCGCGCTCCGGCATCAAGGGAATTGTCATCGGCAACACCGCCGAGCGCATGCTCGATCGGCTCAGCTGTGATCTCCTGATCGTGAAGCCCGCCGACTTTCGCGGCCAGGTTCCGGCAACGCCGCGCGGCATGCACGTGGCCCGACCGGGCGTGAGGTCGGCGCCGACAGGTCTCTACTAGGACGCTGACATCGATTTCAGGCGGCCCGGCAGCGGCACACCGGCTATGCTGCCGGCGGCATGACGAGCCTGAAGAGCATTCGCGAGCGCCTGGCGGCGCACCCCCTCGCGCGCGTAGGCCCGGGATTGATCACCGGAGTGGCCGACGACGATCCGAGCGGCATTGCGACCTATTCGCAGGCCGGAGCCCAGTTCGGGCTGAACATGCTGTGGACGATGCCGCTGACTTTCCCCCTGATGGCGGCGGTGCAGTCCATCTGCGGCCGCATCGGTCGGGTTACCGGCAACGGCCTGGCATTCAACATCCGCCAGAGCTTTCCGGCGTGGGTGACCGTCAGCGTGGTGGCGCTGCTGCTCGTCGCCAACACTCTCAACATTGCAGCCGATGTCGCCAGCATGGGCGAGGTCACCGCGATTTCCCTCGGGGGTAACCGCCACTGGATGACGGCGGCGCTGGTGTTCATCTCCCTTGGCCTGCAGGTCTGGGTGCCCTATCACCGCTACGTGCACGTGCTGCGCTGGCTGACGCTGTCGTTGCTCGCCTACGGCGGCGTGCTGCTGACGCTGCACGTACCCTGGGGAGAGGTGCTGTCACGGACCTTCGCACCGCACCTACGTGCGGACACCGCCACGGCGACGGTCGTGGTGGGCCTCTTCGGGACCACCATCAGTCCGTACCTCTTTTTCTGGCAGTGCTCGGAGGAGGTCGAGGACATGCGTGCCACGCGAGCCGCGCCGCTGCTGGCCGATCCGGCCGCATCCGCCCCGGAACTGCGGCGGATCCGCTGGGACACCTGGAGCGGCATGCTCTACTCGAACCTTATCGCCTACGCCATCATTCTCACCACCGCCCTCACCCTGCACGCGACCGGCGTGACCAACATCCAGACGGCTGCCGAGGCGGCCGCTGCGCTGCGACCGATCGCCGGGGACTTTGCCTTCTATCTCTTCGCCCTGGGGATCCTCGGGGTGGGCCTGATCGGTGTGCCGGTGCTCGCCGGCTCCGCCGGCTATGCCATCGCCGAGGCAATGGGCTGGCCGTGGGGACTGGAGGTGGAAGCGCTTCACGCCTGGCGCTTCTACAGCGTCATCGCCGGCTCGATGCTCGTGGGGTTCGGACTCGGCTTCACTCCCATCAATCCGATCCGCGCCCTCTTCTACAGCGCCGTGATCAACGGTCTCGTCGCCGTGCCGCTGCTCGTCGTCATCCTGCTGCTCGCCGCACGCAGCGCCGTGATGGGACCTTACCGTGTCCGCGGCCGGCTCCTGGCTCTGGGCTGGATCACGGCGGGCGTCATGGCACTCGCCGCGATCGGCATGATTCTGCCGGCGTCCTGAACGCAGCTAGGGGGTCGTGCGGCGCTGCGCGTGCATGCGGTCATCGCCGTGGAAGAACTTGCGGGCCAGGGCCAGCAGCTGACCCTCGCTCGGGTGATCCACGGTTTCGACGCCCGACACCCGGGCGGCAATCGCCGGATGCTTGGCCTTCAGGTGCGTGGCGAGTTCGTGCTTTGCACCCGCCGGGCCGGTGATCAGGATCGCCCCAGCATGCTGCAGCGCCTGCGCCACCTGTTCGAGGAAATCATGGTCAACCGTCACATGGCCGCTGTCGCGGGCATTGGCCTTGTGATGCAGGTGCTCGGCGCCGCGGGCACTGTGCAACGTCCTGGCCTCGGAGGTCTGCTCGTTGAAACTCATGATCCGGGCGAGCTGATGGTCAATCCATACCAGGTAGTGAAAGTGCTCCATAGAGTGGCTCCTTGGGGTCCTCGGTGTTCGTGGCCAGCATTCCGCACATCGACCGGGAGGGCATCGGTACGCTCGCCTAGAGAGCTGCGCGAACTACGTATCCCGTCGCCGCGTGAGACTTGCCATCCTCAATCTACTTCCGCACCCTGCTGGGTGGTGACCTGATATGCAAGCTCGTCGCATCGCTGACATGGACTCTCGCACGGCCGTCCTCCGGGCACTAGCCGCGCCCAACGAGCGGCCCCCGGGATGAGGGGGCCCTGAGCATGGCGACGGGGAGCGCATCCTCAGGCAAGTCCCGACCGCCGCCAGGCGAGGAATTCAGCGCGCTGCTGCTGGATGCGGCGGTGGACGGCATCGTCCTCATCGACCATAAGGGGACCATGCGGGTATTCAACCAGGCGGCGGAGCGCCTCTTTGGCTACCAGGCGACTGAGGTGCTCGGCGCTAACGTTTCCATACTGATGCCCGAGGCGGACGCCAAGGCGCACGATGACTACATCGCCCGTTACCTGCGCACCGGGGAAGCTAAGGTCATCGGCAGGGGCCGCGAGGTGCTCGCACGGCGCAAGGACGGCACCACCTTTCCGGCGTTCCTTTCGGTTGGAAGAGTCCCCGACAGCCAACCCGCCCGGTTCGTCGGTTTCATTCAGGACCTTACGGTGCACTACGGGACACAGGAGCAGTCACGGCGACTGCAGGAGCGCCTCTGGCACGTCGCCCGCTTCGCCACCATGGGTGAGATGGCGACCGGGATCGCCCACGAGCTCAACCAGCCGCTGGCGGCGATCGCCAACTACGCGCAGGCCTGTGACCGCCTGCTCGCCAGCCCGGACGCCGACATTCCCGAGATCCGCGAGGCCCTCCGTGAGGTGACGGCTCAGGCCGTGCGCGCCGGGGACATCATCCGGCGCTTGCGATCGCTCGCGAGCCGCAGCGACGGCGCGCCGCGCCCCACCGATATCAACGCGCTCGTCGCGGAGCTGACGACCCTCGTGCGCACCAGCGCCAAGGCGGACGCGGTGCGTTATGACCTGGACCTCGCGGCCAGCCTTCCGACCGTGCATGCCCAGCCTGAGCAGATCCAGCAGGTCATCGCGAGTCTGGTGCGTAACGCAATCGAGTCGCTGGCGACCAGCAGCTCGGCAGACCGCCAGATCACTGTTAAGACGCGTCTCGGAGGAGGCGGCGACGTCGAACTCTCCGTCTGCGACAATGGGCCCGGAGTGGCCGCCGCCATGATTCCAAGATTGTTTGATGCGTTCTACACTTCCAAGGACACCGGCACGGGGCTCGGTCTGGCCATGAGCCGCACCATCATCCGGCGGCACGGCGGTTCACTGGAATATCGGCCCAATACCCCCAGCGGCGCGTGTTTCACGGTGCGCCTGCCGGCCTCGAGCGTGCCTTAGAGGCGTAGTCAGATGCGCAGCGCGCGGCCCGCGATTCCCCAGGTGTTCA
>Ga0335083_10002464_pt1 | contig 24408 bp, 29 predicted proteins | sample Lox_Sample_42_FD_206716 | JGI IMG/M metagenome (GOLD analysis project Ga0335083, IMG submission 206716) | Soil microbial communities from Loxahatchee National Wildlife Refuge, Florida, United States - Lox_Sample_4.2 | ecosystem: Environmental > Terrestrial > Soil > Wetlands | place: USA...
TTCGATGACGATCGCGAGCTGCGTTTCGTCACCCTCTCACACAAGGTTGAGGCGGCGGTTGCCGAGCTACGCGGCATTCCCGCCGAGCCAGCACTGGCGTTTAGTGGCCACGAGTTCTTGGCTCTTCCGTAGCCATCGTCACAGGTGTCAAGCGACGCCAGCAAGCAGTCCGGTTACGACAGCAAATGTAGTCCACCCGGATGTTCAGGTATCTCGGCCCAGAAGGCCGGCTCGCTTCTTCGCCTTCGCTTCCTTCGAGCGGTCACGCGTCTGCCAAGCAAGACGAACAGCCGGTCGCACGAGATCGCGTGCGACGAGGAGGCTGTGCGTGCGTGAACACCGGCGACTGGTCTGCGATGAGCTTGCGTGCAACGGCGAGCATCTCGGCCTTGGTGAGGTGCTCTGCCGCGGCACGTGCCCCGGGGTAGACGCAGTTGATCGCGGCAAGCGCTTGCGCGTCGCGCAGTGCGGTTCGCACGGTGGTCTCCGACCATGCCTCGGGATCGTGATCGAGGAGGCGCCAGACCAGGCCTGCGGTCGTCCAATCTCCCGCGCCTGCGGCGTCGACGACCTCCACCTGGAAGGCAGGCAGTAGGATCGACTCGTTCGCGAACGTCGCGCGAACGCCCCGCTTGCCATCCGTCACGATCTCAAGCTTCGGCTTCGTCTGCGACCGAAGCTCGGCGATCGCGCTCGCGCGTTCGGAGCTGTACTTGAATATGTCGGCCGCTTCGAAACAACGCTCGAACTCTCGGCCGTTCGTGGACGGCTCGAACATGACGATCGTACCCTTCTTGCGAAGCTCCTCAGCGAGGATCGCGGTCGCCTTCGATGCGCGGTCGAAGAAGAACAGGTCGGGCTCCAAGCGCTCGGCAAGGGAACGCGCGGTCGGTTCGTCGAGCGGGCGATATTTCGGAAACCGGCGACCGCACTCGGGGCAGTGGAAGTAGAAGCGATGGCCGTTCGCGCGGATCTCGTGCACGACGAGCGGTGTGCCCCCGCTGCGGAGCTCGACATCGTCGACGTTGACCTCGCTCTCCTCGAGGTCGCGCACGATCGCGCGGCCGGCGGCGTCGGCGCCGAGCACACCAGCTAGACGGGCTTTCCACCCAAGGAACGCGAGGTTCGCGGCGACGTTCGCGGCCGTACCTCCCGCGCGATGCGTGAGTCGTTCCTCGTAGGAGATGAGGTCGAGCGCAGCGTAGCCGGCACAGAGCACTTCCTTCATCGGTACGGGCTCCCATCAATCCAGAGGCAGACGAGCTGGTCGTGTTTGCTCAGCTGCTCGCGGTCGAAGTCCGGAGATAGTGACCATCCCGTCGGAGGTGCGCTGACCACCGGGAGATGGTGCTCGTACGCTGCGAGCAAGACACCGAGCGAGAGTAGTTTCGACGAATGCGCCGACAAGATTACCTTCACTTCACCGAGTGGCTTCAGGGTCTGCGTGAACTTCGCGTTCAAGCGGGAAAGGGTTCGATAGAGGTCGAACGGGTTCCGCTCATCAGCATAGATGATATCGCCGGGGTTGACCCGCATCTCCTCGAAAAGTAACTGGCGATAGCCGAGCGCGAGATCGTCGCCCCGCCGTGGATCCGCTGCAGGGAATGGAAGCACCGGGCAGATCTCACGGGCCTCGAGACGATCGCGGATCGCCCGGAGCGCGACGGCTTCGCTGGGTCCGAGCACCGGGGCCCAGATTCGCACCTGCTTCGATCCGGCTTCGAGATCGAGGCCATTTGTGAAGCCGTTGATCGCGTCGGCCGCCGCGGTTCCGAGGTTGGTGATCGCCGCGTCCATCGCTGGGTTGTCGCAGACGACGATCTGGATCTCCTGGCTCTTCGCCGCCTTCTCGCAGTGGGCAAGGATTCCGCCGGCGAGCGCGAAGTGGATCGACGTCGGCATCGCCGACACGTCGAGTACGATGTGATGCGCGTCCTTGAAGTGGCCAGCTTGGATCACCGAGTGCGCGATGCGTTGACCGGCGGCACGCGGTTCCGACACCTGCGGATACGGGATCGTTACGAGCTGGGCGTTGTGCTTGGCAATCAGCGCGGTGCGCTCGGCGATGTTCTCGCCGGCGAGCTTGAGCGCGAGCTCGTGCTTCGTCGGCGGAAGTGCGATGGCGATGATGAGGACATTCTCGAATGTCCCCGACGCGAGGAACCGTCGCAGACCCGTGATCGTGCGAGGGTCGAAGCCCTCCGCCATGACGTAGACCGCGCGACGCTTGGCACCGGCCGCCTGCCACAGCTGCTCGATGCTGCCATCCCCGTCGTGCGCGAGGACGTAGTCGTTCCAGCGCAGTTCAGAAGGAGAGCTGCTCTGCGGCTTCATGCTGTGGTCCCTCGATCGGGTTCGTCATCCACTTGGCCATCACCTCGAGCTTCTTCTCACGATATCCGCCGCGACCGAGCGGAAGCTTGAACATCGGGCACAGGAGTCGGTTCAGATAGATGACCATGACCTGCTTGTTCTTGACGCTGCGATCGAGCTCGGCGCTCACGATGTTGAACGAGATCGCGTTCGAGAGCGCCGCCAGCAGCTGGTCGGCCCCAGGGATCGATTCCCGCACCTTCGGATCGAGCAGCCGCTCGCGGTCGCTCATGTGGAGCGCGGTGCCCGTCACGCCGGGTGGGTAGGGGACGGTGGGCTTGATGTTGTCCTGTTCGGCCATCTTGACGATCGCGAGCACGAGCTGCTGGACGAGGTGGCCGTCGGGCACGCGCCGTAGGATCTCCTTCCAATACCGCTGGCTCGCTCGGTGAACGATGCGGTCTTGGCGCTGAGCCGAGACTTTCGGCTTGCGCTGCAACGTCATTTCGGCGTGCATCTCGGCGAACAGGTCGCCGCATAGCGCCAAGAATTGCTCGACGTTTCGCGAGCCGAGCTTCGGGAGCAGGTCGGTTCCGGCGTAGTAGGGCAACCCATGCGCTTGTGCCAGCGCGAGCGCCGCCGCTTCGCGGATCGCCGAGCTGCTGCGATCCTTCGAGTCCGCCACGGTGAGCCCTTGCGAGAACATGTCGGTCTGGGTTCGATCGCGATCGCGCCGGATGAGCACGTCGAGCTCGCGCAAGCGCAGGGCAGCTTCGTATCCCGACAGCTTCGCAGCATCCTGAAGCCACTCGGTGTACCGCGCGTCGCCGTTCGCGACTTGTTCTCTGAGCACTTTGATGACGTCGGCATCTCGATCGAGTAACAGCTCGTCCTCCTCGAACTCCAGGAGTTCGGAGAAGTCGTGCTCCTGCTCGAGTGATCGGCTGAGCGGCTTGAACGCCCGCCGATTCGCAATGTCGATGAGCATCTTCTCGAACCTCTCCGTCGAGAACCGTGCCTTGCCGTCCGACGACGCCGCGCCGCGCGCGATGCTCTCGAGCTCCACGAGCTCGAGGTCTCGGCCCTCTTTGCCGACTTGATCGAGGAGGTCCTGCCGGGACAGCGCCTCGTATCGCTCGGCGTACCACCTCGCGACGTCGAGCCCACGATCCGCGAGCCGCTCGAGCAGCGCGCTTCGTTGCGTGGGGTGAAGCCGATGGCCGTCATCGAACATGATGAGCGGTCGAACATCGAGGAGATGTCCGTCGACGAGGAGCTCCGATGCGGACAGCAGTCGCAGCGAGTAGAGATCGTTGTGTCCGCCATCCTCGTGCTCCCACTCGACGGGGAGGAGCGAGTCGAGCATCTCGAGCATCTTCTTCTCGGCCGCAGCGCACGCGGTATAGATGGCCGCCCCGTCGAGACCGCCCAGCCGCCTCGCGGCTTGCTCGACAGCGGCATCCGGATTCTTCGGCCGAACAACGATTCGCCCGACGTCCTCCGGGTACGTGTGCTTGCTGAGCACGAGTGCGGCTCGGACGAACGCGAGCATGACGCGGACGTCCAGTAATCGGAAGAATAGCCGCTGCGCGATCGTGCCGTTCGCGCTGATATCGATCAGCGAGCGGTAATCCCGCTCGAGGTTGATGTATGCGCCTAGTACGGCGGGCGACGAGCCTTCAGTCGCGCCGGTGCTCGCGAGCGCTTCCTTGAGATCGCGAAACGTATCGGCGTCGTCGATCACCGCGCGAGTGCTCTCGGCGGTGAACACACGCATGAGAGACGTCTTTCCCGCGCCCGGGGCACTACGGAGCACGACGAGCCGATCCCAGACGGCCTCGGGCAGCATGTGCAGCGCCGCCGGTCCGAAACCTAACAAGAATGCGCGGAGGTCGCGCTGCTGCTCCGAAGCGCGGTACCGAAACGGATTCTGGTAGCTGATCATGGCCGGTTCGCCGAGTGGCGCTCATAGCGGGGAAACAAGGCATGCCTGCGCAGCGTGTCGGGCATCTCGGACGTGTCGATCCAGAGTAGGCAGATCGAGTTATTCGGTGTGTTGTGCGTGAGCACGAGCGGCAGCCTGCAGTCTCGGTATCCCAACATCGCGTTGCCCTTGTGCTCGTCCTCGAGTGCGTCGTCGTAGTAGTTCTTGCAGAGCGTTTCCATCGCCGGGTCGACAACGCGCGACGCGTCGGGGATGCGCTGGATGGTGCGGAACGTCCACGGCAGGCCCGCCCGCCGCAAGTGATCGACGACCTCGCGCTCTGCTCTCTCGCTCGCGACGTACGTGATGACCGTGACGTCAACGTTGGAGTCGAGCAAGCCCTTCGCGGCGAGCGCGTCGAGGTTCTTCTTGACGTCGACGAGCTTGCCGCCGAATCCCTCGCCCTCTTCGCGGATCATCGTGAAGCCGCTGCCCGTGAAGTCGTCGATTAGGAGGACGTGGTTGAACCTCGCTTCGCCGGGGAGCTCGAGCTCCTTCAGCGCCTTCTCCAGCTTCCCGCACATCTTCTTGACGTGTTGATCGGACGGAGTCGGGACCAGCGCGAACTGCTCGTGCGAGAGCTCGGGGCTCGCGCGCCGGAGTCTATCGAGACGGGCCCCGTCCGAGAGTCCGAGGATCAGGAGACGCCGCTGGAAGCTCTTGAACAGTGGATCCTGGGTCAGCTTGCGAACGAGATGTGGCGCGAGCTCGCGCGCGGCGGCAACCTGCGCTCGGACGAGCGGTCTCACGATGTCCCGGTACACGAGCTCGATCGCGTGCTCGATCTCGGCGTCCGAGATGAACACCAGCCGCTTCATGACGAACTCGAACGCGGTGCGCCGCTCCTCGATCGTGGCGAACTGCGCGAGCCAACGCGCGAGCGATTCGAGGAAGTGCTCGCCCGGACGAAACGTGCCGTATTCGTCGTACTTGTACTCGGCGAGCGCCTGGAGCGCGGGTCCGTAGTTTGCCAGCTCCGGCCCCTGCCATCCCATGATCTTGCCCAGCAGCTCCTCCGCGAGGTCATCCTTCATCGCTTGCCCCACCGAAACCGCACGCCATGCCGATCCTTCTGAAGCGCGCGCAGGTATCGCACGAGCAGCGCGGGGCCTCGATGACCATCCTCGTCGAGATTCCAGCACCGCGTCGGATCGGCCGAGCACCGATCCACCGTGAGCGTCGAGGTCATCGCCGCGAGGAGCTCGAAGTCGTTGCCACCGACGTGACCCTGATCGCCGATCGCGAGAGCTTCTTCGCCGTAGCTCGTTCGAACGAGATCGAGTACGACGCGCTTGCTTGTCGACGCGTCGACGATATCGATGGAGTGTGCCGAGGCGACGGTCTTGAGGGCGAGCGCTGGGCTGCGGTGAAGCACTTCCTGCACGGCCGTTGCGAGCGCAGACCCGCTCCACGAGTGCGACGATTTCAGCCGCACCTCGAGCTGGTGGGTATGCGTCTCGAGCGCGAGGAGATGAGTGAACGAGCAGCCCGCGAGCCGTTCGCGTGCTTCCATCAACACGGGGCCGGGCTGCGATTGATCGCTGAGATTTTCGTCGAGACGAAGCTGTACCGCGCCGTTGTAGAGGCCGAGCAGGATCCGGCCCCAGTCCCGGCGAGGAACCCACTTCCGGAGATCACGATGAAGGCTCGCGCCACGACCGCTGGCGAAGCCGAGGCCGAGTCCGAGGTCGATGATCCGCTGGAGTTCGGCTCGAACCTCTGGCTCGGGCAAGGAGTAGCGCCCTTCGGTCGAGCAGCACGTGCCGTCGTAGTCGAGCACGATGCCGGTGAGCTTCTTCGAAGCTACGGCTTCGAGCCACTCCTGTAGTGAGCGTTCTAGCGTCGACCGGATCGATGCATCTGAGCGTGCGCGCCCCATCGAGACGAGCTTGCGCGCCGCGGGCAGCGCGACCTGGCGTTCGGCGGGTTCCTTCGTCGATAGGTGGTAGAGCTTCCGACCGAACTCCGCGACGCCCGGTCGGGCGGGATTCAAGCGCTGGCGCTCGGCGGCAGGCACGATCAGTCTCATCGAACGTCCAAGCAGATCGAGGACGCTGCCAGGCCAGGACAACGAGGATTCGACGATCCTCAAGTCAACCCTCTTCGGCAGCTCGGCGATCGTTCGCCGAGCCACCTGATCATCCTCGCGCGTCTTTAGCGCGATGATCGTCGTGTCGTCGACATGCCGAGCAAGCCCGGCATGACGCCCGTGCGCGAAGTTTCGATAGTCAGCGAGCTGAACGGCGGCGAGGCCCGTCTCGTGCAGGCGTACCTCGATGTCGTTCGCGACAGCCGCGTGGCGCGGAGGGAACAGCACGAGACATCGCGGCCGAACGTCGAAACCGCTCAGTTCGACCGGAAGCTCCGCGGGAAGGGCATCGCCCGGCGTATACGCCTGTGCCACGGCTGTCGCCATCGCGAGTACGCTGTTGGTTGCGAGGAAGCCGTCCTTCTTGATCGGACATGGAACGGTCACAACCGTCACCCGATCGCCACGCAAGTCGCTGGGAAGCTCTGGTTCGTCCTTCAAGGTGACGACGGCGATTGTCGACGGCAGCGTGCGCTTGGCGGCGCGGATCGCGAACGCGGCATCTGGGTGTCGTCCGCTCGCAGTGAACATCACGATCGCCGTGTCCCCGTGAAACGCCGTGGTCGAGGCTTCGAGTGGCGTCATCGCGCGGCCGAGATGGCCGGTGACGTGCTGATGCAGATCGGCCGCGAGTTGCGCGACCGCAAAAGCGCCTCCGGAACCGACGAAAACGGTTGGAACGTCTGCAAGCCGTTCAACCAGACGTGCGAGCGCATCTCCGTTGCTCGTTCGGACCAGCGCGTACGTTGCGTGGAGCAACTCGAGCTCGGCCTTGTAACCGGTCGAGATCCCGCGGATTCCCTTCGAGCGCGCCACCGACGAGACGTACCGCGCACGCGATGCGGTGTCGATGACCGCGGGTGCTTCGGCAGGTTGGAGATCGTCTTTGAACCGGTGAACCATCGCCGATCGAGCCTACGTCCTACCCCTGACATTCCGCCAAGATCGCACTGTCGCAACGAGAAGGCGCACCGGTCTTCCTAGGGCGCCAGGTCAATTCAGTCGGTGCCCCAAACCACTAGCCGCGCCGACGCGCCGGCACTGTCTGCCAGACCACCGAACCCGCCGACAGCGCCTCGTTGCAGTGGGGGCACTCCTCGCGGCGCGCGCCACCCCATTCTTCGAGCGTGCCGCGCAGGCCGTCGAACTTGAGGACACCGCGCTGCCGGCCATCGCCGAGCGCGAGCGCGGCGGGATCGATGCTGCTGCCCCGGTATGCGGTCAGGAGCTGCAGCGCCTCCGATACCGCCTGACCGGCGACCACGGCGTTGAAGCTGACCACCTGCGCTTCGCCGCCCTTGTTCTGGAAGTACGAGCGATCGGCGCGACCGTCGCGCTCGGCGTTCAGTTTCTCGTCGGAGATGAAACCCGTGCACCAGCCGCAGAAGCCGCCCGGGATGAACACGTGGACGTTGCCGCCGATCGCAACACGCGGCTCCGACGCCGGGCGCTCGAGCGCGCGGATGTTTGCGCCGACGTCGATATACGGCACGAGGTTGCGCCAGGCGATGTCCATGACGTCCGCTCGGCCGTGCACGTTGTCGGTTGCGCCGATGATCACATCGGCAGACTTCAAGGCGTCGAGTGTGGCTGGGGCCGGAACGCGCGCCTTGATGCCGACGAACCTCGACCCCGTGCCGATACTCCGCACGAGCCTGGACATCACCTTGATCTTCGGCGTGGGCTTGCGCGCGTCGACGGGCCGCATGCCAATCTGACGGTGAAGGTTCGTGCGGTCGCAGATGTCGTCGTCGATGCCAATGATCCATCCGACGCCGGCGTGCGTGAGCTGCTGGACGACGTGGCTCCCGCCGCCGCAGAGCCCGACGACGACAACGCGCGCGCGCGACAACAAGCCCTGATCGCCGACGACCAGCGCCTGACGATCGAAGACCTCGAGATCGAATGCCGGGTCGCCCTCGGTGCTCGGCCAGTCTACGATCGACTTGCCGAGCCAGCGCACGCTGACATCGTCGTAGCGACGTGCGTTGCGACCAGGAAGCGCGACCAGCCCCGCCGCGGTGCCGCGCCCGAGCACGATCGAGGCGTGCGGGCGGCCGGGAACGCGTGCGCGGAACATCGGCACGAGGCGGCGCGCGCTCGCGAGATCGTCAGCGGACAGCCGCGCCTTCCCGGGGAAGTCGTGCGCGTGCACGACCACGATGCCGAGCCCCTCGCGCATCGCCATCTCGATCACCGGCAACATGGCCGAGCCCTTCCATGCGGCGCCGAGGCTCGGTTCGTCGAGGTAGTCCGCATCGTCGAGCGCGACGACGCGGCGCACGAGCAGGATCGTCGTGTCGCCGACCAGCTCGTGGCTCACGAGACAGAAGGCCACGATCTCGTGGCGCGCCCGTGCGAACACGAGCTCGCGCAGCTGATGGCCGAGCCCTAGCGGAAGGCGCAGCTGCACCTTACGCATCCTGCACGAACCTCTGCCGCGCGGCTGCGATGAAGCGCAGGATGCCATGCTGCTCGGCCCACGGAATGTTGAAACTGAACTGCAGCCACGACTCGTTGCCGATGAGCGTCGTCGACGTGCTGGTCGGCACCTTGCCGTTCGCGAGAAGCTGGCCGGGCTGCACGTAAACCGCGGGCTTGGGCTGGCTCGGGTCGAAGACCAGCAGCATTGGCGTCGTCGGCGGACGCGAGCCGAGGTACAGCTCGACGACGGCGATGCGAACGAGCGTTCGCGGGCCCTCGGTCGCGATGCGAACCTGCTCGCTTCCGAAGGTGTCCGCGATGACGCGCGTGGCCTGCGCGATGAACTCGGGCGTCATCACGACACGGTGCCGGTGGGCAGCGCGAGGAAGCGGTCGCCGTTCTGGATCTCGACCGGCTCATTCACGCCGATGTTGCCGCCGCTCGGCTTGCCGTGGATCAGCCGCGTCAGATCGTCGCTCGCCGGTGCGCCGGCCTTCGTCCGGATCTCGCCGCCGGTGACCGGTGTGTGGTCGAACGTGACCGGCTTGTTCGTGCCGTCGACCTCGACGCCGATGTGGATTGCGTGCGGTGCGGGGTGGGCGTCTTTGGTCTGCTCTGCCGAGGTGTCCATGTGCTACTCCTGCCGGGCGCGGGATAGGTGTCGTCGCCCTTCATGTACAAATGCCGGGTTTCGTGACGATTCCGACAGCCGCGCTTTTTTCGCGATCGATGTCGGAAAGCTCGCCGGACCCGGCATAAGGGTCCGGACTCGAGATTCGAAATGCCTAAGGTCACCGCTGCGACCGTCGATGCCACCCCGGCCGAGATCGAGGCGGCGATCGCCGCGTTGTCGGACGTCGACATCGCGAGGCTCGTGAAGGTCCGCGATTTCTTCGCCTACAAGCTGCGAGCCCTTGGCCTCGGAGTTGAAGGGAAAGATCTGCTGCAGGAGGCGATCACGAGGACCTATGCCGGAGATCGGCACTGGAAGAAGAACAAGGTGAGCTTCGTAAAGCACTTGGAAGAGACCATGCGGAGCATCGCAAGCCACGTGCCGGACGAGCTCAAGGGCGGCATCGTCGTACGTGCGGCGGAGGACGTTTCGCCTCGCGGCCGAGAAGGTGTGCCCGTTGGCGGCGGGACACCGGACTCGCGGCGCGTTGCTTCGGCGCGCGAGCAGCTCGCTGCAATCCGCAAGACGTTCGCAGATGACGTCGAGGTGCTCATGGTGTTGGAGCAGATGGAGGAGGAGAAGAGCGGCCCGGAGATCCAGAGGGAGCTCGGGATCACCGAGAACGACTACGAGACGATCATGTTGCGGCTGCGGCGTGGCATCGATCGGGATAAAGGATGGCGCGTATGAGCCAGCGTAGCGATCCCGAGCGGCTCGCCGCGGTCATGAATGCGCTCGCCGAGCGAGCAGCAGGGGCAACGGATCAGGAAATTCGAGACGATGCCGAGGCCGCGGGTGTTGATCTCCGCGCGCAAGGTGCGCGCGTGCGAGCCGCGTTGGCTGATGCGGTGCTGCGCGCGAAGAAGCAGCGGCTCCTCGATGCGGCGGAACAGCACAAGCGCGCCGTTGCCGCGCTCGGACAGCGGACAGCGCGATTGCCGGTCGCGCCAGCTACCAGGCGTGCGCTGGTCGCACGGGTGATCGCGCGGCGTCCGGAGACGCGCCAACAAGTCTTGACGTTGCAGCATCGCGAATTCGAGGAGTTCACCGACCGCGACGTGGACAGCGTGCTTCCGCAGCTCGCCGCACTCGGGCTGCTCGACGACGAACTAGGTGAAGAGTGATCGCGGCGTCCAAGCCACCCGCGGCGATCATCGAAGAGCTCGGTATCACCGAGCCATCGGACATCGATATCGAGGCAATTGCCGAATACTGTGGCGCGACGATCGTCTACGAGTCGCTCGAGGGCTCGGAGGCGCGAATCCTCGGCGCCGGCGACCGCGCGATCATCACCGTCAACTCATCATCGCCTCGGCCGCGTCAACGGTTCTCGGCCGGCCACGAGCTCGGGCACTGGATGCGCGACCGCGGCAAGGTCGCATTCGCGTGCGAGGAGCGCAGCTTCATACGGGAATGGGGTGATGACAACGCGGAGCGCCGCGCGAACCGCTACGCGGCTGACTTGTTGCTGCCGCGAAAGGTGTTCCAGCCACGGCTTGTCGAACTCGCTCCGACCTTCGACTGCGTACGACAGCTCGCGCGCGAGTTCGAGACGAGCCTCACTGCGACAGCGATTCGCCTCGTCGAGCTCGGGCGCAAGCCGGCGATCGTGATTGCATCGGAGCGCAGCGGACGCAAATGGTTCTTCCGTGCCGATGTGGTTCCGGAGACCCTGTGGCCGTGCGAGCGTCCCGGAAGCGACACGCTTGCTGCCAAGCTGCTGGACGGCTCGATCAAGCCGGCGACCGCAGCACCGATCGATCTCCCGGCCGACGAGTGGATCGACCACCCCGACGCGTCGCGGTTCACGGTGCGCGAGGACTCGATGCTCGCTTACAACGGAACCGTGTTGACGCTCCTGTCGTGGCCGGACGATTCCCAGCTGACCGCGTTGCATGGGCCCGACGAGGAGCTGGTGAACGAGCTCACGGGCGAGCTGCGGTTTCCGAGGCGGTGAGATGACATCGACTACAGCATTCATGGACGAGGTCCAGCATCGTATTGTGGCGCTCCGGGCCGAGCTTCGCGAGCAGACGTCACAAGCCAGGCGGACGCTTGCAGACGCCTACAAGCTCTCCGGCGATGTGTTTGTCGACGAAGTCGGCACGATCGTTCGAGTCGTCAATGGAGAAGGGGAGTTCTTCTACACGCCCGATGCGGCTCGCATGCGAGGCCCCATGCTCGAACAGCTCGCAGAATCGCGAAAGGATCTGTACGGGCGGATCGGGTCACAGTTTCGGCCTAATAGCCGCGTTCTCGTGATCGGCTCCGGCAGCGACGTGGATGCGATCAGGAGCCTCGCCGCCTGTGGCCACGATGTGATCGCGACCGACTTCGCCGAAGTGGTGGTCGACGCGCTTCGCCATCGTGTCGATGTTCCGGCATTCGCTTGTGACCTCTTGTACCTCGATCGAATCCTGCCAGAACCCGTCGACTACATCGTCGGGAACTCGGTCCTCGGATATCTCGACCCTGCGAAGTGTCGGCGGATCGTGTCGAATCTCTGGACGGCGAGCACTGCCGGCGGAGTGTTCACGTTCGATCAGACGCCACACCCGGGCTACTTCGAGATCGCTGAACAACACGAGGAACAACTGCTCGTGAATCCGAGCGCGGCAGACCCGAGGAAGCTCACCGAGTACGTGAAACGTCTCGGCCCCGCGAAGGGCATCGCGGCGATGGCCGTCTACGCGTTCAATCGGTCGCGCGCGATCAACTTCGCGACGATCTCGATCGTGTCCGAGATGTTCCGCGGACACGGCGCACGAACCTCTACTGGCGAGTACGAGCTCGTCACCAAGACCGGCGCGATCAATCCTGATCCGATTCTTCGCATCGCCAGGTCACACGATGCTCTACTCGAGCCCGTCGAGGGTGAAGAGCGCTTCGAAACGGTTGAAGCCGCGCTGAGAGCTCGGCGTGATGAGAAACCGTGGTTGGCGCTCGTGTATGTCGATCGCGGGGCTGCGGAGCCACTCGCGCGCGCGCTAGGCATTCACACGACCGCGCGAGAAGACGCCTGGGGCGTCATGCACTACGTTGCCGAGCATCCGCCGACGAACGACGACATTGCAGCGGTTCGCGACTCCGTGCTCGCGGAGCTCGATCCTGTTCGGGCGGCTACGAGGATCATCGCGGCCATTGACGGGGCGGGATATGTGCCGCCGCGTCCAATGCGCAAGGCCGTCGCTGCGGATCAGACGATTCACAAAGGCGTCGCTGTCGGGGACATTCCCGCGGATCAGGAGCAAGCGGATCTCGGGATCGATAGGGCGTATGCCGCCGAGCGCCAGCAAGCGGTTCACCAGTCACAACGCGTGAACACCGAGCGTTCAGCGCGGGACCGGCGGGAACAGCGCAAGCGGCAGAAACGCGATCGCAAGCGACAGCGCGGTCGCTGAGACCGAGAAGGAGCAAGTGTACCAGAGCTTTCTCGAGGCCCATCCCGAGTTCATTCCGCGTGATTTCGTCCAGAACCACGGCATCAACTACCGCCTGGTATTACGGAAGCTCAAGCTCGGCAACGACTACACCAGCGACTTCTTCTACCTCTCAAAAAGTTCCGACGACTGGAACTGCGTTTGTTCATCGAGCTCGAGAAGCCATGGTCCCGATTCTTCAAGGACAACTCGAACGAGCTCCACCCCCACTTCCTGCACGCCCTCCAGCAGATGGCATGGTGTCGCGGATGGCTAACCGCGAACAAGGCGCACTTCGAGAACCACACAGTCGGCTTTCTCCGGAAACCGCTCTTCGACAACCCGTGCTTCTTCAAGTTCGTCCTCGTTCACGGTCGCCGCTCGGAGTACCAGGGCAATGCGACTCGGCGCGGACTGATCCAGGCCCAGGAGCGCATGATTTCAAGATCATCACGTACGACTCCCTGCTGGAGAACCCGCATGACGGTCGCCTTTACATTGCCGCAAGAGACAACGAGGGCATCTCGATCCTGAGTGACGCATTCGGTACCGACAATCTGTTCGCGTACGTCGATGCCACCCAGATCGAGGTGAGCGCCGCGCTACATGCCGAGTTGTCCAAGAAGGAGAACTGGTTTTCCCGCGACATCTCGCTGAACGCGTTCCATCTGGAGCGCGCACTCCCACGGCTGCGGATACGGAAGTAATCGACGGGCATGAGCAGCTCGTCGTGATGCTGGGGGATGCGGTAGGCTGCGCCGCCAATCATGCCCACCGCCTACGAGCAGAAGTTCGCCGACTTCCTCCGCATGTGTGATCAAGCGAAGCAGGGGAAGCTCGATGCCGTCATCGTTCACGACCCCGAGACTCTCGGCGACGATTACAAGGAGCTCGTCGAGAGCCTGAACCGGCTTGCGGACGCGAAGCTCAAGCTCGCGATCGTTCCGCGGGCCGAGCGGGGAAAGTAGACGCGCGTGCCGGCAGCGACGAAAATCGTAGCGACGAAATCGTCGACGATTTTCTGCGCTCGGCTCGCGTCACCGGCGCGCGCCCGGTTGCAGCGTTCGGGTCCGAGATTTCATCTTGGAGATCCTGTAGATCAACCCACCGAGCGTGCCCCCGCTACTTTTCTGAAGTAAAAACAAATGGTTATCCCGCCAGTCCGGCGGGATTTCGCCGTTTCGGGGCGCGCGAGATTCGATCAAGATTCGCGCGCCGATCACGTCGGCGAACGCGAGGACTTCACCGCTCTCGTCGTTCTTGTCGAGCTGGATCGGCGAATCGTTGAGCCAGCGGCGCAAGCAAGCGCTGATGGTGCAGGCTCGCCCGCCGTCGCTGCCACGATCACGCGAGGTGACTACGGACAACATACGATGACGGCCAGCGTGTTCAGCTGGATGCATCCGGGCGTGTGCAGCCGCTCGTCGAGCTCGCGATTTACGCCCTTCTGCATCACCTCGCTCTGGCTCCAGAGATACGCCTTCGGTGCCGCTGGTGGGCAGCGCTCGTCGGATTCGGGACGCCGGTGATCGGATCCGCGGCACCCGAGTGCAAGCACCATGATCGGGATCCATGACAGGTGGCGGAGCATGAGTGGTTCTATCACCAACACGTCCTCGTCGCCTGCGCGCCGAGGGCGTCGCGCTTTCGGCGACGGTCGCCCCGGCCACAGCACTGCCGAGGAAGTCGGCCGTGACGACCCACCGCCCGCGAGGAATCACCCGAGCGAGTCAGAAGTAGAACGGGAAGACGAACGACCCTCCAGCCTTCGTACGCGGAAACGTCGCGGTGCGCACCGCTGCCTTGACGCAGTCAGCGAGTCCATTCGCCTCGCCGACAAGTTCGGACTTGGTCGTCACGACGGTCGAAACGCTGCCGCTTCGGTCCACTGCCACGTGCAACCTGAGAATGCCTCGCGCTTCCCACTTGTCCCCGCAAACAGACAGCTTCGACTTGAGCGACTTCATCGCGGTCGCCACCATCGAACGGTCGAGAGCCGGCGACTCGTTCGTCGGTGTAGTCGCAGCGTCGCTGGCATCCGCGGTGGCCGTCTCCTCGTCGCGCTCGTGAGCCTCGGAGTCGGATGCAGGCGGCGGCTTAGATACCGCTTGCTCGTCGTCGGGTAGCGGAATCATCGTTCCAAGGTCCGGCGATGCTGACGGGTCGCCTTTACAGCGCACGATGAGGGTGACGCGCGGTTTCGAGATCGTCGTCGACTCACCGGATGTATTCACAATCGCGGTGTTTCCGATTCGGTTCCCGTATGCGGTCGAGTCGACCATCGTCGTATTGGACTCGCCCTTGTCCGCGTCGACGACGTCGTACCCAGCGGGACAACGTTCCCCGGCGCGCCGATACGCATACCCGAGCGCGACTCCGGGCGCCGTGTAGGCATTCGCCGCGACATCGATCTCGACGAGGCCCGTACCCAGATCTGAGTCGCGATAGCCACCGCTCGAATCCATCGGTTGATATGGCGTCGGCTCAGGCTCGACCTGAGGCCGAGCGACGTGACAAGCCGCAACGCACGCGATCGCGAACACCACCCGCACCGCTCAAACATAGCGCTAGCCCGGCCGTCGTTGCATGCGTGGCGCTACGGCCGGAGCTTTGTTAGCTCCGTTTGCCACCGCCGAGGCCCGGATCGATCCTGACGTCCAAGGCAGATCGGGACTACGTGAGGTCGCGGCCGCCTCGACGAGAACGAGCACGCTGCATACCACGACGCAGTCGCCGCGCCAATCGGCTTCAGTGCTAGCATGTCGCATGTCCGACGAGGCACTGCGCGCGATGATCGTTACGGCCGTTGCGCAGCTGCGTGCGTCGACGGACCTCACGATGAGCGAGATCATCGGCGTCAGCGCTCTGCCTGAATCGGCGCGCACGCCCGAGGTCTGCTACTCACTGGGCGTGATCGCAGGCGCTGCCGCTGCGTTGCGTGGCACGCAGCACGAGCTACTCGACGAGCTCGACCTGTTACTAGCTCCAAAGCGCGGCTAGCTCGCATACGCTTCGAATCGTGGCTCGACGTGTCGGCCTCGACCGGGTATCGTACGGACTTGGCAGGGGGCGAAAGGCAGGACGAGCGGCGACGCGATGTGAGAATCGCTCCGAAGGGCACCGTGGTCGTGCGCGCCGGGACGTACGTGCTTCGCGGTCGCATCGCCAACGTCAGCCTCGGCGGCCTATCGGCCATGACTCGCGTGACGGCGCCCGAGCGCCTGCTCGGAGCTCGCGTCGCGATCGACCTTCGCCTCGACGGACGCGACCACGGTTGGTTCGAGCTGGGCGGTCGGCTCCGGCGAATCGGCGCCAATTCGCTCGCGGTGGCTTTCGAGACTGTGGCGCCAGCATTTGCGAGCACGATCGAGGAGCTGCGCGCGGCCTCGTACGATCGCGGGCGCATTCTATCGATCGTGCTCGTCGACACGAACGCCGAACGTCGTGCGGCGCTCGCCACCGGGTTTCGTGCTTCCCATTGCGCCGTGATCGACGCCGCGACACCGCTGGAAGCGATCGTGCGACTCGGCGAGTCGCACTTCGAGCCCGACGTGATCGCGATCGCCGATTCGAGCCCGGCAACGATCGCGGACGAGCTGCGTCGGTTCGTCGACGCCGAGCATCCGGGCGCACGCATCGTGACGATAGGACACGAGCTCGTTGGACCCGGCGGCGGCAGCCGCTGGCTGTCCTCGGCGGATTCCGGCGACGACCTCGTGACACGTATCCGCCAGCTCCTCATCACGGCGACGCAGTGATGTGATGGCAATCGGCTGCAAGAACTGCGGCGGTTATTTTTCCGAGGACGAAATACGCGTGCGTCCCGTGCCGCTGCATCGTTGGCCGCTCACTCGCGTCGGCGAGCGCGTGTTGCAGGAGAACGAGGCCGCGGGCGGAGATCCTCGGCCATGCCCGACCTGCGGCCAGAAGACCTTGCGCTGATCGCCGCGGTGCGGCGGCTTACCTTCCGCGGCCTGCTAGTCCTTCGAGTACGTGATCAAAGGCGAGCCGTGGTTCTCGATCACGTCCTCGTTGATGAGCACCTCAGACACCGACTGGCCGGGTGTGTCGAACATGATGTCGAGCAGCGCGGCCTCGAGGATGGCGCGCAGGCCACGGGCACCGCTCTTCTGGGTCGCCGCCATGTTCGCGACTTTGACCAACGCACCCTTGCCGAACATGAGCTTGACGCCGTCCATCTCGAACAGCTTCTGGTACTGCTTGACGAGCGCGTGCTTGGGCTGCGTGAGGATCTCGACCAGCGCCGCCTCCGACAGTTCGTGCAGTGGAGCGATCACGGGCAGGCGTCCGATGAGCTCCGGGATCATGCCGTACTTCAGGAGATCTTCCGGTTCGATCTCCTGCAGCAGCTCCCACTGCGTGCGCTCGACCTTCTTGTTCATGCCGGCGCCGAAGCCGATCAGCTGCTGGCCGATGCGGTTCTCGATCAAGTCCTCGATCCCAGTGAATGCGCCGCCGCAGATGAACAAGATGTTGGTGGTGTCGACCTGCAAGAACTCCTGCTGCGGGTGCTTGCGGCCGCCCTTGGGTGGGATGGACGCGATCGTGCCCTCGATGATCTTGAGCAGCGCCTGCTGCACGCCTTCGCCCGAGACGTCGCGCGTGATCGATGGGTTGTCGCTCTTGCGCGCGATCTTGTCGATCTCGTCGATGTAGACGATGCCGCGCTGCGCACGCTCGATGTCGTGATCGGCGTTTTGCAGAAGCGAGACGATGATGTTCTCGACGTCCTCGCCGACATAGCCGGCCTCCGTGAGGTTCGTCGCATCCGCCATCGCGAACGGGACATCGAGGATGCGCGCTAGCGTCTGCGCGAGCAGCGTCTTTCCCGATCCCGTCGGTCCCAGCAGCAGGATGTTCGACTTCTGCAGCTCCACGTCCTCGTCAGACTGGCCGGTGTGCTTGTGGTCGATCCGCTTGTAGTGATTGTGGACCGCGACTGCGAGGATCTTCTTCGCGCGGTCCTGTCCGATCACGTACTCGTCGACGACCTTCTTGATCTGCGCCGGCTTGGGGATGGAGGAGGTGCCGGACGACTGATCCTCCTTCTCGATCTCCTCGGCGATGATGTCATTGCAGAGCCGGATGCACTCGTCGCATACGCAGACGGCATCGCCGGTGATCAGCTTCCTGACCTCCTTCTGGGTTTTTCCGCAGAACGAGCAGGTCGAGCTGGCCCCGTCGCGCTTGTCGATCGGGTGCATCGCCACTTCTCACCGTAGCACTCCTCGATCGTTGTGCTGGGTCGGCCCGACCATAACGGCTACGATTCGTCGGCTGATTCCTCGCGGGGATCCGGCAGCGAGTCCGTACCCTCGTTGCTTGCTGGAAATGATCTGATCCGCTGTCGAGCAACCTTCCAGCCTTGCTGGATGATCCATGACAAGGATCGGTCGAGCCGAGTCGCCTCCTGTTTGATCTCCGCCAGCATCTCGTCGGGGAAATACAGCGACTGCTTTCTCTTGTCTGCGTTGGCCATGTTTGCGCCCCTCGTAGCGGCGAATCTACGCTTTGAGGCCGTTCCGAGCTATCGGGTGGACGCCAACCGGGCGGTGACGCGACGTACGCTTCAAGGCCCGACAAGACGCCGAAACTGCGCGGGATGGCGTTTCCGCTAGATGCCGGACGGTTAGTGGGCTAAAAGTCTGGGTCCCGCTTTCGAGCACGAAGGCCCCTCGTAGGGCGGGTATTGGTAATCACTGGGCCAGGTTTGAGTAAGCGATGAACACTCGTCTGTATGTTGGAAATCTTTCGTTCAACACGTCGGCTGACGGCGTCCGCACTGCGTTCGAGCAGTTCGGCACGGTCAGCGACGTCCACCTCGTGACCGATCGCGAGACCGGCCGCACGCGCGGCTTCGCGTTCGTGACGATGGGCAACGCCGAAGAAGCGGCCAAGGCCATCCAGGGCATGGACGGCCAGACCCTCGACGGCCGCCCGCTCCGTGTGAACGAAGCCGAGGAGCGCCAGCAGCGCGGCGGCGGCGGCGGCGGCGGTGGTGGCGGCTACCGCGGCGGTGGTGGCGGCGGTGGCCGCGATCGCGGTGGCCGTGGCGGCGGCGGAGATCGCTGGTAGGCCGGCCGCTGGCATCGCTGCAGCTGCGCGTCTCGCGAGCTGCGTAGCCGTTCGCGGCTGCGCAGCGCGACACCGAATCCTGGATTCGATGGATGCGCGAGCGCGTTTCGTGTGGTCTACGTCTGGCTGCTATGTCGAACGAGCGCACCCGAGATCGCGGCAACCTCTTCGAGACGCTGCAGAAACAGAAACCCAGCCAGCCGGCGTTTCACGGGGACTGCACGATCGACGGCACGGCGTACGAGATCCGAGGCTGGCGCCGCGAGGATCGGCTCGCGCTGAGCTTCGCTCCTCCGCGCGGCGACAAGAACACGTTCCCGCCGGAGGTGTTTCGTGGCGCGCTCGACCCGATGCCCGTGAAGCGTGGCCGTGGGGCGAAGGACGCCGGACCCGAGCTAGCGCCCGTGTGGTCCGGCGACATTGTCAGTCAAGATGCGGCTTACACGGTCCGTGCGTTCGAGAAGCAGGGCAAGACCAGCACGTACCTGACGCTGACGTTCGAGCGCATCGAGAAGCCGGCGCAGACCGAGCGGCCTTCGAGCTGGGAGACCTCCGAGCTCGACGACTGAGCTCCGTGGTTACCCTCGTCGCGGCGCGGCGAGCGTTTCCCGGGTGACGCTACGACGTGTAAAAGACCGTGATCGCGATGCAGTGGAACGCCGCGTCGCTTGACTGCGTGACCACAACGTCGGCGATCTGGTACTTGGGGTGGCCTGCGATCCAGTCGCTGACCTTGTCGCCCAGACGCTCGCGGTCCTGAAACATCGTCGCCGAAAAGACTTTTACCGAGTTGAACGACCTCGACACTTCACAGAGCCTACCACGCACGCCGCGCGAAGCTCGGCGCGTCAGGTGGGCGCGTCGCAGCGCTCGATGTGGACGTGGCGGTCCTTGTCATCGGGACGGCGCAGTGCCGCCGCGAAGCGCTCGACCGCGTCGTTCGCGATCTCGACGCGAGTGTCACGCGCGAGGATCTGGATCTTCCCGATCGCGCGCTTGGTGATATTGCCGCGCCGGCACAGCATCGGAACGAGCCACTTCGGATCCGCGTTCTTCGAGCGGCCGACGTTGATCGTGAACCAGGTATAGCTCCGATCCGACGGTCGCCCGGGGGCGCGCGCAGGGCGCGGAGGTCGCGCGGAGCTGGGCGGCGTCAGCTCCTCCGGCGCCGGGCGTGCATCGCGGCGCAGTCGCACGAGCGCGCTGACGAGGTTCTCGGCGGAGTGCGCGGCGAGCAAGGAACGCGCGACGAGCCGGTCGTCGTCCGTCGCGGTCGCGGCGAGCGCGGCGATCTCGGTCGCGAGCTGGTCCTGGTCGCGACTGCGGATGTCGCGCGCCGATGGCGGAGGACGCCACGACACCTCGACGTGGGCCGAGGCGACGAGGCGCTCCACGTGTCGCCGAGCGCGCTCGGGCACGAGCAAGATCGCGATGCCGTGCTTGCCGGCCCGTCCCGTGCGACCGCTGCGATGCACGAGCACTTGAGCGTTCTGCGGGACATCGGCGTGGATGACGAGACCCAGGTCGGGTAGATCGAGGCCGCGCGCCGCGACGTCGGTGGCGACGCACACGCGAGCACGCCCGTCGCGCAACGCCTGCAGCGCCTGATTGCGTTCGCGCTGCGAGAGCTCGCCGGAGAGTGCGACCACGGCAAACCCGCGCTCGTGCAGGTTCGCCGCCAGGTGCGTGACGCCATCTCGCGTCGCGCAGAACACGAGCGCACCGGGGGCGTCGTGAAACCGCAGCAGGTTCACGACGGCAAGATCGCGTTCGCGCGCGACGATCTCCACGGCGCGATACTCGATATCGCGGTGGAGATCGTGCGGCGCAGCGGTCGCGATGCGCAGCGCGTGACGCTGGTAGCGCTTCGCGAGGGTCGCGATGTCCTTCGGGATCGTGGCCGAGAACATCAGCGTGCGTCGCTCGGCGGGGGCAGCGTCGAGGAGCCGCTCGAGATCCTCGCGGAAGCCCATGTCGAGCATCTCGTCGGCCTCGTCGAGCACGACGACCTCGACGTGCCCGAGCACGAGCGAGCCGCGTTCGAGGTGATCGCACAGCCGGCCGGGCGTGCCTACGACGAGGTGGACACCCGCAGACAGCGCGTGGCGCTCGCGATGCGGATCCATGCCGCCGACACACGTCGTGATCCGTGCGCCGGTGTCGGCGAACAGCCACGCGAGCTCGCGGCAGACCTGCTGCGCGAGCTCGCGGGTCGGCGTGACGATCAAGGCACGGGGCGAGGTGGCCTTGCCGAGACGCTCCGCCGCGCCGAGCACCGTCTGCGCCACGGCCAGCCCGAACGCGACCGTCTTGCCGGAGCCGGTCTGGGCCGACACGAGCAGATCTCGATCGCGCGCCTCGTCGGCGAGCACCGCGAGCTGGACCGGCGTGGGCTCGACATACGAGCGCGCCGCGAGCGCGCGTCGCACGCCGGGATGGGCGGCCGAGAACGACAAGGTCGCGCACCCTAGTCCGGTTGTCGTCGCGAAGCAACGCCTGCGTCGGCCGGTGGATTGTCAGCGAGCCTCGCTCGTGGTAACCATCCGGCACGTTCTCGACGAGGGCGCGCGGCTGCAAGCCGCGGTACTCGCCCCTCCGTGCGGCTTCAGGTGGTGGCGTTCGAATCAGCCGCTGTGAGGAGCATCATGTCGAATCGTCTTTATGTCGGGAACCTTCCGTTCCACGTCACCCACGAGCTGATCACGCAGCGCTTCATCTCGTGCGGCGAGGTCAAGGCGGTCGACGTCGTGCTCGATCGCGATACCGGTCGTTCGCGTGGCTTCGCGTTCGTCGAGATGGCGACGCCGGCGGCAGCGGAGAAGGCGATCGCCGAGCTCGACGGCCAGGATTTCGAGGGCCGGCCGTTGCGCGTCAGCGTGGCCGAGGATCGCCGCTCCGGCCGTGACCGCGGCCCCCGGCGAGGCCGCTAGGTGGCGGGGGTATCCGGAACGATCCGGCTGAACGCTCGGCCCGATCGGATCTTCGTCTCCGTCGATCAGAGCACGGGGCGCTCGACGATCTCGTTCGCGCCCCCGACCGCAGGAGGTCCGATCCTGCATGAAGGCGATCGCACCGGTGCGCTCGCGATGCGCGACGCGAAGGCCATCGCGGAGAGCTATCCCGGCTCGTCCATCCATGGCCCGCACTTCCACGCGGCTCGACCGCCCGGACGCAAGCGGATCGTCCGCAAACCTCCCAACGAATCCGGTGACGAATGAGCAACCAACGACCGTCGTTTGCAAAGCGCGAACGCGAGATGAAGCTGAAGGACAAGGCTCGCGCCAAGGCCGAGCGGCGCGCCGCGCGCCGCGCCGAACCTCGCTCGGGTCACGGGCCTCCGATCGCCGCCGAGGACAGCGGCGCGCCGGCCGCGAGCCCGGCCGCGAGCCCGGACGCGACCGGCGCGAGTGCGAGCACGCTGCCGGTTCCGACGCCGGTTCCGACGCGGCCCCGCTAGATCGCGGCTCGCATACGAGCCGATCCGTACGGGCTCGGCCGCTGCACCAAAGCGGCACATTGCCCCGCCGTGGCGCACGGGTATCAGGTGGGTATGAGGAACGGCCGGCGCTCGAAGCTGCTCCTGCTCGGCGCGTTCGGGATCATCGCCACGCTGCTCGCCTGCATCCAGGTCCTGCAGTACTTCCAGGGGCGGGACACGCAGCGATCGCTCGAGCTGATCGAGACCAAGGCGCTCGTCAACACGCGCGTGATCAACCGGACCGCGTTCGACGTCCAGCGCGAGCAAGTGCTGCTCGCGTATCACATCTTCGAGCGCGCGCCGCGCGAGATGGCCGTGCTCGAGCACCGGCTCGCCGATCTGCGCGCTGACTACGTGGAAGCCGCACGGGTGTACACGCCGGACCCGATGCCGAGCGACGAGGCCATGATCTGGTTTCAATTGCAGCAAGACATCGCGGCGACGCAGGCGCAGGACGATCGCATTCTCGCGTTGTCGCGTGTCAATCGCGACGGCGCCGCCCGGGAGGCGATGATGGCAGCCAAGACGCTGTTCGGAGTGATCGAGCACCGAGCGGCGGCACTCGTCAGCCTCAACCACCACGCGGTCGAGCGCACGGCATACCAAGCACGCGCGCATCATCGGCGCAACGACTGGATCCAGCGCGCACTCGTCGCCGGCATCTTGCTCGTCGTGCTGCTCGGCGGCTATGCGGTCACGCGCTCGGTCGTCCACGCCCAGGACCAGCTCGAGCTCAAGAACCGCGAGCTCGACGCGTTTGCAGGGCGCGTGGCCCACGACCTGCGCAATCCGCTCAACACGATCCGGCTCGCGTCGGAGCTGGTGACCGTGCGAGTCCCGGACGCTGCGCGAGCCGCGGCGGCGATCGAGCGCGGGGTCGCGAAGATCGCGCGCCTGATCGACGATCTGCTCCTGCTGTCGCGGATCGGCACGACCGAGCAGGGGGCCGCCTCGACCGAGCGGATCGCGTCGTCGGTCGAGCAAGACCTGCTGCCACTCCTGGGAGAGGCGCACGGCACGCTGCGCGTTCATCTCGATCCCGCCGAGGTGCTTGGCAACGAGCAGCTGCTGTCTCACGCGCTGTGGAGCCTCGGCGAGAACGCGGTGAAATATCGCCGGCCCGACGCGGATCCCGAGCTCGAGATCGAGGGTCACGTCGAAGCGGGCAGGTACGCGATCCACGTCTCCGACAACGGGACGGGAATGTTCGACGACGATGCGCGACACGCGTTCGAGCCGTTCTACCGGGGCAAGCACGTGGGCGCGATCCCGGGCACCGGGCTCGGCTTGTCGATCGTCCAGCGCATCGTGCAGGCGTGCGGCGGACGAATCGCGCTGACGACCCGACCGGGGGTGGGGACCACGTTCGTGATCGTGCTGCCGAAGGCGTGACCCTACTGAAACACCACGGTGCTGGCGTTCCACTCGCCCGCGGTCGACTTCCAGCTCACGGCGAAGGAGCCGGGCGTCGACGTGATCAGGTACGCCGTGTCCTCGCCGTCCTCTTCGCCCACGTCGGTGAACGGACTGGACGCCGCGAGCTGCTGGATCGCCGCGCAGCTCGCGGCGGTGGTGACCACGAGCCGGCCACCTGGTGCGGCGATCGGGGGGACGTCGATGGTGGTCGTCGAAGGCTGGTCGTTCGCCACCGAGCCGGCGCCGATCGGGTTCGACGACAGGCCGGTCACGCGGAGGATCCACAGCTCGGTATCGGCAGCCGCGCTCAGCTTGACGGTGATCGAAGCCCCGCCCTCGAACGCCGGGACGAACCACAGCTCGGCGACGTTGTTGCAGCCCGTATCCACGGACCGCTCGCCGGTGGACGTGAAGCTCGCCGAGTCCGTGGGGCCGACGAGGGTGATGCTCGTCACCGTGATGGCCGTCGAGGTCTCCTGAGTGATTCCGACGATGACCGTCTCTCCGGCCGTGGTC
>Ga0335083_10002469_pt1 | contig 24357 bp, 22 predicted proteins | sample Lox_Sample_42_FD_206716 | JGI IMG/M metagenome (GOLD analysis project Ga0335083, IMG submission 206716) | Soil microbial communities from Loxahatchee National Wildlife Refuge, Florida, United States - Lox_Sample_4.2 | ecosystem: Environmental > Terrestrial > Soil > Wetlands | place: USA...
GAGCGCCGCGACCTCGAGCCGGTCGAGGGCATCGGGGCACTGCTCCGCTACTGATTCCCTTCCAACTCGCGAGCGTGGCGCCGGTCGCTCCCGGCCCTTCGCAAGAGACGTTCCCTGGAGAGAGGGGAACAGCCGACCCGGGCGAGGGTGTTCAGGAATACTCTCGGTGATGGCCTCACTTGCCCGCGCGATCCTGGAAGAACACCTCGAGCGCGGCGAGCTCGTTCCCGGACAGGAGATCGGGCTGCGCGTCGACCAGACGCTCGCGCAGGACGCGACCGGGACGATGGCCTGCATGCAATTCGAGCTGTTCGGGGTCGACCGCGTTCAGGTCGAGACAGCCGTCGTCTACGTCGACCACAACATCCTCCAGATCGACTTCAAGAACCCGGACGACCACCGATTCCTGCAGGCGATGGCCGCGCGCTACGGGCTCTGGTTCTCGCGGCCCGGCAACGGGATCTGCCACTACGTCCACTGCGAGCGCTTCGCCACTCCGGGCAAGACGCTCGTCGGCGCCGACAGCCACACGACCCAGTCCGGCTCGTGCGCGATGATCGCGATCGGCGCGGGCGGCCTCGACGTCGCCGTCTGCATGGCCGGTCACCCGTTCGAGCTGCCGTGTCCGCGGATCGTCGGCGTGTTCCTCGAGAACGAGCTCAACCGGCCCTGGATCCAGGCGAAGGACGTCATCCTCGAGCTCCTGCGGCGGCGTACCGTTCGGGGCGGACGCGGGGCGATCTTCGAGTTCACCGGGCCCGGCGTCGCGACGCTGAGCTACACGGAGCGCGGGACGATCGCGAACATGATCGCCGAGCTCGGCGCGACCGGAGCGGTCTTCCCGGCCGACGAGGAGACCCGGGCCTGGCTCGCCGAGCAGCAGCGCGAGGAGGACTTCGTCGCGCTCGACACGGGCGATACCGGCGACTTCGACGAGGAGGAGCACATCGACCTCGCCGAGCTCGTCCCGCTCGTGGCGAAGCCGTCCAGCCCCGACAACGTCGTGCCGGTGGACGAGCTCGTCGGGACCGAGCTGACGCAGGTCTGCATCGGCTCGTCGGTCAACTCGTCGTACGAGGACCTCGCGGTCTGCGGCGCGGTGCTCCGAGGCCAACGGCTCTCGGAGAAGCTGATCTCGGCGACGGCCACTCCCGGCTCGCGTCAGATCCTCGACCAGATCACCCGCTCCGGGACGTACGTCGACCTGCTGATGGCTGGCGTGCGCATGCTCGAGCCGGCCTGCGGGCCGTGCGTCGGCATGGGCCAGGCGCCGCCGTCGGGCTCCGCCTCGCTCCGGACCTTCAACCGCAACTTCCCCGGGCGGAGCGGAACCGCGGACGACCAGGTCTACCTCTGCTCGCCGGCCGTGGCCGCGGCCTCGATGCTGACCGGCGTGATCTCGGACCCGCGCGAGCTCGCCGACGTCGTACTGCCCGAGCGGCCGCAGGCGCGTCCCGAGGTCGTCCAGAAGCACATTCTCGAGCCGGTCCCGGCCGAGGAGGCCGCGTCGATCACGATCCCGCGCGGGCCGAACATCAAGCCCCCGCCCGAGCAGCGGCCGCTGCCGGACGAGCTGGAGATGCGGGTGCTGATCGTCGCGCCGGACGACATCTCGACCGGCGACCTCTCACCCGACGGCGCGACCGTGATGGCCTACCGCTCGAACGTCCCGGCGATCGCCGAGTTCACGTTCCAGCACCGCGACAAGGAGTTTCCGCGCCGTGCGCACGAGTGGCGCGGAGGGTTCATCGTCGCCGGCGACAACTACGGGCAAGGCTCGAGCCGCGAGCACGCGGCCCTCGCGCCCGCTCAGCTCGGGGTGCGGGCCGTTATCGCGAAGAGCTTCGCGCGCATCCACCGGCGCAACCTGATCGCGCAGGGCATCGTGCCGCTGCTCTTCAAGGATTCGGCCGACTACGACAAGGCCGAGCTGGGGCAGACCTGGCGGATCTCACGGCTCCACTCGATCGCCGAGGGCGAAGACGACCTCGAGACCGAGATCGAGGGAGTCGGGACGATCACGCTCACGCACGACCTGCTCCCGCGCGAGCGCGAGATCGTCGTCGCCGGCGGCCTGATCCGCTACCTCAAAGAGCAGCAGCCGGCCGGCGTCTAGCTAAGACGGCCGCACCGGCAAAGCCGGCACGGCCTCTACGGTCGGCGTCGCAAGCGAGCGCCTCAGGCCGCGTCTACCGCGCGCGGAAGCTCGTGCGCCTCGGCCGGCAGCTCCGCGGGCGCCTCGGCTGCCTGGTCGAGCTTCGTCTCGAACTTCCCGAACCGCTTCTCGGACTCGACGAACTTCTTCTGCGCGCGGTCGAGATGCGTCCCGACCAGCTCGAAGTCCTCCTTGAACTTGCCGAAGTCCGTCCGCAGCTGCGCCACGTACGCCATGACCTCCTCCGCGTGCTGCTCGATCTGGAGGCCCTTGAGCCCGAGCACGATCACCTGCAGGTAGGCGGTCAGCGTCGTCGGCGAGACCGGCAGAACCCGCTTGCCGTTCGCGTACTCGAGCAGCGCGCCGGTCTTGCCGCAGGCGAGCTCGTAGTAGATCGCCTCCGACGGGAGGTACATGAACGCGAAGTCGTACGTGCCCTCGTCGGGCCGGATGTACTTGGCGGCGATCGCGTCGACGTGCCCCTTCACGTCGCGCGCGAAGAGCTTCTCGAACTGCTGCCGCTCGATGTCGTTCTCCGCGCCGACCATCCGCTCGAAGTTGTCGAGCGGGAACTTGGAGTCGATCGGGACGATCCGGTCGACCACGATCGCGGCATCCACGCGCTCGCCTCCCTCGAAGCCGTACTGCAGCGCGTAGGCCGTGGGCGGGAGGCGGTCTGCGAGGAGGTTCGCGAGCAGCAGCTCGCCGAACCCGCCGCGCGCCTTGGGTGGGCGCAGGATCTGCTGCAGCTCCCGCAGCCCTTTCGCCTGCTCGGCGAGCTGCTCCGTCGCTTGGCCGACCGCGCCGAGCTGTTTGTGGATCGCGTTCGTCTGGGCGCTCGCGTGCTCCATTCGGCGGTCGACCTTCAGGTCGAGCTCGCCGAGCCGCCGGTCCATCGTCTCCGTGATCGCCTCCAGGCGGCCGTCGACCTCGGCGTTGCGCGCCGCGAGGATCCGCTCCAGGACGCGCGCCAGCCAGAGGGCGAGCGCGACGCCTCCGATGACGAGCACGACCGTTGTGGCGAGCACGAACATGAGCCGACGAACCCTAGGCGAGGGGTCGGACGGCGCAGTCGAAAAGGCTCCAGAAACGCCAGATCCGGACGACCTTGCGGCCCTCCGGATCTGACCGGAGGAACGTACTCGGTCGGGGACGCGGCTGTCAAGTACCTCGGAGGCTGCTGGTACCATCGCGCGGGCCAGTTGGCCAAGAAGTCCCGCACACCGACCCCTCCGAGGAAGATCCAGGCGCCGCAGCGTCGCGCGGAGACGCGCCGCAAGCGCACGCCCGAGGAGAAGCGCACGCTCTACTTCGCGATCGCCTTCGCCGCGTCCGGCATCGCCGCGATCGCGATCGTGCTCCTCGTTCTCTCGCTTTTCGGCGGGAAGAGCAGCTCGGCGAAGTCGTTCGACGACGCCAACCTGGTGGGGCTCCAGACGGGGCCGGCGCCGTGGAACGCAGGCGTCGACCACCTGCCCGACCGGCTGAAGCCGCTCGGCGTGCACGCGCTCGGCGCCGAGGGCGAGGTCGTGCACATCCACCAGCACATGGACATCTACGTCGACGGCAAGCACATCAGGGTCCCGACCGGCGTCGGCATCTACGACGGCCAGTTCCTGACCGAGCTGCACACACACGACTCGAGCGGGATCATGCACCTCGAGTCCCCCAAGAAGGCCACGTTCACGCTCGGCCAGTTCTTCGGCGTGTGGGGCGTCCGCCTGACGGATGAGTGCATCGGCGGCTACTGCAGGCCGAAGACGCCCTGGAGGCTGTACATCGACGGCGTCGAGTACAAGGGCGACCCGAGCCAGCTGACCCTGAAGAAGCACCAGGAGCTCGCGTTCGTGATCGGCAAGGCGCCGAAGAACGTCCCCTCGAGCTACAGGTTCCCGGCCGGCGTCTGACGCTTCGGCCAGGGCTATCCTTGCCCGGCCGGGGTGGCGAAATTGGTCATACGCGCCTGACTTAAAATCAGGTGTCCCCACTGGGGGCGTGAGGGTTCGACTCCCTCCCCCGGCATGATTCGCCGAGCAGGGCGGCACTAGACTCCGTTCGTGGCCGAGGTGCAGGAGGTTTCGCCCGGAGAGGGGCAGCTCGAATGGGAGACGCCGCTCTACCGGACGGCGCTCGCGCAGTACGAGCAGGCGCTCCCGCACGCGGACGTAGAGGAGTTCGTCTCCGAGCGCCTTCGCTACCCGGAGCGCTCGCTCGTCGTCAGCGTTCCGGTGAAGCTCGACTCGGGCCGCTGGACGGTCTTCCCCGGCTACCGCGTTCAGCACTCGACGGTGCTCGGCCCGACGAAGGGCGGCGTCCGCTACGACCACGAGGTCACGTTGGGCGAGTGCGCGGCGCTTGCGATGTGGATGACGTGGAAGTGCGCGCTGCTGCGGCTCCCGTACGGCGGGGCGAAGGGCGGCGTCCGCTGCAATCCGCACGAGCTCTCGGTCGACGAGTTGCAGAAGATCACGCGCCGCTTCACCTCCGAGCTCCTGCCGATCATCGGCCCGCAGGAAGACATCCCGGCTCCGGACATGGCCACGAACGAGCAGACGATGGCCTGGATGATGGACACGTACTCGATGCAGGTCGGTCACGTCGTCCCGGAGATCGTCACGGGCAAGCCGGTCTCGCTGGGCGGCTCGCTCTTCCGCCACGAGGCAACGGGCGCCGGGGTGGTGATGGTGATCGAGCGCGCGTGCGAGCGTCTCGGCTGGGAGCTCGGCGCGCAGCGCTGTGTCGTGCAGGGGTTCGGCAATGTCGGCGGGATCGCGGCCGCGGAGCTCGAGCAGCACGGCGCGAGCGTGGTCGCCGTCTCGGACCTCTCGGGCGGCGTTCACGACGAGCGCGGTCTCGACATCTCGGAGCTCCGGGCATTCGTGGAGAAGAGCGGATCGCTCGAGGGCTACGTCGAGGCCGAGCGGGTCACGAACGAGGAGCTGCTCGAGCTTCCCTGCGACGTGCTGGTGCTGGCCGCGCGCGAGGACCAGGTCACGGGTGAAAACGCCGGGAGGATCCAGGCGCGTCTGATCGCGGAGGGTGCGAACGGCCCGACCTCGCTCGAGGCGGATGCGATCCTGGCCGATCGCGGAATCCCGATTCTCCCGGACGTCCTCACGAACGCCGGCGGGGTCACGGTCTCCTACTTCGAGTGGGTGCAGGACCTCGGGCGGCTGTTCTGGAGCCGCTCCGAGATCAGGGCGAAGCTCTCCGACCAGCTCGGCGACGCCTTCGACCGCGTGTGGGCGCTGGCCGCCGACCAGGGCATCACCCTGCGGGGCGCGGCCCTGGTGGCGGGGATCCGCGAGGTCGCGGGGGCGCTCAGCGCGAGAGGGATCTACCCGTGAACGACAAGGTTCGAGAGGCGATGATCCCCGAGCCGCTGACGCTCGATGCCTCGGCGACAGCTCAGCAGGCGGGCGAGCATCTGACGCAGCCGGACGTGCGGGCGGTCTACGTCTCCGACGGCGAGCGCTTCGTGGGCGTGATCACGCGCAAGACGCTCGTCCGCGAGGTGGTCGCGGCGGGCCGCGACCCGGCGTCGGCTCGGACGGGTGAGATCGCCGAGCCGCCGCTCTGGACCCTCGACTCAGAACTGCCGCTCGACGAGGCGTTCCAGTTCCTCGAGGAGCACGACGCCGAGCGCGTGCCGGTGGTCGAGAGCGGACGACTGGTCGGCGTGCTCTCGCGCAGCGTCCTACGCCGCCGGCTGGCCGAAGACGACCCACCGCCACCTCTAGAAGAGCTCTAGCAGCAGGTATAGGCGCCGGGAGGGGCTGCGCCTTCCTGTGGTTCAGGGAGTTGCGCCGCTTCGAGGGCCGCGCCGTGGAGCAGGTCTCGCTCGCTCACCTCGAGCTCGTCGAGGCGGTAACGGGCGAGCACCTCGTTGACGATCACGGCGCCCGCGACGATCACGGGCGCGCGCTCGGGCTCCAGGGCGCCGAGCTCGCGGCGCTGGGCGAGCGGGAGTGAGGCGAGGCGCTCGAGCTGCGTGGACACCGCCTCGCGCGAGAGCCGGTGGCCGTGTGTCCGCTCCGGGTCGTAGGCGCCCAGCTCGAGCGCGGCAAGGCTCGTCACGGTCCCGGCGACGCCGATCGCGTCTCCCGGCTCGAGCTCGGGCAACGCCTCGCGCGAGGCACGCGCAGCCGCCTCGAGCTCGCCGCCCGTGGGCGGATCGGAGTGGAGGAAGCGCTCGGTCAGGCGGACGCAGCCGATGTCGAGGCTCGACCGGCTCCCGGCGGTGATCAGCTCTGTCGAGCCGCCGCCGACGTCGAGCACGAGCGTGTCGTCGTCGAGGCCGCGCCCGTTCGCGACGCCGCGACGGGTGAGCTCCGCCTCCTGATCGCCGGAGAGCAGGCGCGTGGTGAACCCGTAACTCCACTCGATCTCGCCGAGGAACGCCTCGCCGTTCTCGGCGTCCCTGATCGCGCTCGTGCCGATCGCGAGCACGCGCTCGGCGCCGAGCTCCTCCAGCTCGCGGCGGTAGTCGGAGAGGACGTTGCGCACGCGCGCGATCGGGAGCGGGAGCAGCATCCGCCGCTCGTCGACGCCCTCGCCGAGGCGCGTGATGCGAAGCCTGCGGACGACCTCGTCGACCTGCCCGTCGTGGACGTCCGCCACGAGCAGCCGGGTCGAGTTGGTGCCGAGGTCGACAACGCCCACGCGCATCGTGATCCAAGCGTAGCCGCGCTATACTCGGCCGAGCGACGCGGGGTGGAGCAGTCAGGTAGCTCGCCGGGCTCATAACCCGGAGGTCGCAGGTTCAAATCCTGCCCCCGCTACTTCCGAGGCCCGTCACAAGCGGGCCTCTGCGTTGAGGCATTGCCGCCTCGGCTCGGGTACGAGCGCGCACGCGTTGCCAGGGGTGGGGCAGGCACTTTCAAAGACGGGAGCGACGGGGGTCGAGCCCGGACCCTACACCTCACGAGATTGAGATCCGTGGCTGAATCTCGAGACCGTTCGGGCGCGGAGGCGCAGCGCCGCGAGTCGGACCTGAAGCACACCGGCGGGTTCACAGAACGCGTCACCTCTCCGAGACACTGGGATGGAACAATTCTCCCGTGGCTGCCTGCTCCAGTTGCGGCGTACCGCTTCCCGTCGGGGCCCGCTTCTGCCCTAACTGCGCCGCTCCGGTCGCCCAGCAGCGGCGGAGCGAGGAGCGCAAGCTCGCCACTGTGCTCTTCGCCGACCTCGTGGGCTCGACGGAGATGGCCGGCGCCCAGGACGCAGAGCGGACGCGCGCGCTCCTCAACCGCTTCTACGACGCCATGGCGGGCGAGATCGCGGAAGCAGGCGGGACGATCGAGAAGTTCATTGGCGACGCCGTCGTCGCGGCGTTCGGTGCGCCCGTCGCACAGGAGGATCACGCCGTCCGCGCGCTTCACGCGGCGCTGTCCATGCAGCGGACACTCGAGGAGATCTTCGTCGACGGCCTCCGCCTGCGGATCGGGGTGAACACGGGCGACGTGGTTGTGGGCGAGCCGCGCGTCGGGAGCTCGTTCGTGACCGGAGACGCCGTCAACGTGGCGGCACGCCTCGAGCAGGGGGCGAATCCGGGCGAGATCCTCGTGGGTGAGCGCACGGTGTCAGCCGCGCGCAACGCTTTCGAGTTCGGCGCGCCCACGATGATTGAGGCCAAGGGGAAGGAGGGCGGAGTAGCCTGTCGCCGGCTGCTCCGTGCCGCGGCCCCGGGCCCCGAGGTTTCTGCCCCGGTCGGGAGGTTCGTCGGCCGCGAGCCGGAGCTGCAGGCTCTTCGAGGGGCCTACAGGCGCGCGCTCGAGACGAAACGGCCAATTCTCGTCTCGATCCTCGGCGAGCCGGGGATCGGCAAGAGCACGCTCGTGCGCGAGTTCCGCCGTTGGCTCGACGCGCAGTCGCCGGCGCCGGTCGAACGCGCCGGCCGCTGCCGGTCCTTCGGGCAAGCGAGCGCGTACTCGCCGCTCGGCGATATCGTCCGCGGCCATCCTGACCTGGCCGAGCGGTGGCCCATCCTGGGGATAGCACTCGGCCGGCCGGCGCCACCCGGCCTCCACCCGCTGGCGGTTGTCCAGCGTCTGCGCGGAGCGTGGCTTGAGCTCCTTGACGACCTCGCCGCAGCAGGGCCGCTCGTCGTGCTCGTAGAGGACCTGCACTGGGCAGAGCCTGAGTTGCTCGAGCTCCTCGGGGCCACCGGCAGAGCACAGGGCCAGCTGCTCGTTCTCGGTACGGCTCGCGACGCGATCGAGCTTCCCGCCGAGACGATCGCGCTCGAAGCGCTGCCGCCCGAGCATGCATCGAGAATCGTCGACGGCCTTGCCCCGGAGACGCTGGCGGAGAACGTGCGAGCATTTGTCGTCGAGCGCTCGGACGGCAATCCGCTCTTCGTCGAGGAGATCATGCGGATGCTGGCCGACCGGGGCCTGACGGACGAGATCCCGCGCGACCTCGTCGTCCCGGACACCGTCCAGGCGCTGCTCGCGGAGCGCATAGACCTGCTCCCGGCGGCCGAGAAGTCCGCCCTCCAGGCCGCCGCTGTAATCGGTCGGACATTCGCCGCCGCTGCAGTGCGCGAGCTGATCGAGGAGGAGCCTCGAGTCGAGGCCTTGGCGGAGCGCGGCTTTGTGCGAGGCGGCGGGGCCGAGCTCGCGTTCATGCACGCTCTCACCCGCGAGGTCGCGTACGGCAGCCTGACGACGCCGACGCGCGCGCGGCTGCACGCGCGCTATGCCGAATGGCTCGAGGTAGTGGGAGGCGGCCGGGATGAGGACGCGGCCGAGCTCGCGCACCACTTCGCCGAGGCCGTCCGTTCAGAGGACGTCGATCTTGCCTGGCCGGAGGAAGAGGACAAGGTGAGCCGGCTGCGAAGGCAGGCGGTCTCCTGGCTGCGCCGTGCCGCGACGCTGGCAGCCGGCCGGTACGAGATGAGGGAAGCGGTCGCACTCCTCGGGCGCGCGGTCGAGCTCGAGGCCGACTCGCAGACGCGCCGGGCGATCTGGGAGCAGATTGCCCGTGCAAACGCCCTCTACTACGACGGCACGGCGTTCGCCGCGGCGATGGAGCAGGCGATCGCGCTGGCCGAGGGGGACGACGAGCTCGCCGGCCTACATGCTGAGTTGGCGTTTCAAACCATCGGCCGGGCGGGCATGTGGGGCACGCCCCCACCCTCCGATCTCCTCGGCGGCTGGATCACGAGCGCCCTCGAGGTCGCGCCGCCCGACAGCCCCGCCCGCGCGAAGGCGCTCCTCGCGCGCTGCCGTTCCGACTACGACAAGTCGGCAGCCGACGCCGCGGAGGCGAGCCGGATCGCCGAACGGTACGGGGATCTGCTTCTGCGCGCCTACAGCTACGACGTCCAGGCCCTGGTTTCGTTCGCCCGCGGCGAGTACCGGCCGGCGCTGGAGTGGTGTCGTCGGTGTGCCGCTATCGCGGGCGACCTCGACGATCCCGATGCGGAAGCGTTCGTCTATGCAGCAGGTATGAACCCGGCGGTGGCGTGCGGAGAGCTTGAGGAGGCCAGGTGGTTCGCGCTCCGGCAGCATGAGGTAAACGCATCCCTCTCGCCGCATCACCGGCTGCACGGCTTCTCGGGAATACTCGAGCTGGAGGAGCTTCGCGGCGACTGGGCCGCCGCCCTCGCGCTCGAGGAGACCGTGCAGAGCGCTGTGGCCGAGAACCGGGGAACGCCGTGTATACGAAACTCCCGCTCGCTGCTCGTGTGCGCGCTCGCCCACGCGCATGTCGGCAACGAGCAGGAATCGCGCCGGCTTGAGGAGGAAGGCGAGGCGAACGCGATGACGGGCTACGGGACCGTTCTCGACACGCCGCGCCTGCAGCTCGCCCTCCATCGCGGCGATCTCGAAGCCGTTGAGTCGCTGCTCGGGGATCCGGCCGTCCGGGCATCGAACTGGTTCTACCTCAGCTCGATGGCCGCCCACCTGGACGGGCTTGCGGCGATCGGGGCGAGGGAGCGACTTGAAAAGGAAGCCGCGCCCGTCCTCCAGCCCGGCACCTACCTCGAGCCGTTCGCCCTACGCGCGCTCGGGCTCGTCCGCGAGGACGAGACGCTGGTCGCGCGGGCGGCCGAGCGCTTCGATGCGCTCGGCCTCGGCTGGCACGCCGACCGGACGCGCGGGCTTCAGTCTTCCCAGTAGTCCGGGAGGAACTCGACGTCGTCAAGACCGGCCTGGGGAGCGGCGATGGAGACGAAGACGGCGTCCTCCTCGCCGGCGGCCCGGAACGACCTCGCGGTCTCCGGAGCGACCCGGACCGCGGTCCACGGCTCGATGTCGACGACCTCGCCCTCGAACCGGCCCTGCGCCCGGCCGGCGACGAGGAAGTAGACCTCCTCCTGGACGGTGTGGCGATGACCGCGGCGGTGGGCGTGGCCCTCTGGCGCCCTCCAGCCTCCGCCGAAGCGCTCGTATGTGACGGCGAAGTTCTTCAGGCCGAGCGGTTCGCGCATGAAGCGAATCTCGAAGTGATCCGGGTCCATGCCGACCTCGGCCGCCACGTCCGGAACATCCTGCACGTGAACGATCGTGTAGTCAGCCAAAGCTTTCCTTTCTGCCGGCCGCTGCAGCGGCCGGCCGAGCCTACACCCTCCTCGGCTGCGAATCCGGCCCTCGCATCAGCGAGGGCCGGATTCGCGTGAGCTTCTCGTGCCGGCGATCGCTCCCGATGCCCTCAGTGCCGGTGCGACTTGATGCGGTAGCTCCCGTCCCAGTGCCAGAGGTCCGCCGCTGCGTCGTAGGTGACGTCGACCCTGGCCCGGAAGCCGCGGAACCGTCCCGTCCCGCCCGAGAGCGTGAGGACGCCGGACCCGGTCGTGTTCGAGAGTTTGACATGGCCGAATGCGCTGTTTCCCGGCCCGGCGTAGAGGTAGAGGTCCGTGTCGTAGAAGGCGGCGCTCGGGTCGTCCGCCTCCGCGTAGAAGACCTTCGAGCCGGCGCCGATCGCACTCAGGTTGGACGACGTGATCGTGCAGAAGCTACCGGGCTTGCCGTCGAAGTCCGGGTACACACACACCTTCGTGACGTGGAGAGCTCCACCTCGCGACGAGTGAGCGGGCTTGCTCGCGACACCCAGCGCGGAGACTGCCGTGACGCCCGCGGCCAACATGACGACCGCGATCAGCCCCGCGAAGCGCTTGATGATCTCGTGTCTACGCACTCCTCCTGCTCCTTTCTCGTTGGTCGTTCCTCGAGTCCCGAGCGTGGCACCGGAGTCGAGCGGTATCTGCGGTGGCACCCCCCGAATCGAGCCGGGTGCCAGCACGGTGCCTGCCGTCTCAGCGGCAGTACCGGCGGACCTGGGCCGGAAACGCTTCGATGTCGATCGGCTTCTCGAGGTAGCCAGCGAAGCCGGCGGTCCTGAGCCAGGCAGGGTCGTCCTCGAGGGTCACCGACGTCAGCGCGACGACGGGAATCGACGCTGTCCGCGCCTGCTGGGCGAGCATCCTGGCGGCGTCCGTACCGTCCATGTCCGGGAGCCGGAGGTCCATGAGGACTACGTCGGGGAGATGCTCGTCGGCGAGTGCCACCGCCGCCTCGCCGGTCGTCGCCTCCAGCGTTCGGAATCCGGCCGCCGCCAACACCTCTCCGGCCAGCTTCACGTTCCTCGGGTTGTCGTCGACGATCAGGACGAGCGGGCCCGCCGCCTCGGTGCTCTCGTAATCTGGAGAAGCCAGCGGCACGGCCGTATCCTCTAGCCGTGGCGATCCGGGTCGTACTGGCGGACGACCACTACCTCGTTCGCGAAGGGGTGCGCAGCATGCTCGAGGCGGAGCCCGAGCTCGAGGTCGCCGCCGTTTGCGAGGACCTCGACTCGCTCCTCGGCGCCGTAGACGCAGAGCGGCCCGACGTCGTCGTCACCGATATCCGGATGCCGCCCGGGAACACCGACGAGGGCATCCAGGCGGCCGAGCGGTTGCGCGAGACGCACCCAGAAGTCGGGGTCGTCGTCCTCAGCCAGTACGCGACCCCGAGCTACGCGCTCGCGCTCCTCCACCGCGGGAGCGCAGGTCGGGCCTACCTCCTCAAGGAGCGGGTGGAGGATGTGGAGCAGCTCGTCGCAGCGATCCGGACCGTTGCGGACGGCGGCTCGGTGATCGATCCCAAGGTCGTCGACGCGCTCGTCGCGGAGAACGCACGCAGCGGAGACTCGCCGCTCAACGAGCTCACGCCGCGCGAGCGCGACGTGCTTCGCGAGATGGCCGAGGGGAAGAACAATGCCGCCATCGCCGAGTCGCTGGTCTTGGCCGAGAGATCGGTCGAGAAGGTGATCCATTCGATCTTCCTCAAGCTCGGCCTGACCTGGGAACCGGCGGTTCATCGGCGGGTCAAGGCGGTGATCCTCTACCTCGCGGAGAGCGACTAGCGTCTAACGGCAGCGCGCCGGCGATCCGCATGCCCCCGCCCGGCCCCGGCGCGACTGACAGCCGGCCGCCGAGCGCCTCCATCCGATCGCGCATCGCGGCGAGATGGGCGTCGGCCGGGTCGACGCCTGCCTCCTCGGCGACGATCTCGAACGTCACCGTTCCGTTCTTTTCGCGGATGCCGATCGCCGCCGTCGTCCCGGTGACGAGGCGCTCGAACGCGGCGACGATGCAGAGGTAGACCCTCGCGGACACCTCCTGTGGGTAGACGCCGTTCGCCCCGACGTCGACACGGACTCGAACTCCAGCGCTTGCTGCGGCCGAGCGCAGCGCGGCCGGCAGCCCTCCAGCCTCGAGCTGCGGCGGGTAGATCCACTGCGCCAGCAACCGCAGCCGCTCCAGCGATTCCTGGACATCGCCCCGCATCTCGTCGACGAGAACACCGGCTGCGGCGGGATCGCTGTCGACCATGCCGCGCGCCCGCTGCAGCTTGACCGCGAGCCCGACCAGGTCTTGCTGCGCGCCGTCGTGGAGCTCGCGCTCGATCCTGCGTCGGTCGGCATCGGCGGCCAGAACGAGCCGAGTCCTCGACGCGCACAGCTCATCGGCCTCGCGGCGAAGCTGCTCGACCGACTCCTCCAGCGCCTTGATGCCCCGATCCACGATGCGTCCGCCTTCGCTCTACCGCCGAGACGGCTCCTGCGCCGCCGAGCGGACGGCGACGACGTCATAGGCGGCCACCGGCAGCCGGAACCCCTTCAGGGTGAACTCCCCCACCGGCACGACGTCGACGTCCTGGTCGACCTCTGCGTACAGGCGCTGCGCGATCAGCACCTGGCCGCCTGTGGCTTCGTCGGCGAGGCGCGCCGCGAGATTCGTCACGGCCCCGATCGCGGCGTAGTCGGAGCGGCCGTCGAAGCCGACTTCCCCGCAGGTCGCGTAGCCGAGGGCGATTCCGATACCGACGTCGAGCTCGTGTCCGCGCTTCGCCCAGACCGACTTGAGCGCGGTCATCTCCTCGCGCAGGGCGCAGCCGAGCTGCACTGCCCGCAGCGCTGCGTCGGGGATCTCGATCGGGTCGTTGAAGAAGAGCTGGACGCCGTCCCCCTCGAGGAAGCCGACGGTCGCGTCGAAGCGCTTGACGAGGCGGCCGATCACGTCGTGGAACTCGCCGAGCACCCGCATCAGCTCCTCGGGCTCGACCGCGTCGGCAAAGCTCGTCCAGCCGCGCAGGTCGGCGAACAACATCGCGACCTGTCGGCGGTGGCTACTCAGAATCGTCTCGTCTTCCGAGGAGACGACGGCATCGGCGAGCTGAGGGGAGAGGAAACGGCGCAGCCGGCGCAGCCGTTCGAGCTCGTCGACCTGTGCCTGCACACGCTGCTCCAGCGTGCGGTTGAGCTCGGCGAGCTCCACCGCCTGCGCCTTGATCGTGTCGTGGTAGCGCTTGATCCGGAGCAGCGACCGCACCCGGGTGAGCAGCTCGTCGTGATTGAAGGGCTTGGGGATGAAGTCGTCCGCGCCGGCCTCGATCGCCTTCGTCTTCTCCTGGCCGATGCTCGACGTGACCATGATCACCGGCAGCACTGCCGTGTCGTCGTTCGCACGCAGCGATCTGCAGACGGCGTAGCCGTCGAGGCCGGGCATCATCACGTCGAGGAGGATCAGGTCGGGTTCCTCGGTCTCGACGAGCTGGAGCGCAGCCCGGCCGTCGGTCGCGGTTACGACCTTGTATCCGCGCGGGCCGAGCACGGCCTCGAGCAAGCGGACGTTCTCGGGCACGTCGTCGACCACGAGGATCTTGGGTGACTGCTCATTCACGATTGCAGTGCTTCCAAACGGCGTGGAGCAGCTCGGTGACGTCGACGGGCTTGGAGAGGTAGCCGTCGAACCCGTCGTCGAGGAAACGCTCGCGGTCGCCTCTCATCGCTTGCGCGGTCAGCGCGACCACGGGGATCGCGGAGGTTCGCTCGTCCCCACGTAGTTGCGCTAGGGCTTCGATCCCGTCGATCCCGGGCAGCTGTATGTCCATTAGCACGAGCGCCGGGTTGAGCGTCCGCGCGAGCTCGACCGCATCCTCGCCCGTGGTCGCTTCGAGCGTGCTGTACCCCTTTGCCTGCAGCACGTCGCGGACGAGCTTCATGTTCGTCTCGTTGTCCTCGACGACGAGGATGCGCTCACCCGCCATTGCGGCCTGCCTTCTCGATCGGAAGCGTGAAGACGAACCGGCTGCCGTGTCCGGACCGGCTTTCGACCCAGATACGGCCCCGGTGCAGCTCGACGAGGCGTTTCGAGAGCGCGAGTCCGAGGCCGGTGCCCTCGCGCTGATGCACGCCGACATCGGTCTGCTGGAACTCCTCGAAGATCCGCTCCTGGTCGTCCGCCGCGATACCGGGACCGGTGTCCGTCACCGACACGAGCACCTCTCCGTTCTCTCGCGCCGACGCGACGACGACGCTTCCCCCCCTCGGCGTGAACTTCACCGCGTTCGAGAGCAGGTTGAAGACGACCTGCTGGATGCGGCGCTCGTCACCGTCGACGAGATCGATGTCGGAGGCCAGCTCCAGCGAGAGGCGCACGCCGCTCGTCGTCGCCCGCTCCCTCACCATCACCACGCCCCGCTCCAGAGCCTCGCGCAGCGAGAAGGTCGCGACCTCGAGCTCGACCTGCCCGGCCTCGACCTTGGACAGGTCGAGCACGTCGTTGATCAGGTCCAGGAGGTGGTGTCCGGACGCCAGGATGTCGTCGAGGTACTCCTCCTGCTTGGCGTTGATCTCCCCGAACAACCGCTGCCGCAGCACCTGCGAGAAGCCGATGATCGCGTTCAGCGGCGTTCGCAGCTCGTGCGACATGTTGGCCAGGAACTCGCTCTTGTGCCGGCTCGCGACCTCGAGCTGGCTGCCCTTCTGCGAGAGCTCCGCCAGCACCTGTTGCAGCTCCCGCGTGCGTTCCTCGACCTTTTGCTCCAGGCCTTGGACCGATGCCTGCAGGCTCGCGGCCATCCGGTTCAGGTCGTCTGCGAGGTCGCCGAGCTCGTCACCGCGGCGGAGCTCGATCCGCTCGTCGTAGGCGCCCGCGCCGATCCTGGCCGCAGCCGTCCGCATCTGCTTGATCGGGCGGACCAGACGGCGCGCCAGCAGGACGCTGAGGCCGACGCCCGCGGCGAGGAAGGCGGCGAGCAGGAGCGCCGTCCGCCAGATCTTTCCGCGGACCGGCGCGAACGCCGCGCTCTCCGGCTGCTCGACGAACACCTTCCAGCCGACCGGCTCGACGGTCGCCCAGGTGCTCAACACCTTATTGCCGCGGAGGTCGCGGCCGACCGTCGATCCCGTGCTCGACGAAGCAGCCAGCGCCTCCATCACCTGGGGAAGGGCCAGAGAACGACGGTTGAACGCGGCGGGGTTCGGGTACGCGATGGGCACGCCTTTGGCGTCGACCGCGTAGACGTACCCGGACGTCCCGAGACGCGTATGCCCGACGAGGTCCTGAATAGCGCTCAGATCTAGCGTCTCGCCGACGAATCCACTTCCTCCGGCCGGCTCGCCGCCTCCCCCCTTGGCCGCTCGAACGACGACCTCCATCACTCGTTCGCCAGGGTTGGACAACGTCCGCGGAGCGTACGCCGGGCCGAAGTAGACCCCGGTCGCCCTCGCTTGCCCAACGTCCCGCTGTTGGGACAAGTTCCCCCGGGGGCGGAAGAGTCCACCGCCCCCCGTTGCGAGCGTCTTGTGTCCTGCGCGGTCGATGTAGAACGCAGCCGTGGCGTCGGTCTCGAGCAGTGGTGCAAGCGCCGCGCCCCGCGCCCTGAAGGACAAGTACACGCCCTGCACGGCTCTCATCCTCGCGAGGACATCCTTGAGGTATTGATCGATCGTGACCGAGACGGACTTCGCCTTCTCCTGCTGCAGCCGGGTCAAGGCGCGCTTGTTGTCCTGATAGGACGAGTTGAGCAGGTACACGCTCGTACAGATCGCCGGAATGGCCACCAGCAGCGCGAAGACGGCGATGTACTTGGCCGAAAGCGACGAAAGCCGCCGAGCGACCCGTTCACTCACCGGCCGATTCGCCACCGCGTTCTAGCTCTTCTTGAAGCCGTACGTCCCGTCCCAGTGCCACAGGTTCGGAATCGACTTATCGGCCGTGACGCGGACGCGGGCATGGAACCCGGCGAGCGTTCCCGTGCCGTCCGAGAACGTGCAAAGCCCTCTGCCGGTGTTGTAATGAAGAAGGCAATGGCCGGCCGCGATGTTGCGGCCCCCTGCGTAGATGGCCGTGTCGCTGTTCAGCGCAGCCTTGCAGCACGCCTGCAGATAGAAGATCTTCGAGCCGACCTTGAGCGCCTTGACGTTCGATGACCTGATCGTGCAAAAGCCGCCGGCGCCGCCCTTGTCTCCGGAGCAGTCCTTCGTCACATGGAGCGCCTTCGTTGCTCTGGACGCTCGGTCCTGCGAGGAGGCAGCGGATGCGGAGAGGGCGAGAGCGGCGAGCGAAAAGACCGCCACCGCCGCGACGACCACGCCTGCCGGCCATCCGGGTCGGCCGACCATCGAGGCCTCCTTTGCTCGGGAAGTGAGCGTAGGCATTTGTGCGAGGTGTAGCTTTCTCGCCGCGGGGCTGGATGTCTTCCCGATCAGTGGCTTCCACATCTTCGGACCTCCTTCGGGCTGCCTCATATCGCATCTCGGAAGGAGATGATCGTGGTCAGAGGACGCACAAGCAAGGGTGCCAGCATCCCAATCCGAGGGGTGTACATACACGGTGTCGAGGCTCCCGCTACGCAAGTCGGTGGCGTGCGGCACCGCGCAGTGGTAGTGCCGTTACATGACTGCGAAGAGTCGCCGCTCGCCCTCGATGCCCTTGAGCTTGTAAGGGCCGCGGTCGGCGAAGGTGAGGGTGGAGCCGGCCACGATGTCTCGGACAGTGTCCGAGACGAGCACCTCGCCGCCGCGCGCTTCCGCCATCACCCGGGCGGCCACGTGAACCGCAATCCCACGCAGGTTCCCGTTCTCCTTGAGCACTTCACCCATGTGTACGCCCGCACGCACGGGAAGCTCGAGCTCTCGGGCGTCCTGCTGGAGCCGCCTTGCGGCGCGAATCGCTGCAACTGGACCTTCGAAGGCCGCCATCAGGCCGTCCCCCGTACGGTCAACGACTCGCCCAGCATGCGCCGCGACGGCCAGGTCGGCGCGGTGGCCATAGTCCGCGAGCAGATCGGTCCAGCGCTCGTCGCCGAGCTCGGCGGCACGCGATGTCGAGCCCACGATGTCGCAGTGGAGAATCGCCCGGACCGCGCCGGGCTCGCGCTCGGCGGGGCGAATGCCCGTGATGAAGTGCTCGACCTCGGCGCAGAAAGGCTCGACACTGCCCAGCCACGGCATGTGCGCCGATCCGTTCAGCTCGACGAAGCGCGCACCCGGGATCCGCTCGGCGAGGTAACGCCCCGTCGGACCCGGCGCGACTGGGTCGTGCTCGCGGTTGAGGACGAGTGTCGGCACGCGAATCGAGCCGAGCAGCGGGCGCACGTCGATCTCCGAGTTCGCGCGCGCCAGCGCGACCGCTGCGCTCGGGCTCGCGCCGGCCTGCTGGTACGCGGCGAGCCGCCCGATCGTCGCCGAGTCTCCGTCGGGGACGAACCCCTGGGCGAGCTCCTCGCTTCCCCAGTGTCGCTCGAGGTCTTCGAGGTGGCCCTCGGTCTGTTCGTCGCCAAACGGATAGTCGTCGCGGTGGCGGAAGGTCGCCTGCGTTCCATGGAGGACGAGGCTCTGTACGCGCTCCGGGTGCGTGAGGGCCAGCATCACGGCGAGCGGCCCTCCCTCGCTCCAGCCGATCACGTGCGCTCGTTCGAGGCCTGCCGCATCCAGGACCGCGCGCGCATCCTCCATCCGCTCATCGGGCGTGGGGACGCCGGGCGTGCGGTCCGACATGCCGGTGCCACGTTTGTCGAAGCGAACGACGCGCGCGAACGACGTCATCCGCTCGAACCAGCGCACCCAGCGCGGCTCGCTCCAATCGAGGCCGAGATGGCTCACCCAGCCTGGGATCATCAGCAGGTCGTGTGGACCCTCGCCGACGACCTGGTACGCGATGTTCACGTCGCCGCTCCGCGCGTAGCGAATCGGAGGAGCCATTCGCTGATTGTCGTCCGCGGCTTTCGCGGGCGCAATCGGTGGCCTTGACAGGTGACCATTTGGTCACATATTATCGAGCCGTGACCGACGACGATGCTGTCTTCCGCGCGCTTGCCGACCCGACGCGGCGGCAGTTGCTCGACCGGCTCTTCGAGCGTGACGGCCGAACGCTCACGGAGCTCGAGAGTGGCATGGAGATGACGCGCTTCGGCGTGATGAAGCATCTCCGCGTCCTGGAGGAAGCCAACCTCGTCACGAGCCGCAAGGACGGGAGAAACAAGCTCCACTTCCTGAACCCCGTCCCGATCCGTCTGGTCCACGACCGGTGGATCGACAAGTACACCGAGCATCGAGTATCCGCACTCGCGGAGCTCAAGACGCAACTGGAGGAATCCGCATGACGACGATGACGACGACGACGACGCAGGTCTACACCGTGTTCATCAAGGCGACGCCGGAGCAGATCTGGGAGGCGATCACCACTCCGGAGTTCACCTCGAAGTACTTCTACGCCGCGCGGATCGAGCTCGCGAACGGGCGCCGCCGTGCGTATGGCCCGGACGGCGAGCTCTGGGGCGACGAGGCGATCCTCGAGGAGGAGCCGCCGCGCCTGCTCGTCCACGGCTGGAAGGGGCTCTACGACCCCGAGCTCGCCGAGGAGGCGCCGAGCCGCGTGACCTGGGAGATCGAAGGCCAGGAAGGCGGCGTGTCCCGTCTGACGGTGACGCACGACCAGCTCGAGGGCGCTCCGAAGACCGCCGAGAGCGTGGCCGGCGGCTGGATGTACGTCCTGAGCGGCCTGAAGACGCTGCTCGAGACGGGCGAGCCGCTCGTCTAACGAGAACATCGCTCGCGGGGAGGCCTGTGCGGCGTCTCCGCGGGCCTAGTGGCAGCTCGACCGCGGGGCGTTCGCGTCGGCGATCAGCCGGGCGAGCAGGCTCGGGTCGCTCGGCAGCGAGAAGTGGTCGACGCCCGGGTTGTCGGTGAGGCTGAAGTGCCAGCAACGCATCGCGCTCCACGCCGAGACGGCGTCGTTCGTGATGTCCTCCTGGTTGACGTCGCCGTCGCGGGTGAAGAACGACGTCGAGTCGTCCAGCAGCTGGCCGGGAGAGAGGTCGTGGAGCCCGATTCCGACCACGGTGTCGATGCCCGAGCCCTTCTCCGCGTACACGTCCACGTTCGGAAAGTGCCTCGGGTCGACGAACTTCACGAAGCCGATGTAGTGCCTCGCGAGCTGGAGGGCGGTCGGCAGGCCGGCATCTCGGAAAAGCGCGCGGAAGTCGGACGGCGTGTATGTCCTGCCGTTCGAGAGGTCCTCGACGACCGTCTCGCGGCTGTCGAAGACGCGCGGGTCGCCCATGCTCATGTACGTCGACGGCGCGCTCAACAGCAGCAGCGAGCTCGAGCGCGCGTTCTCCGGTGTCGATGGGAACGAGAAGTCCTGCACGTTCAGGCCCGTGAAGGCGAGCGGGTAGACGGCACCCTGACCGGGTAGGTTGCCGGCGATCGGCGTGAAGCCGTGGATGTACTTGTCTTTCCAGGCCTGGCTCGTGTGCGTCAGCAGGTACTGCGCGTAGAGCGGCCCGTTCGAATGCCCGACCAGATGCACCCGCCGGTCGCCGTTGTCGCGGTAGGTGTCCTCGATCAGGCGCTTGGTCCGCTCGAGGAACCCTCCGAGGTCGGGCGTGAGCCGTGCGTCGTAGCCGGCGACGCGGACGTTCCTGTCGAGCGTGTAGCCGGCCGCCTGCAGCGCGTCGAACATCGGCTGGTAGAACGGCGCGCTCGCGACCTTGCCGTAGTCCTCGATCCGGACGTCGACGCCTTTCGGGTTGCTGAAGCGCGATGTCCACGGGCCGTGCGGTCGATACGACAGCGTCATCAGCTCGTCTCGGCAGACCTGGGAGAACGTCGTGCTCGGGCTCGGGTTCGGGAAGAAGTCCTCGAACGAGCCCGAGCGCGGGCACGCCGGATCGACGCGCTGGTGGTGCACAGTGACCAGCAGGCGCGTGAAATGGAAAGCGGGGAAGAGGACGATCGGCGTCACCTCGCTCCCGTGGCGCGGTTTCGAGGCGCTCGCGCCCGCGCTCAGGACCAGGCCTGCGAAAGCGACCGTTGCCGCGAGCGCGGCGAACACCCTCCAGCCGCGCATCTCCGTGAGCCCGCCGTTGATGGCCATCACCCTAACGTGGCCGCAGCCGGTGCGGGTTTGTACGGATCGAAACTGCGGGATCGATCCAATGCCCGGACGGTGCGATCAGCGTAGACGACGCCCTCATGAAGCGCGTCGTCGTCGATCACTTCGGTGGGCCCGAAGTCCTGAAGGTCATCGACGACGCCGATCCCCGACCTAGGCCCGGCGAGGTCCGCGTCAGGGTTCTGGCGGCCGGCGTGTCCTACACCGACGCGATGTTGCGCGCCGGCACCTATCTCGGCGTGCCGAAGCCGCCGTTCACGCCCGGCTACGAGCTCGTCGGGGTCGTCGAGGAGCTCGGCCGGGGTTGCTCGAGGCTGCAGGTTGGAGACCGCATCGGCACGCTGACGGTCTGGGGCGCCGACGCGGAGCGTGTCTGCGTGCTCGAGGAGAACGCGGTCGAGGTGCCCGAGGACGTCGATCCCGGGGAGGTCCTGGGCCTGGTCTTCATCTACATGACCGCTTGCCAGCTCCTCCACCGGACGGCGAAGGTGAAACGCGGCGAGTCCGTGCTCGTCCACGGCGCCGCCGGCCGGGTGGGCACCGCGGTGCTCGAGCTCGGGGCGGCTGCGGGGCTTCGCATGTACGGGACCTGCTCCGCGCGCGACCGTGCCGCCGTCGAGCGGCTCGGCGCGGTGGCGATCGACTACCAGAACGAGGACTTCCTGGCGCGGGTGCGCGAGCTTACGGGCGACGGTGTCGACGTCGTGCTCGACGGGCTCGGCGGCGCGCTGTCGCTCCGCTCCTTCCGTGCGCTCCGGCCTGGCGGAAGGCTCGTCCTCTACGGCCACTCCTCCACGATCTCGAACGGGCACAGGAGCTGGCGAGGGTGGATCGAGTGGTACGGGGCGACCGCTACCGTCGCGCTCTGGGGCCTGCTCTCGCCCAGGCGCAGCGTGTCCGCGTACCGCATCCAGAAGCTGCGCAAGGGCCACCAGCTCGTCCCCATGGGGAGTCGCCGACCGCTTCCTGTGGGCGGAGGGCCCCGCGACCCGGAGTGGTTCCGGGAGGACTTCTCGGCGCTGCTCGAGCTGCTGCGTAGCGGCGAGATCCACCCGGTCGTCGCCGAACGCCTGCCGCTGTCGGAGGCGCGCCGCGCGCACGAGCTGCTCGAGAGCTCGGCGTCGAAGGGAAAGCTCGTTCTCGTGCCGTAACCCAGCGGGGCGACTTTCGATAGCGCCGCTTACCCACGCGAACCACGTCGGCCCTCTGCCCCGGGGAGATCGGGCCGATAGGTGCGCAGCTCGGGAACTCGAGAAGGTCGTGGCCATCTGGCGCGATGCCAACGAGGTGGGGAGCCTGCGCTTTCCTCAGGAGTACCTGGTCTCGGTCGTCCGTATGTGAACGGAGGTGCCGCGCCCGGGTCTCGCGCGGCGTCGTCGGGCTCGCCGGGCATCGGCCAGGATCGCCCGGGCCGCGTTCTGCCCGGGGCCGCCGGTGATCCCGCCGCCGGGGTGGGCCCCCGCCCCGCAGAGGTAGAGCCCGTCGATCTCGGCGAGCCGGTAGCGCGCATGGCCGAGGAGGGGCCGCCACGCGAAGAACTGGTCGAGGGCGAGCTCACCGTGCATCGGGTGCCCACCGCTGAGGCTGTACTCGCGCTCGAGGTCGGCGGGCGTCAGGACACGGCGGGCGACGATCCTCTTCTCGAGGCCCGGCGCGTGCGCCTCGAGCGTCCGGACCGTCGCCTCCGCGACGCGGCCGCTCGCCGCCTCGTCCCAGTCCGAGTCCCGCAGCTCCCGCGGCGCGTACTGGAACAGCACGCTCACGACATGGGTGCCTTCGGGTGCGAGTGACGGATCGGAGAGAGTCGGGATCGTCGCCTCGAGGTACGGGCTCTCGGAGATGCGCCCGTACTTCGAGTCGTTGAACGCCACCTCGAGGTCGTCGAGGGTCGGGGCGATGACGATCCGGCCGTGCAGGCGCTCGTCGTCGGCGCCGCCGATCGCAGGGAGGCCCTCCAGGACGAGCGTCACCTTCGCGACCACCCCGGGCGTGCGGATGTGCTCCGCGCGCCAGCCCAGCGTCGGGCCGGTCTCGGCCGGGTCGAGCAGGCTCAGGAGGGTCCGCTTCGGGTCAGCGCTCGAGGCGACGAGCCGGGCGTCGATCTCCTCGCCGCTCTCGAGGGTCACACCCTCGACGGAGCCCCCGGCGGTCCGGATGGCCGCGACGGCGGCGCCGCAACGCACCTCCGCGCCGCGGGCTCGCGCCGCTGCGACGAGCGCCTCGGCGAGGGCGCCCGGCCCGCCGCGGGCGAAGACTGTGCGCCCCGCGGCTCCTCCGTCGCCCGAAGCCGAGTCCCAGAGGAAGTTGAGCGCCGTCCCGGCCGACCGGGGCCCCATGGCCGCGTGGCGAATGCCCCGCGCGCCGAGGGCACCCCGCAGCGCCTCGTCCTCGACCGACTCGCTGACGAGGTCGGCGACGGACATCGGCAGGACTCTCAGGGCCTCCCGGATCTGCGGCCGGCCGAGGTGCCGCAGGGCGTTCAGCAGCGAGAGGCCCGTGGTGGCGTCCGCGAGAGACGGAGACTCGAGATCCGGAGGCTCGGTTGCCTGGAGGCGGGCCAAGAACCCGGCCAGCGAGCGGATCTTGCCGTCGAAGGCGACGAACGCGTCGGCGTCGCGGGGCCGCGGCCCCGCGCGGAGCTCCGTCGCCGTCCGGACGGGGTCGCGCCAGAGCGTGAGGCCCGGCCCGTCCGCCGACGGCGCGAAGGCAACCGCGTCCGGCTCGACGGCCCGGAAGCCGTGCGCGCCCAGCCCGAGGTCTTGCACGACACCGGCCCGGAGACCGTCCACGCCGTCTGCAACCGGCGTGCGCACCCCGGGCGCGATCTCCTCGCTCGTCAGGAGGCCACCAGCGCGCTCGCGGCGCTCGAGCACGAGCGTCCGCAGACCGGCCTTGGCCAGGTACGCGGCGGTGACCAGGCCGTTGTGGCCTGCGCCGACGACGATTGCGTCGTACCGGTCGCCGGCCACGAGCCCGGTCAGGCCGCCTTCCTCGCGCGCAGCGAGCGCAGGACCTGGAGCGAGGCCAGGCGCCCCGATGCTCCCATGATCCCGCCGCCCGGGTGGGTGGCCGAGCCGCACATCCAGAGGTTTCGCAGCGGTGTTCGATAGCGCGCCCAGCCCGGGACGGGCCGATTGAAGAACAGCTGCTCCAGGGAGAGCTCGCCCTGGAAGATGTTGCCCTCGGAGAGGCCGAACCGGTCCTCGATGTCCTTCGGCGTGAGCACCTGCGCGTGCAGGATCAGCTCGCGGATGTTCGGCGCCCGCTCCGCGATCGTGTCGATCACCGTCTCGCCGAACGCCTCGCGGCGGGTGTCGTCCCACTCGTCACCCTCGGCCAGCTCGTACGGCGCGTACTGGACGAAGCAGCTCATCACGTGCTTGCCGGGCGGCGCCATCGACGGGTCGACCAGGGTCGGGATGACCATGTCGATGTACGGCCGCCGGCTGAAGCGCCCGGACTTCGCGTCGTCGTAGGCCCGCTCCATGTAGTCGATGCTCGGGCTGAAGCTGATCGCGCCGCGGAGGTG
>Ga0335083_10002470_pt1 | contig 24355 bp, 16 predicted proteins | sample Lox_Sample_42_FD_206716 | JGI IMG/M metagenome (GOLD analysis project Ga0335083, IMG submission 206716) | Soil microbial communities from Loxahatchee National Wildlife Refuge, Florida, United States - Lox_Sample_4.2 | ecosystem: Environmental > Terrestrial > Soil > Wetlands | place: USA...
CGCCGCCTGCACCTGGATTATCTCGCGGCCGGCGTCGACATCATCGAGACCAACACTTTCAACTCGACTTCGGTGTCGCTGGGCGACTACGGCATGGAGGAACTCGCCTACGAACTCAACCTCGCGGCCGCGCGACTTGCGCGCGACGCGGCGGACGAGTGGCAGAAGCGCGACCGCTCGCGGCCGCGCTTCGTCGCCGGCGCGCTCGGGCCCACGACCAAAACCGCCTCGATCTCGCCCGACGTCAACGATCCGGGCTTCCGCAACATCGGCTTCGACGCGCTCGCCGCCGCCTACGGCGACGCGCTGCGTGGGCTGATCGACGGCGGCGTCGACCTGATCCTGGTGGAAACCATCTTCGACACGCTGAACGCCAAGGCGGCGCTGTTCGCCATCGAGAGCGAATTCGACAAGCGCGGCGCACGCCTGCCGCTGATCATTTCCGGCACCATCACGGACGCCTCGGGCCGCACACTGTCGGGCCAGACCACCGAGGCGTTCTACAACTCGGTGCGCCACGCGCGGCCGATTGCCGTGGGCCTGAACTGCGCCCTCGGCGCGAAGGAACTCCGCCAGTACGTCGAAGAACTCTCCGCCATTGCCGAGGTGCCCGTGTCTTGCTACCCGAACGCGGGCCTGCCGAACGCTTTCGGCGAGTACGACGACACGCCCGGGAACATGGCGAAGGAAATGGGCTCCTGGGCACGCTCGGGCTTCCTGAACCTCGCCGGCGGCTGCTGCGGCACGGCGCCGGAACACATCCACGCCATCGCCGCGGCGGTGCGCGGCGTGCCCCCGCGCAAGCCACCCACGCGAGAACGGGCGCTGCGGCTCTCGGGCCTGGAGCCGCTGAACGTCGATACGGGATCTCTTTTCGTCAACGTCGGCGAGCGCACCAACGTCACGGGCTCGAAGGCGTTCTCTCGTCTGATCCTGGCGGGCAACTACGCGGAAGCGCTGTCGGTTGCGCGCCAACAAGTCGAGAACGGTGCCCAGGTGATCGACGTCAACATGGACGAAGGCATGCTCGACTCGGAGAAGGCGATGGTGACCTTCCTGAGCCTCGCCGCTTCGGAGCCTGACATCTCGCGCGTGCCGGTGATGGTCGATTCCTCGAAGTGGAGCGTAATCGAGGCGGGACTCAAGTGCCTGCAGGGCAAGGGCATCGTCAATTCCATCAGCATGAAGGAGGGGGAGGCGGAGTTCCTCCGGCAGGCGGGCCTGGTGCGCAAGTACGGCGCGGCGGTGGTCGTCATGGCCTTCGACGAACGGGGCCAGGCCGACACGCTCGAACGGCGGATCGCAGTCTGCAAGCGGGCCTACGACTTGCTGACGCAGAAAGCCGGCCTCGCGCCCGAAGACATCATTTTCGATCCCAACATCTTCGCGGTTGCCACCGGGCTGGAGGAGCACGCGCGCTACGGCCTGGACTTCATCGAGGCGGTGAAGTGGATCCGCGCCAACCTGCCCGGCGTGGGCGTCTCGGGCGGCGTGTCGAACCTCTCGTTCTCGTTCCGTGGCAATGATCCCGTGCGCGAAGCCATGCACACCGCGTTCCTCTACCACGCGGTAAAGGCAGGTATGACGATGGGCATCGTCAACGCCGGCCAACTCGGCGTCTACGAGAAGATCGAGCCCGGGCTGCGCGAGCGCGTCGAGGATGTGATCCTCGCGCGCCGCCCGGATGCCACCGAACGCCTGCTCGAGTACGCCGCCGGCGTGAAGGGTGGCGCGCGCTCGACGGAAAAAGACGACGCCTGGCGGCGCGGCACGGTGCGGGAGCGCCTGGCGCATGCGCTGGTCAACGGCATCACCAGCCATATCGTGGCCGATACTGAAGAAGCGCGGCAGAGCTTCACACGCCCGATCGAAGTCATCGAAGGCCCGCTGATGGACGGCATGAACGTGGTCGGCGACCTGTTCGGCGCCGGCAAGATGTTCCTGCCGCAGGTCGTAAAGTCAGCGCGCGTGATGAAGCAGGCGGTCGCTTACCTGTTGCCCTACATCGAGGCTGAGAAGCTGCGCTCGGGCGACGCCGCAAAGCCGAAGGGAAAGCTGGTCATCGCCACCGTGAAGGGCGACGTGCACGATATCGGCAAAAACATCGTCGCCGTGGTCCTCCAGTGCAACAACTACGACGTGGTGAACCTGGGCGTGATGGTCCCGGCCAAGACCATTCTCGAGACCGCGAGGCGCGAGAACGCCGATGCGATCGGCCTGTCCGGGCTTATTACGCCGTCGCTCGAGGAAATGGCACATGTGGCGCGCGAAATGGAACGTGAAGGCTTTGCCGTGCCGCTGTTGATCGGCGGCGCCACCACCTCGCGCGCGCACACCGCGGTGAAGATCGCTCCCAACTATCCCGGCCCAGTGCTCTACGTGCCGGACGCATCCCGCTCGGTGGGCGTGATGCAGAACGTCCTGTCGCAGGAACAACGCGATGCGTATGTCGCCGAGGTACGCGCCGATTACGAAAAAATCCGCATCCAGCACCGCGACAAGAAAGGGCCCGGACCCCTGGTTCCAATTTCGGAGGCGCGTCGCCTGGGACACGCCATAGACTGGTCCTCCTACCGGCCGCCAGCTCCGCGCGCGCCCGGCATCACCGTGTTGCGCGATTACCCTGTCGAGAAACTGATTCCCTACATCGACTGGACGCCGTTCTTCCAGGCTTGGGAACTCTCGGGGCCTCATCCGAAAATTCTTGAGGATCCGATCGTCGGCGAAGCAGCGCGTAAGGTGCACGCGGAAGGGCTGGAGATGCTCGGCAAGATCGCACGCGAGAAATGGCTCAGCGCCAACGGCGTCTTCGGCCTTTATCCGGCAGCGCGGGTGAACGGCGACGACATCGAGATCTACGGGGATGAAACCCGCAGCGCGGTCGCGATGACCTGGCACAACCTGCGCCAGCAGAACCAGAAGCCGACCGGCCGCGCCAACCAGTGCCTGGCGGATTTCGTCGCGCCGAAGGAATCCGGCGTCACCGACTGGATCGGCGCCTTCGCAGTCGCGGCGGGCGGCTTCGAGGCGAAACTCGCGCAATTCGAGGCGCAGCACGACGACTACAGCGCGATCATGCTGAAAGTGCTGGCAGACCGGCTCGCCGAGGCATTCGCCGAGCACCTGCACGAACGCGTGCGACGCGAATACTGGGGCTATGCGCCGGACGAGCAACTATCGGGCACGCAGCTGATCGCCGAAGCCTACCGCGGCATCCGTCCTGCGCCGGGCTATCCCGCCTGCCCCGACCACACGGAAAAAGGCGCGCTGTTCGAACTGCTGCGGGCCGACAGGAACGCCGGCATCACGCTCACCGAATCTTTTGCGATGCTGCCCGCCTCCGCGGTCTCCGGCTTCTACCTGTCGCATCCGGATTCGGCCTATTTCGCGGTCGGCAAGATCGGCCGAGACCAGATCGAGGACTACGCGCGACGCAAAGGCTTCACGGTAGCGGAAGCCGAGCGATGGCTCGCGCCTTACCTGGCCTACGAACCGGCCGATATAATTGCGGCCACTCCAAACTAGGAAGAAAGCCATGGGTAAAGGCGACAAGCGCACCAAGCGCGGCAAGATCTACAAGGGCAGCTACGGCAAATCGCGCCCGCACAGCGCCAAAAAGAAAACCAAGAAGAAGTAATTCAGCTCTCTTCGCGCCTGCCGACCGGCAGGCCGAGTGCCTTCAGCTTCCGGTACAGGTGGGTACGCTCCAGCCCGGAGCGCTCGGCCACCTTCGACATGCTGCCATTCTCGCGTGCCAGCAGGTGCTCGAAGTAGAGCCGCTCGAAGGCCTCGCGCGCTTCGCGGTAGGGGCGGTCGAGCGCGATCTCGGGTGGCGGCGCGGCGCCGGCCTGCGCAGCCAGTACACGCTCCACGTCCGCCAGGCCGATATCTTCTTCGAGCGCACCGAGCGCCAGGTTCTTGACCGCACCTTCCAGTTCCGCGAGGTTGCCCGGCCAGGGGTGGTGGCGCAATGCGTTCAGCGCCGCCACCGACAGCCTCCGCGGCGGGCAGGCGCGCCCTTCGACGAGCTGCGCGAGCATCAGCGCAGCAAGATCCGGCACGTCCTCGGCGAAATCACGCAGCGCGGGCAGCTTCAGCACCAGCTCGCCCAGGCGCGCCAGGGTCCCGGCGTCGAACTCGTGCTTGTCGATCAGCACGCGCGGATCCAGCGTCGAGAACGAGACCACGCGCGCCTTGTGCCTGTCGGCGCGCGCCAGCAGGAATTCGAGATTCTTCTGCGCGGCGCGTCCAAGGCGAGCCAGGTCGCCGACAAAGAGCACGCCGCCGCTCCCGCGCGCGAGCATCTCCGAGGAGGGCTCGTCCAGCAGTTCGGGTCCATCGACGAACGGCGCGCCTGCGGCCGCCAGCAGCCGGGCAAACAGCTCCGGCCGCATACCGCGTTCGCCGCGCAGCATCACCGGCGCGCCGGACTGCGCAAGTTGCGCCAGGCGCTTGCGCGTGTCGGCCAGGGCCTGCGAGCGGCCGAGCGTGGCGAGCGAGAGCTCGCGCGGCGCCACCGCCTCGTGATTGCGCAGCGCGCGTTTGACGGTAGCCAGCAGACGCTGCAGCGCGATCGGCTTTTCGAGGTAGTCGAGCGCACCGATACGCGTCGCTTCGACCGCAGTTTCGATGGTGCCATGCCCGGACATCATCACCACCGGCATGCCGAGTTGCCCGCTCGCAGCCCATTCCTTGAGCAGCGAGATGCCGTCGGTATCCGGCATCCAGATGTCGAGCAACACCAGATCCGGACGCTGGCGCTCGCGCAGGCGGCGCGCTTCGCCCGCGCTTTCGGCGAGCAGCACCTGATGACCCTCGTCGGCGAGTATCTCGGAAAGCAGCTCGCGGATGCCGACTTCGTCGTCCACGACCAGGATCTGCGCCATGGCTCTATGCCGCCTTCGCCGCGGTCTCGGCCGCGGGCAAGATTATGGTCACCGAGACTCCTTTCGCGACATGGTTCTCGATTGCCAGTTCGCCGTGGTGTTCATCGACGATCTTTTTTACGATTGCCAGACCGAGGCCGGTGCCGCGCGGCTTGGTGGTGACGTAGGGTTCGAATATCCGCGCCATCATTTCCTCGGGGAAGCCGCCGCCGTTGTCGGTGACCGAAAGGCGCACCTTGTCTCCCGCCGCCTCGGTGCAGACTTCCACCATCGGCTGCTCGGCGGCATTCTTGCGCTGCTCCAGCGCGTCCTGCGCGTTCTGTACCAGATTGTGGAGCACCTGCCGGATCTGCGCCGAATCGGCGCGTACCTGCGGCAGATTCGCCGCCAGCCTCTTGGCGATCGGCGCCTTCGATGTCTCGTACAACGCTAGCACTTCCTGTACCAGCGCGTTCAGGTCCAGCCCCGCAAACACCGGCGCCGGCAGTCGGGCATAGTCCCGGAAGTCGTCCACCATGCTCTTAAGCGCCGCCACCTGATTCACGATAGTGCGGGTTCCCCGCGCGAGGGCCTCGGCATCCTCTGCCGACAGTTTGGCGGCGAGTTTCATTTCCAGGCGCTCCGCCGAGAGCTGGATCGGCGTGAGCGGGTTCTTGATCTCGTGTGCCAGGCGCCGCGCGACTTCGGCCCAGGCCGTGGCACGTTGCGCCTGGATCAGCTGGGTAATGTCGTCGAATACGAGGACGTAGCCGCCTTCCGGATCCTGCTGCAGGGCCGTGCCGCGCACCAGCAGCGTCTTGCCGGTACCCTTGAGCTCCACCTCCTGCTGCCATGCCAGCGCACCGTGCGCGCGGAATTGTTCGCGCATGTTCGCGGCGAAGAGATCCAGTTCGTCGCCGAGGATCGCCTGGGCGCCGTAATTGGAGATCGACAGCACCAGATCCCGGTCGAACACCAGCACCCCCGCGGAGAGCGTGGCAAGAATGTTCTCCAGGCGAGCTTTTGCGCTCTCCAGCGCCATGCGATTGTCATCCACTACGCGCCGCGCCTCGCCCAGCTGGCGCGTCATGGAATTGAACGATTCGGTCAGTACCCCCAACTCGTCGCGGCTGGTCACGGGCGCCTGGCGCGTGAAGTCGCCACGCGCCACCGCCTGGGTCGCTTGCGCTAGATTGGCAAGCGGTTCGGATAGCCGGTTGGCAAGCAGGACCGCGAGCGCGATCGCCACCAGCAGCGCCATTGACAACGCCAGCGTTAGGGTCACGATGTAGATGCGCTTCAATCCCTGACGCGAGAGGGCGAGTTCGCGGTAATCGCGGTAGGCGGCCTCGACCGCCTCGGCGCTCCTGCCGAGCTGCTCGGGTACCGTCTGCCGCAATTGCAGGTAGCGCGGTTCCTCGGCAAAGCTGAAACTCGCCACCGGCACCACCACGCGCAGCGAGAGCGGCTTGCCCGGGGCCGCATCGACCGCGGCATAGGCGCGGGCACTGCGCGCCTGGCGCAGCGCCTGCAGGCTTGGCAAGTCCGGCACCAGGCGCGATACGTCCTCGCTGGCGCTCGCGAGCACGCGACCGCCGCTGTTGACGATGACCGCTTCCTGAACACCGGCCTGGTCGCGCAGCCGGCCGAGCACGCCGACCTGCTGGCTCGCAGGCCGGTCGGCGAGTTCCCCGGCGATGGCGCGCGCGCGCATCTGCAAGTCGGCCAGCCGCAGGTCGATCGCCGACTGGCCTAGGCTGATGCCGCCTTCCAGTGCGGCATCCACCTTGACGTCGAACCAGGATTCGATGCTTTTGGAAAGAAACTGCACCGACACGGTATAGACCAGCACGCCGGGAACGACCGCCATCACCGAAAGCAGCAGCAACAGGCGCACCGTGAGCCGGGAACCAAAAGCGCGTTCGCGGTACTTTCGCCAGACATTGCGCATCTGCCAGGCCACCAGCGCAGCGAGCAAGCCGGCGAGCGCGGCGTTCAGGCCAAGCAGCAGCGGATAGTGCTGCGCAAACAGCGTGGTGTTGCCGCTCGCCGTTGCGAGCAGGAACAGCAGCACGCCGGCGAGCGCTGCACCGAGGATGATCAGCAGCCTCATTTGGTCTCCACTTCCTTCAGTTCCTTGACCTCGCGGTTTTCTACCGGCGCGGGCGCAGGCGTGGAGAATGAGGCGGGCGGGCGGAAAGTGAAGCGCTTCCACGAAGATTCTAGCTTCAGCTCCCGATCCGTAATCGCGCTCAGCTGGAACGGCTTGGGCAGGAGCGCGACATCCAGGCGCATGCGTACCGCGGCCTCATAGTTCGCATCCGAGAGGCCGGCGGACCGCTCCACCACCGGCCAGTTACGCACGCGGCGCAGGACGTTCAGCGCTTCCTCCAGAGTCGCGTAGTTCTGCTGCAGCACGCCGGTCGAGAGACGGTAGTGGCGCGACAACGGGTGGTAAGAAAGCCGCAACTGGATCCGCCTGACGGCGGCCTTTTCGTCGAACCAATACCAGCGCGGCCGGGTCAATTCGAACTCGATCACGAAATACAGCGGCACGCCGTTCAGCACTATTTCGGCGAGCCGGGGATTCAGCTCGAAGGCAAAATCCGCGGCGAGCACGACGCTGTCCTCGGTGGCGCTCAGGCTCGCGTCGCTGACCTCGATTTCATCGGCGCAAACGGCAAAGGCGGCGCCCAGCGCAAGCGCGGCAAACAATTTTCTAAGGACAGCGATGCCTCGCATGGCGCGTCGCCTCGGACCCGTTCAGGCCGGCTTCTCTATCAGGGCAAAGAAAAATCCGTCGTGTCCGGGACCAGGCGGCAGTTGCGCAGGAGCGCCGTCTGCCAGGGGCGCGCAGCGCGCGCCCGGCGTGCGCGCAACGAAAGCGTCGATCACCGCGCCGTTCTCCTCCGGGAATACCGAACAGGTGACATACAGCAATTTACCATTCGGGGCGAGCGTGCGCCAAAGCGCATCCAGGATGCGCGCCTGCCTCGCCGCGAATGCCGCTACGTCGGTCGCCCGGCGCAGCCACTTAATATCCGGATGGCGCCGTGCAACGCCGGAGGCGGAGCAGGGCACATCGGCCAGGATGCGATCGAACGCAGTCCCTTCCCACCACGCTTCAGGCGAACTGCAATCGGCAGCGCGCACCTCGGCCGGCAGACCGAGGCGGGCCAGGTTGCGCTTCACATCCGCGCAGCGTGCGGCATCGATGTCGAGCGCAGTCAGCTGGATATCGGCGGTCTCGGCAGCGTGCGCGCTTTTGCCTCCCGGTGCTGCGCAAGCGTCGAGCACGCGCTGGCCTGCGCGCAGGTCCAGAAGTCCAGCGGCACGCTGCGCCCCGGCGTCCTGTACCGACACGTCGCCGGCGGCGAAACCGGGCAGCCGGTCGACCGGCACCGGCTTTTCCAGCAGCAAGGCCGCTGTGCCGACACGGCACGCGTGGATTCCCTCTCTGGCAAGACACTGGGCATAGTCATCTGCTGTGGTGCGGCGCACGTTCACCCGCAGGCACATCGGCGGATGCTGGTTGCCCGCCGCCAGCACGTTTTCCCAGCTGGACGGAAAGGCAACGCGCACGCGCTCAATCCACCAATCCGGATGCTGAAAGTGCGCGACCGGATCCGCGGCCAGCCGCGCCTCAAGATTCGGCCGCGCGCGCAGATAACCGCGCAACAACGCGTTCACATATCCCTTCGCGCCCGTGCGCTGCAGCGCTGTGCAGGCGCGCGCGGCCTGATCTACCACCGTGTAGTCGGCATAGCGTCCGGATTCGAGCGCGTAAAACGCGCACCACAGCAGCGCCTCGACCAGCGGATCGGCGGCGCTGGCGCGGCGCGACAGCGCAACCACGATGGCCTGCGAACGTCCGTAGCGACGCAGCGTGCCATAACAGAGATCAGCCAGTGCTGCGCGTGACGCAAGCGGCGATTCCTCGGCAGCGCGCTCCAGTTCGGTAGTCAGGCTGCGTCCCGCCGCTACCTGCGCGACCAGCACCGCCGCCGCCGCGAGAGCTTCAGCGAGCGGCGCCAAGGCGATCGTCGATACGCACGGGAAAGCCGCGCAGAAATTCAGCCGCAGACAGCCGCGTGCCGCCCGCACGCTGCAGCTCGGTCACTAGCAGCGCCCCCTCGCCGCAGGCAATCAGGATGCCTGCCGCGCCAGCATCCAGCACCGATCCCGGCGCGCCCGAAGCCGTCGCGCAACACGCGCGCCAGATTTTCAGTTGCACGCCGCCGAGCAGCGTACGGGCGCCCGGGGCCGGGCGCATCGCGCGGATCTGGCGCTCGACTTCCGCGCACGGGCGCCGCCAGTCGATTTTGCCATCCTCCTTGCCGATCTTGCGCGCGTAACTCGCCCCGCTTTCTGGCTGCGGCACCGGCTTGGTACGTCCGACCTCCAAGTCGGCAAGTGTGCGCACGATCGCCTCGGCGCCGAGCGCGGCCAGTTTGTCGTGCAAGGTCTGCGCGTCGTCGTCCGCCGCGATCGGCAGCGCGTGCTGGGAGAGCATCGGGCCGGTATCCAGGCCAGCATCCATTTGCATGATGGTGATCCCCGTCTCCCGATCGCCGGCAAGCAGCGCGCGCTGGATGGGCGCCGCGCCGCGCCAGCGCGGCAGCAACGACGCGTGGATATTGATCGCGCCATGCGGCGCGACGGTAAGCGCGCCGGGCGGCAGCAGCATGCCGTAGGCGGCTACCACCAGTACTTGCGGCCGCGCGGCCGCAAGCCGCGCGAGCGCGCCGTCGTCTTTCAATGTCGGCGGCTGGAAAACGTCGAGCCCGCGTTGCAGGGCGAACTTCTTGACGGCGCCAGAGGTGGCGTGCAGGCCACGGCCCGACGGGCGATCCGGTTGCGCGAGCACCAGCGCAAGCTCATGACCTGCGGCGATCAGGGCCGCCAGCGCCTGCGCTGCGAACTCCGGGGTGCCTGCGAAAACGAGACGCAGGAAGGGTTACGCGCTCTTGCGAAGCTGCTTCGCGAGCCGCGCTCGGATACGCTGCTGCTTGAGGTGCGACAGGCTCTCGACGAATACCTTACCCTTGAGGTGATCCATTTCATGCTGGATGCATACCGCGAGCAAGCCTTGCGCCTCGAGCGTGAAGGGATTGCCGTTCTGGTCGTAAGCGCGCACTTTCACGCGTTCGGCACGTTCCAGCGTGTCGTAGATTCCGGGCACCGACAAGCAGCCCTCCTCGATGTCGGATACGCCGCTCGCGTCGACGATCTCAGGATTGATCAGCACCAACAGCGAATCGCGGCGCTCCGAAACATCCAGCACGACTACCTGCTTGTGCACGTCGACCTGCGTCGCCGCCAAGCCCACACCCGGTGCTGAATACATGGTCTCGGCCATGTCGGCGACCAGCTGCTTGAGCGCTTCATCGAATACCGTAACGGGGGCCGCGGTCTTGTGCAGCCGCGCATCCGGATAGCGGAGGATGTTTAGAAGGGGCATGAATCTGTAATTTGCTTGCAAATAGAATCGATTACGTGCAGTATCTCAGGCTAAGGCTAAGCAGTCGGGGCATTATGCTAAATTTGGGACCACAAAGCACTATTTCAACCAGCCCGAAATGCCGGCCACCGATCGGGGGCTTTATGCACCAACAATGGCGTAAGTCTATCACAACGCTGGCTTTTGTCCTTGCCTCGGCACTCCCGGCAGGGGCCATCGGCCAAGCCCCCAAGACACCCCTGGTACTGAAGCCGGATGCACCGGACCGTTATGTTGTAGTTCCCGGCGATACCCTCTGGTCGATCGCACAGCGCTATACCGATTCGCCCTGGCGCTGGTCCGAACTGTGGAGCCTGAACAAGGACGACATCAAGAATCCGAACCGCATTTACCCCGGCAATGTAATCGTGCTCGACCGCGCCGGCGGCAAGTTGGCGCTGGACGAGAGCACCGTCAAGCTCAGTCCGCGCGTGCATGCGGAATCCATTGCAAGGCCCGTAATCCCGAGCATCCCGCCGAAGGTGATCGAGCCCTTCCTGGTGCGGCCGCTGGTCGTTGAGCCGGACGGCTTGGACCATGCGCCGACCATCGTCGCCACGGAAGACAACCGCGCCATCCTCGAAGGTGGCAATCGCGCCTTCGTACGGGGCATAGGCGATTCTAAGGAGACCGAGTGGTTCATCTACCGGCGCGGACGCCCGCTGGTCGACGAGGACACGAAAACGACGCTCGGCTATGAAGCGATCTACCTCGGCACTGCACGTGTCGTCCGCTCCGGCGAGCCGGCGGCGATCGTGCTGACCTCGGTCACGCAGGAAGTAAGCGTCGGCGACAAGCTGGTGCCGGCCGGCAAACCGGAAATTCCGACGTACGCGCCGCACGCGCCCTCGGGTACGATCAAGGGCCGCATCCTCTCCCTCTACGGCAACGCCACCAAGCTGGCTGAGAACGGCCCCTACACGGTCATCGCCATCAGCGCCGGCAAATCGCAGGGCCTGGAGCCCGGCAACGTAGTCGCCCTGTACCGGCCTGGTACAACCGTTGCCGTCGCCAAGGATTCTGCCTACCCGTGGAACAGGTCTACCGCCGGCAATCTCGATTTGCCGGACGAGCGCTACGGGCTGGCAATGGTATTCCGGGTCTTCGACCGTGTTTCCTATGCGCTGGTCATGGGGATCAACAAGCCACTAAACACGCAGGATCTTGTCCAGAATCCCTAGCCGAGAGGCTTTCCCGGGCGGAGGTTTCCGCCGGAGCGCGCCGCCGGAATGACGTCTGATCCGGGGCTGGCGGGGTGGCTACAACTGACCCTTACGCCGGGCCTCGGCGCCGCGACAATCCGCCGCCTGCTGACGCAGTTCGGTCTTCCTGAAAACGTTCTCTCCGCGCAGCGCTCCGAGCTAGCGCGTTTCGCAGACGCTGAGGCCCTGAGGGCGCTCGACTCCGATGCGGTCGCCAAGGCAGTCCAGCGCGCACTTGCTTGGCTGGAGCAGCCTGGGCGCTCGGTCGTGACGCTGGCCGATGCGGCCTACCCACGCCCGCTTCTGGAGATCCCGGATCCACCAGTGTTGCTCTACTGCCACGGGCGTACGGAGTTGCTCAACCGACCGGCACTGGCCATGGTCGGTAGCCGCAACGCCACCGCCCAGGGAGCCGGCAATGCGGAGCAATTCGCCCGCAGCTTCAGCGCCGCCGGGCTGACCATCGTGTCGGGCCTGGCGCAGGGCATCGATGCCTCTGCACACCGCGGCGGACTTGCGGGTCAAGGCTCGACCATCGCCGTCCTCGGCACGGGCGTCGATAACCCTTACCCCCCGGCCAATGCGGCACTTGCCGTCGAAATCGTCGAGCGTGGACTACTGGTGTCGGAATTTGCGCTGGGCAGCAAGGCACTCGCCTACAACTTCCCGCGGCGCAACCGTGTCATCAGCGGCCTGGCGCAGGGCTGCCTGGTGATCGAAGCGGCGCTAGCGTCCGGGTCGCTGATCACCGCGCGCAGTGCCGCCGAGCAGGGCCGCGAGGTCTTCGCAGTGCCCGGCTCCATCCATTCGCCACTTTCCCAGGGCTGCCATTCGCTGATCAAATCGGGCGCCAAGCTGGTCGAATCCGCCGAGGACGTGCTTTCCGAGTTGGCCGCGTTCCGCCGCACCGGCTTCGCCTCCACGCGCCCGCGCTCAGAGGCCCTCCGCGACGAGGACGCCGGCGACGACCCGCTGCTCGGCCACATGGGCTTCGATCCGGTGGACGTGGACTCGCTGTGCACGCGCGCAGGCCTGCCCGCGGAGCGCGTGTCGGCCGAGCTGCTGCGACTAGAACTGGCCGGGCGCGTCGCCGTTTTGCCGGGCGGGCTCTATCAGAGGCTAAACTGATCACCTAACAGAGGAAAGAAAAACAATATGTACGACGTCCTCGTATACGTGTTCGAGAACTGCCAGCAATACGAATTGTCCGACCAGAAGGACCGGGTCGCCAAGAAGCTATCCGCCGCCGGCTTCGACGATTCCGACATCAGCGAAGCGCTGACGTGGCTTGCGGGCGTGATGCGCGGGCCGCACCGCTCGGTCGCGCCGCTACCGGAATCGGGCGCTGCGTTCCGCGCCTACGCGCCCAAGGAACTCGCCAAGCTCGATGCCGAATGCCGCGGACTGCTGATCCACTTCGAGCAGTCCGGCATCCTCTCGCCGCAGATGCGCGAACACGTGATCGAGCGGGCGCTCGCCGCCAACGGCGAGGGCCTTACGCTGGAGCAACTGAAGCTGGTGGTATTGATGGTGCTGTGGAACCAGCAAACCCCAAGCAGCCGGTTGATTGCCGAGGACTTGTTGTCGCCAGTCATGGGCCGCCTCCCGTCCTGATTTCGCGCGCCCGCGGGCGCGCATTATTTCCGCAGGGTTGATACGCCGCTCTCTTTGCGGGTATCCTTCGCGCCCCCGCATGTCCAAAAAGCTGATTATCGCTGAGAAACCTTCGGTCGCCGCTGACATCGCGCGCGCGATCGGCGGCTTCACCCGCAAGGGCGAATATTTCGAGAGCGACAAGTACCTGCTGTCGTCCGCCGTCGGCCACTTGCTGGAACTCACCCTGCCGCCGGAACACGACGTCAAGAAAGGCAAGTGGTCGTTCGCGCGACTGCCCGTGATCCCGCCGCACTTCGACCTGGCACCGATCGAGCGCAGCGAGACGCGCCTGAACACTCTACTGAAGCTGCTGAAGCGCAAGGATGTGACCGGCATCGTCAACGCCTGCGACGCGGGCCGCGAGGGCGAACTGATATTCCGCTACATCGTGCAATACGCGAAAACCAAGAAGCCGATCGAGCGCCTCTGGCTGCAGTCGATGACGCAGTCGGCAATCCGCGACGGCTTTGTTGGCCTGCGCAAGGACAAGGAACTGTTGCCGCTCGCCGACGCAGCCAAGAGCCGCTCGGAAGCCGATTGGCTGGTCGGCATCAACGGCACGCGCGCAATGACGGCTTTCAATTCCAAGGAGGGTGGTTTCTACCTGACGACCGTCGGGCGCGTGCAGACGCCGACGCTCGCCATCCTGGTGGAACGCGAGGAGAAGATCCGCGCCTTCCAGCCGCGCGACTACTGGGAGGTGCATGCTCGCTTCGCTGCCAAGGCTGGCGAGTATCCCGGCCGCTGGTTCGATCCCGCGTTCAAGAAGGACGATGATCCCGAGCGCAAGACGGAACGCCTCTGGACCGCGGCGCGAGCCGAGGCGATTGCCGCCGGCTGCTCGGGCAAGGCCGGCACAGCGACCGAGGAGGCTAAGCCCACGACCCAAGCCTCGCCGCTGCTCTACGACCTCACCAGCCTGCAACGCGAAGCCAATGGCCGCTTCGGCTTCTCGGCCAAGGGCACGCTAGGCATCGCCCAGGCTCTCTACGAAAAGCACAAAGCCCTGACCTATCCGCGTACCGACGCGCGCGCACTTCCCGAGGATTACATCGCCACTGTCAAGAAGACGATGGACGCGCTCGCGGACATGAAGGAGTTCGCGCCGTTCGCCAAGCAGGTGCTCAAGAACGGCTGGGTGAAGCCGAACCGCCGCATCTTCGACAACGCGAAGATTTCGGATCATTTCGCAATCATCCCGACGCTGCAGACGCCCAGCCACCTGAGCGAGCCGGAAGCCAAACTCTACGATCTGGTGGTGCGGCGCTTCCTGGCGGTATTTTTCCCGTCGGCCGAGTACCTGCAGACCACCCGCATCACCGCCGTGGGCGAGGAGCATTTCAAGACCGAGGGCAAGGTGCTGCAAAGCCCGGGCTGGCTGGCGGTGTACGGCAAGGCGGCACAGGAAGACGACGCAAGCCTGCCCGCGATCGCGCAGGGCGAGAAGGTAAACACGCTCGAGGCCACTGCGACCGCCAACCAGACGCGCCCGCCAGCGCGCCTGAACGAGGCGACGCTGCTCTCCGCGATGGAGGGTGCCGGCAAGCTGGTGGAAGACGATGATCTGCGCGAAGCGATGGGTGCCAAGGGCCTGGGCACGCCTGCCACGCGCGCGGCCGTGATTGAGGGCCTGATCAACGAAAAGTACGTCGAGCGCCTCGGCAGGGAGCTGAAACCCACCTGGAAGGCGTTCCGCCTGTTCTTCGCGCTGCGCCATTTCGGCGTCGACGAGATCACCTCGCCCGAACTCACCGGCGACTGGGAATTCAAGCTGAAGCAGATGGAACAGGCCAAGCTGCCACGCGAGAAATTCATGGCGCACATCGAAAAGGTGGCGCGCGACCTGGTAAAGCGCATCAAGGCCGGCAGCATTCCGGAAGAGGCCTTTGCCACCGTTGCTGCCCCCTGCCCTAAGGATGGCGGCGTGATCCAGGAAACCTACCGCAAGTTCCAGTGCCAGACCTGCGACTTCTATATTTGGCCGGTGCTACTCGGCCGCGAATGGTCGCCCGAGGAAGTTGCCGAGCTGGTGACCAAGAAATTCATCGGCCCGCTGACGGGTTTCCGCAGCAAGCAGGGCAGGCCGTTTTCCGCAGGCCTGAAGCTGACCAGCGATTTCAAGATCGAATTCGATTTCGGCCAGCCGGACGGCACCGACGGCAACGAACCGGTCGATTTCAGCGGACAGGAACCGCTGGGCACCTGCCCAAAGTGCGGCAGCCGCGTGTTCGAGCATGGCGTGTCCTACGTCTGCGAAAAATCGGTCGGCAAGGATCGCAGCTGCGACTTCCGCTCGGGGCGCATGATCCTGCAGCAGCCGGTGGAACGCGAACAAATGCAGAAGCTGCTCGCCACCGGCCGCACCGACCTGCTCACCAATTTCATGTCCAGGAAGAACCGCAAGTTCAAGGCCTTCCTGGTCAAAACGCCGCAGGGGAAAATCGGCTTCGAGTTCCTGCCGCGCGCGGAAAAGCCCGCCAAGCCGGTGAAGGAAAAACCGGAAGAGAAGGTAGCCGTCGAGGAAAAACCCGCCAAGAAGGCGGCGCGCAAGAAGCGCGCGGCTTAATCAGACGTCGAGATTGCGAACGCCTAGTGCGTTCGATTCAATAAAGGCGCGACGCGGCTCGACTTCATCGCCCATCAGCTTGGTGAAGATTTCGTCGGCAGCGATACCGTCGTCGATCTGCACTCTGAGCAGGCGCCGCACCGTCGGGTCCATCGTGGTCTCCCAGAGCTGCGAAGGGTTCATCTCGCCCAGGCCCTTGTAGCGTTGCAGGCTCATCGACTTCTGCACTTCGGCCAGCAGCCAGCGCATGGCCTCGCCGAAATCCTTCACCGGAAATTTCCTCTCGCCACGCTGCACATAGGCGCCGACGCCGACCAGCCCGCGCAGCATTTCGGCCGTCTGGCGGATCTGCGCGTAGTCGCCGGAATGCACGAATTCCGAATCAATCGTGGTCGCGCGCATGTTGCCATGGCGGGAGCGCTCGATGCGCACCTGATAGCGCTCGGTCTTCGGATCGAAATGCGCGGTGACACGGACGCTGTTGCCGGACATCGCCGCGGCGAGCGCGTCAGCAGAGGTCTGCGCGGCATCGCGCCTGCCGAGCTCGATCTGCACGCCGCGCAACATCGCCACCAGCACGTCGCGGTCGATCCAGCGCGAAACCCTTTCGATCACCGCCTCCGCGAGCAGGTAGGCCTTGGCCAGCTCGGCGAGCGTATGGCCGGTGATCGGGTCACGCCGTGCCGCCGGGTGCAGTGCCGCATCCACCAGCGCCTGGCGCAGCATGAATTCATTCAGCTCGAACTCGTCCTTCAGGTAGCGCTCGTCCTTGCCGAGCTTGGCCTTGTAGAGCGGGGGCTGCGCAATGTAGATATGACCGCGCTCGACCAGTTCCGGCATCTGCCGGTAGAAGAAAGTGAGCAGCAGCGTGCGGATGTGCGAGCCGTCCACGTCGGCGTCGGTCATCACGATGATGCGGTGATAGCGCAGCTTTTCGGGGTTGTATTCTTCCTTGCCGATACCGCAGCCAAGCACCGTGATCAGCGTCGCGATCTCCGCCGAGCCGAGCAGCTTGTCGAAGCGGGCCTTCTCGACGTTCAGAATCTTGCCCTTGAGCGGCAGGATCGCCTGGAAGCGGCGGTCGCGCCCCTGCTTAGCGGAGCCGCCGGCCGAGTCGCCCTCCACCAGGTAGAGCTCGCACTGCGCCGGATCCTTCTCCTGGCAGTCGGCAAGCTTGCCGGGCAGCCCCAAGCCGTCAAGCACGCCCTTGCGGCGGGTCATTTCGCGGGCCTTGCGCGCGGCTTCTCGAGCGCGCGCCGCATCCACGATCTTCGCGGTGATCACGCGCGCGTCCGCCGGATGCTCGTCGAGGAATTCACGCAGCCTCTCCGCGACGAGTTCCTCCACCACCGGGCGGACCTCGGAGGAAACCAGCTTCTCCTTGGTCTGCGAGGAAAACTTCGGCTCCGGCACTTTGACGGAAAGCACGCAGGCGAGGCCCTCGCGCATGTCGTCGCCCGTGGTTTCGACCTTGGCTTTCTTGGCGAGTTCGTGGTCCTCGATGTACTTGTTCAATACCCGCGTCATCGCCGCGCGCAGGCCGGTCAGGTGTGTGCCGCCGTCCTTCTGCGGGATATTGTTGGTGAAGGGCAGCACACTTTCCTGGTAGGAGTCGTTCCACTGCATCGCCACGTCCACGATGATGCCGTCCTTCTCGCCGCGGCCGACGAATACGCTCGGGTGCAACACGGTCTTGGACCGGTTCATGTATTCGACGAAGCCCTGCACGCCGCCGGAAAAGGCAAAGTCCTCCTGCTTGCCGGCGCGCTGGTCGATCAGCACGATCCTGACGCCGTTGTTGAGAAAGGACAGCTCGCGCAGGCGCCGCGCCAGGATGTCGTAGTGGTAATCGACGACGCCGAAAATGCTGCGCGAAGCGAGGAAGTGCACTTCCGTGCCGCGCTTCTCGGTGGTGCCGGTGATGCGTAGCGGGCCGGTTGCCGCGCCGTCGGCGAATTCGATCTGGTGCACCTTGCCGTCGCGCCAGATGGTCAGGCGCAGCCAGCCGGATAACGCGTTGACGACGGAAACGCCGACGCCATGCAGGCCGCCCGAAACCTTATAGGTGTTGTTGTCGAACTTCCCGCCAGCATGCAGCTCGGTCATCACGATCTCGGCGGCCGAGCGTTTCTGGTCGTCGTCTTCCTTGGTCCCGGTCGGGATGCCGCGCCCGTTGTCGAGCACCGACACCGAGTTGTCGGTGTGGATGGTGAGCACGATTTCGTCGCAGAAGCCGGCCAGCGCTTCGTCGACCGCGTTGTCGACGACTTCGAAGACCATGTGGTGCAGGCCGGTACCGTCCGACGTATCGCCGATGTACATGCCGGGGCGCTTACGCACCGCATCCAAGCCCTTGAGAATCTTGATGCTGTCCGAATCGTAATCGTTGGCGTCCGGCGCCGGCTTTTCCTCTTCTGCCACCCTCAGATCCTCATCGGCATGACGACGTACTTGAACTCCGTTTCGGACGGAAAACTCATCAAGGCGCTGGAGGCAGCGTCCCCGAACAAGCATTCGACATCGCTACCACCCACATTGTTCAGCACATCCAACAGGTAATTGACGTTGAAGCCGATGTCCAGGGCATCTCCCTTGTAGCCCACCTCGACGGTTTCCTCGGCCTCCTCTTGCTCGGTATTGGAGGAAACGATCTTCAGGCTGCCGTCGGTTAGCACCCAACGCACGCCGCGGAATTTTTCGTTCGACAGGATCGCCGCGCGCATGAGCGACTGACGCAGCGGTTCGCGGCCGATCGAAAGCTTGTTCTTGTGCCCCACCGGGATCACGCGCGTGTAGTCTGGGAATTTGCCGTCGACCAACTTAGAAACCAGTTCCACGCTGCCAAATGCAAAGGAAGCCTGGGTCGCCGACAGCTCCACGCGCACCTCGTCGTCGCTGTCAGCCAGCAGCTTCGCCAGTTCCAGCACGGTCTTGCGTGGCACGATCACTTCCTGCCTCGGCAGCTTCGACTCCAGCGCCATGGCCGCATAGGCAAGGCGATGACCGTCGGTAGCGATCAGCTTCAGGGTTTTGTCCTCAACCACCATCAGCAAGCCGTTCAGGTAATAGCGGATGTCCTGTTGCGCCATCGCGTACTGCACCAGGCCAAGCAGGCGCCGCAGCGCCTTTTGCGGCAGCGCAAAGCGGGCCGCCTCTCCGGAGGGCTTCGCCAGCCGCGGAAAATCCTCAGCCGGCAGGGTCTGCAGCACAAAGCGGCTTTTGCCCGCCTTCACTAGCAGGCGCTTGTCCTGCTGCTGCAAGGTCACATCGGCGCCGTCGGGCAGCGCGCGCAGAATATCGACCAGTTTGCGCGCGCCGACCGTAACTGCATGCGAGTCTCCCGACGGTTCCACCGATCCGCGGGAGGTGATCTGGATTTCAATGTCGGTTGCGAGGAAGGAGAGCGCCCCGGCACTTCGTTCGATCAGGACGTTAGACAGGATCGGCAGCGTGTGGCGCCGTTCAATGATTCCGCTGACTGCGGAAAGCGGCCCAAGCAATTCGTCGCGCTTTGCTTTGACTAGAACCATCGTTGTTCCTTCTTTTCTTTATCTAATACTAATAACAACTAATAGAGCCGTACCGAAGTCTGTATAACCCGGAATTCGCCGACGCGCCCGGCACTTGCCCGCTTGCCAGCATCTGCTCAACCTGTGGAGCGGCCTGTGCACTGTTGTGCATTGTTCCGATGAAATCCCGGAATTGAAGTTTTATGCACAAAGCGTCCCCAGCCTTCGCACAGCTTCATCCTTTCAACACCTGCTCAAGCAGGTGGTAGTCCCGGTTCAGTCCGGTATCCTGCTTGCGCAAGGTCGCGATTGTCCGGCAGGCATGCAGCACGGTCGTGTGGTCCCGGTTGCCAAAAGCTTCGCCGATCTCCGGCAGGCTCATCTGCGTGAGATCCTTGGCGAGCGCCATGGCAACCTGTCGTGGCCGGGCGACATTGCGATTGCGCCGCTTGGAGTGCATGTCGGAAACCTTGATCTTGAAGTACTCGGCCACGGTTTTCTGGATACCCTCGACGTTGATCTGCCGGTTTGCCACGTGCAGGATATCGCGCAGCGCTTCGCGCGCCAGTTCCAGCGACAATTCTCTGCCGGTGAAGCGCGCAAAGGCGAGCACCTTCTTCAGGGCTCCTTCCAACTCGCGGACGTTGGAACGGATGTGTTTAGCGATGAAAAAAGCGATGTCCTCCGCGAGCGCCAGCGCCTCGGCTTCCGCTTTCTTCAACACGATCGCGACGCGCATTTCCAGCTCCGGCGGCTCGATGGCGACCGTGAGACCCCAGCCAAAGCGCGATATCAGACGTTCCTGCATCCCGGCGATTTCCTTGGGATAGGTGTCGCAGGTGATCACGATCTGCTTGTGCGCTTCGACCAGCGCGTTGAAGGCGTAGAAGAACTCCTCCTGCGTGCGGTCCTTGTTCGAGAAGAACTGGATGTCGTCGATCAGCAGCAGATCCAGGGAATGGTAGTAGCGCTTGAATTCCTCGAACGACTTCTGCTGGTAGGCGCGCACGACATCGGTGACGTATTGCTCGGCGTGGATGTAGCGGATGCGGGCTTGCGGGCGCTCCGCTGCGAGCTGGTTGCCGATGGCCTGTACCAGGTGCGTCTTGCCCAGACCGACGCCGCCGTAGATGAACAGCGGGTTATAGGAGATGCCGGGGTTCTCGGCAACCTGCATGGCCGCCGCGCGCGCCAGCTGGTTGGCCTTGCCGGTGACGAAGTTGTCGAAGTTGAAATTGCGGTTCAGGCGCGCCCGGTCGGACTGCGAAGGATGGGGGTGGGCGCCACTCTGCTGCGGTGCGGGCATCGCAGTCGACGATGCACGCACGGCGGCACCAAGGTTAGCGGCAGGAGCAGCCGCGTCCGCCAGCACCAGCTTTACGTCGATTTCCCGGTTGCAGGATTCAGCCGCCAGACGCTGTATGAGCGTGGCGAAGCGCTCGCGCACGAGGTCCAGAATGAAGCGGTTGGGTGCGGCCAGCACCAGTGTTGCGGAATCCGCGGCCCCGGACTCTGGTGTGAGCGGGCGGATCCAGGTATTGAACTGCTGCGCAGGCAGCTCCTGCTCCAGTCGGCGCAGGCAAGCGTGCCAGAGGTTTTGCATCTTTTTTTGTCGGCCGTGGAGGGAAACGATTTTACCTTTTCCTCATTGCGTTATCCACAGCGCGGACAAGAAAAAAACCTAGATTTGACAAGGCTTCAGCGCACGGGCTCTAATACCGCCCTTTTTCCGATCGGTCAGGCCAATGAAGCAGAAGCGCACTTACCAGCCGTCCAAGACGCGTCGCGCAAGAACGCACGGGTTTCTGGTGCGCAGCCGCACCGCGAAGGGCCGTGCAGTGTTGCGCGCCCGGCGCGCAAAAGGGCGTAAACGCCTCGCCGTGTAGGCCTGCGCTCGACGCGCTCGTGGACTCCAAACGGGCACGCTTCGGGCTGGGGTTGGAAAAGCGGCTCGCCAGCAAGGCGGATTTCGAGCGCCTGCTGCGCGAGGGCACCAGGCGAAGCCGGTCGGGCTATACATTCTTCATGGCGGCGCGCGCGGAAGGCCCGCCGCGCCTCGGTATTCTTATTTCACGCAAGCATGCGGCAAAGGCAACAGTGCGTAACCGGATAAAGCGCTGCATCCGAGAGGCGTTCCGTCTGGAGCAGTCAGGACTGGGGGCTATCGACGTTCTGGTGCGCCCGCCCTTCGGCGTGCGGCCGGGCGCGGAGATGCTGGGCCGGCTGCGCGGGTTCTTTTCGGAGCTTGGCAAGTGAGGACGCAATGAGCGCAATCCTGCGGCTGCTTGTGCGCGGCTACCGGTATTTTCTGAGCCCCCTGCTGGCACCCGCGTGCCGGTTCCATCCCAGTTGCTCGGCGTATGCCGAAGAAGCTCTGCAGCTGCATGGCGCGCTGCACGGCAGCTGGCTATCTGCTCGGCGACTATGCCGCTGCGGCCCTTGGCATCCTGGCGGCGTCGATCCGGTGCCGTCGGGCCGTGGTCCGGTAGAAGAAAGGCATTGCTAGCATGGATACCCGGCGGACCGTGCTGTTGTTCATATTCGGCTTTTCCTTGCTGATGCTCTGGGAAGCCTGGCAGGCGGACCACCGTCCGAAGCCCGAAGCGCAGACGCCGTCCAGCGCTGCGGTCGTGCCGGGGTCAGCTGCACCGAGCCCGGCTGCGGCCGCCAATCCCGCCGCACTGCCTGCTGCCGCTGGCATCGTGCCCGGCGCCGCCGCGCCTGCGGTAAAGGGCCAGACGATCAAGGTGCATACCGACCTGGTAGACGCTGAGATCGATACGCTCGGCGCGACGCTGACGCACCTTGAACTCCTAAGGCACAAGGAAGCCCAGGATTTGTCGAAAAACCTGACGCTGTTCGGGCCGGAGCACCATTACGAAGCTCAGAGCGGCCTGGTGGGCGAGGGGCCCAATCATCGAACGCTGTGGAGCGCGAAAGCCGGCGAGTTCACGCTTGCGCCAGGGCAGGACTTCCTCGAAGTCCAGTTGACTGCACAAGGTGCCAACGGCCTCGAGGTCACCAAGACCTATCGTTTCAAGCGCGACAGCTACCTGATCGAGGTCGCACTCGAGATGCATAACAAGGGCGCTGCGCCCGTTGCGCCGGCGACCTATTTCCAGTTCACACACGACGGAAAGCCGCCGGCCGATGCGAATACGGGCGCGCAGAATATTTTCGATTCCATTGCACACACCTTCGGAGCGCAGAGTTTTTTCGGCTACGCCGTCTATACCGAGGAGAAGAAATTCCAGAAGGTCCACCTCACCGACATCGACAAGAACAAGGCGGACTACGTGAAGCAGTCGAACGACGGCTGGCTCGCGTACGTGCAACACTATTTCGTTGCCGGCTGGATTCCGCCCGAAAATACTGCCCGCAGCTATGAATTGCTGAAGCGCGACGATGGCAATTATTCCGGGTACGTGCGCATACCGGTGCAGGCGATCGCGCCCGGCGCCGCGGCCACGGTAAAGGTCTCGCTCTATGCCGGGCCGCAGGAGCAGCGCCGTCTGGCTGCCGTCGCGCCGGGATTCGATCGCGTGGTCGATTTTGGCTTGCTCACCGTCATCGCCGAGCCGCTGTTCTGGCTGCTGGGGAAATACCACTCGCTGAGCGGCAACTGGGGCGTTGCCATCATCCTGCTGACGATGACGATCAAGCTGCTGTTCTTCCCGCTCTCGGCAGCGAGCTACAAGTCGATGGCGAAGATGAAGCTGGTCACGCCGCGGATGCAGAAGATCCGTGAGATGTACGAGCACGACCGCCAGAAGATGAACCAGGCAATGATGGAGCTCTATAAGACCGAGAAGATCAACCCGCTCGGCGGCTGCTTCCCTATCCTGATCCAAATTCCGGTATTTATCTCTCTTTACTGGGTGCTGCTTGCAGCGATCGAGTTGCGTCACACGCCGTTCATACTGTGGATTCAGGATTTGTCGGCGCGGGATCCCTACTTTGTATTGCCGGTGCTGATGACCGTGACGATGGTCGTCCAGACTAGACTCAACCCTGTCCCGCCGGACCCGGTGCAGGCGAAAGTCATGCAGTTCATGCCGTTCGTCTTCAGCATCTTCTTTTTCTTCTTTCCCGCCGGACTGGTGCTGTACTGGCTGGTCAACAACATCCTTTCCATCCTTCAGCAATGGCAGATCCAGCGCATGTTCGACCGCGACAAACCTGCCCATGCCAAGCGGTGAACTAGCCCAGGATACGATCGCCGCGCTCGCCACGGCCTCCGGACGGGGCGGCATCGGCATCGTTCGCGTGTCCGGGCCGAAGGTTCCTGCAATCGCCCGGATCGTGGTCGGTTCGCTCCCAGCGCCAAGGGCGGCAGCGCATGGCTTTTTCCTCGGTGCGGACGGCGAACGCGTGGACGAGGGCCTGGCCCTCTACTTCCCGGCGCCGCATTCGTACACGGGGGAAGCAGTGCTGGAACTGCAGGGACATGGCGGCCCGGTGGTGATGCAGGCCGTGCTCGGCGCCGTGCTTGATGCCGGCGCCCGCCTTGCGGAGCCGGGCGAATTCACGCGCCGCGCCTTCCTCAACGGCAAGCTCGACCTGGCGCAGGCCGAAGCTGTTGCCGACCTGATCGACGCCGCAAGCCGCGAAGCCGCGCGCTCGGCGCTGCGCTCTCTACGCGGAGATTTCTCCGCGGCAATCCAAGGGCTGGTCGCCGAGCTTACAGAACTGCGCGCCCTCATCGAAGCGATGCTTGATTTCCCCGAAGAAGACGTCGACAGCCTGCACCGCAAAGACGCGCAGGCGCGCCTGGTCCGGCTGAGTGCGGGTCTGAAAGACGTACTCGCCAGAAGCCGGCAAGGCAGCCTCCTGCGCAGCGGCATTCATGTGGTACTCGCCGGCCTCCCGAATGTTGGCAAATCCAGCCTGTTGAACCGTCTCGCGGGTGAAGAGCGCGCCATCGTCACGGCAGTGCCGGGGACCACGCGCGACGCGCTGCGAGAATCGATCCAGATCGAAGGCGTGCCGATCGTCGTGGTCGACACGGCGGGGCTGCGCGAATCACGCGACGAAGTGGAGCGCCTGGGCATGGCGCG
>Ga0335083_10002471_pt1 | contig 24354 bp, 21 predicted proteins | sample Lox_Sample_42_FD_206716 | JGI IMG/M metagenome (GOLD analysis project Ga0335083, IMG submission 206716) | Soil microbial communities from Loxahatchee National Wildlife Refuge, Florida, United States - Lox_Sample_4.2 | ecosystem: Environmental > Terrestrial > Soil > Wetlands | place: USA...
GTGCCACCGCCCGAAAAGGCAAGAATGATGAGGTTTCCCTTGTCCAAATTCTTGAAGTGCTTCTGGCGCGTCTGAAAGGTGTACCCCGTGTTCAGGTCGGCCTTGGTGATCGGCGGATTGACCGGTCGCGTCGCGCAGCCGCCGAGAACGAGAAGGGCGGCGAGCACGACAGGAAGAGACATTCGGAAACCGTTCATGGTGCCTCGTTTCTTCTCGATTGTGCCATGCCGACGAACTGCGACACGACGACAGCGCTGTAAAAGACCCCGAATAACGTCGTGAACAGGCTCAATATCGTCGCCGGCGCACGCACCGGCGTCACGTCCCCGTAGCCGAGTGTCAACATTGCCGAGATGCTGTAATACGAGAACACCGCCAGGCGGCCGTGCCAGTCGGCGAGAAGCGCGCTGACCTCCTGATTGATGTTGTACGCCGCGGGCATCAGCAGATAGGTTATGGCGTGGATGTGCGCCCACGCGTCGCCGGCAATGATATATCCACAGATCGCGCCGAGGACGCTCTCGACGCCGACCGCAGGTTTGCCGAACAGGTCGCGCAGGATCACCCACACCGCAACCCACAGATACAGTGACATCAGGGTATGCAGAGCCAGATCGAGACTCGTCGCCGAAAGGCGCCGCCCCCAACCGATCGCCAGGATCAAGATGAGGAACGTCGCCATGCCTACTCGTTCGCGCGGGCGCTCGAACACAACAAGAAAGATCGCGATGCCCAACACTGTACGGAAGGCATCGGAAAGCAAGCCCTCGGCGCCGGGCCTGGCGTCGAACGACTGGATCGCGAGCGAGGCGAGCAGCAGCGCCAGCAATGCGGCGTGCTTGCGACTGCGCAATGCGGCTTCATTCAGGCTGCGCATCCCCTGCCCCGGCTTGCTGATAACCGAGTCGAGCCGACACACGACCGATGACAGTGTTCGGCGTTGGCTGCACGCTCGAACTCAAGGCGCTGACACGACCTTGTAGAAGACGCCGTTGGCGCCGTACGCCGGCTGGAACCACGTATTGCCGTTCAGGTAGTACGTCGCGCCGTTCTTGTTGATCGGCCGGTCGAGCCGCGCCGGGACATTAAGTTCTTCATGATCGGTCTCCCAGAGTTAGCTTCAGGGAATCATGCCGCATTCGAACATCTTGTTGACGATTGGCGCTGCGACCTTGTTGAAGAACGCCTGGCGCATCTGGGCGTCCTGCTTCAGCATTTGTACGGCGCGCTGCTCCATCTCGGGCTTCGGCTTGCCTTGGCCTTGCGCCCTTTCCTGCCATAACTGCTCGCACGTCGCGCCCTGGTACTTCTGGATCACCTTGTCGGCGACCCTGTCCATGATCGGATACTGCGCGTAGGCGACACCCGCTCCGACGCAGGCGGCGATGACGAACGGCCAGAAACGCTTGCTCATGACGGCTTCCTTTCAGGGTTGAAGAACCGAGGACTTGTCCTGCGTGCGGCGCCTGTGCGCCCTTGGTAGTCCGCGCGCGACTGTAACAGCTCTAGCGGAGACAAAGATTGACAAAGCGCAACCTAATCACCCTGACGCTTGACTCGCCAGCCGCATCAAAGGTAAAAGCAACGCTCCTGTAGATCGTATTCGGACGGTCGACAGGGTAAGTCGTCAGCGGAAAACAAAGAATGCTGGCTGACGGATTTTTGTTGTGATCACCACGCCGCCCAAACTGGCCGGTGCCATGGGAAGGGAGATTCCATGAAGGTAGGTACGATAGTAGCGTTCGTCACCTCGATCGCGGGCAGCCTTCTTTGGGCGCAGACATCCGTCGCTCAACAGATTACCGGCGCGCCGGGTTCGCCGAGCGCCACCACGACCATCGACGGGAAACAGCTCCCGCCGCCGCCCACGAAATTCGGTGGCGTGATCAAGGAGGATGCCAAGGATTCGAAGCCTTACTGGCCTCCGACCGTGGTGCCGCCCAAGAGCGCGCCGAACGTGCTGCTCATCATGACCGACGACCAGGGCTACGGCGTGTCGAGCACCTTTGGCGGCGTCATTCCGACCCCGGCCATGGATCGCCTTGCGAAGGCAGGGTTGCGCTACACGCAGTTTCACTCGACAGCTCTTTGCTCCCCGACGCGCGCGGCGCTGATCACCGGACGCAATCACCACTCCGTGGGATTCGGCGTGATCGGCGAAATGTCCACCGGCTACCCGGGCTACGACTCCGTCATCGGCAAGGACAGCGCCACTATCGGTACGATTCTCCGTGATAACGGATACGCGACCTCGTGGTTCGGCAAGAACCATAACACGCCCACCTATCTGTACAGCGTGGGTGGACCCTTCGATCAGTGGCCGGTCGGCATGGGATTCCAGTACTTCTACGGGTTCATGGGTGGCGAGACCGACCAGTGGACGCCGTACCTGTACCAGAACACGACGCCGATCTTCCCGTGGGTCGGCAAGCCCGGCTACAACCTCACCACCGATCTGGCGGACGAGGCGATCAAGTACATGAGCAGCCTGAACGCAGCCGCGCCGGACAAACCGTTCTTCGTCTATTACGTGCCCGGCGGCACCCATTCGCCGCACCAGCCGACCAAGGAATGGATCGCCAAGTTCAAAGGCAAGTTCGACATGGGCTGGGAGAAGATGCGCGAGCAGATCTTCGCCAACCAGAAGCGGCTCGGCGTGATCCCGGCGGGTACCCGGCTCACTCCATGGCCGGATGTCCTACCCAAGTGGGATTCGCTCTCCTTAGTGCAAAAGAAGCTCTACGCGCGCGAGGCAGAGGTATTTGCCGCCTACGCCGCCTACACCGACCACGAGATCGGCCGGGTCATCCAGGCAGTCGAGGACATGGGCAAGCTCGACAACACGCTCGTCATCTACATCGGCGGCGACAACGGCACCAGCGCCGAAGGCACGCTGGAGGGCACGTATAACCAGATGACTGCCTACAACGGCATCCTGACCCTCCCGGAAGTCGTGCAGATGTTGCATTACGAAGATTGGGGCTCCGAGAAAACCTATCCGCACATGTCGGTGGCGTGGTCGTGGGCGTTCGATACGCCCTTCAAATGGACCAAGCAGGTGGCATCGCATTTCGGCGGCACCCGGCAAGGGACGGTGATTTCATGGCCCGCCCGCATCAAGGACGCCGGCGGCATCCGTACCCAGTTCCACCACATGATCGACATCGTGCCGACGATCCTCGAGGCCACGAGCATTCCGGCGCCGGCCACGGTCGACGGCATCGCGCAAAAGCCCATCGAAGGCGTGAGCATGGTGTACACGTTCGACAGGGCGAACGCCAATGCAGCGTCGAAGCGCGACACACAGTATTTCGAGATGTTCGCCAATCGCGGGATCTATCACGACGGTTGGTACGCTTGCACCACGCCGCCGGCCCCGCCGTGGCTCCTGGGAACGGCCAAGCTGCCCGAGATCAACGACTACAAGTGGGAGCTCTACAACCTCACCGAGGACTACTCGCAATACAACGACCTCGCGGCGAAGGAGCCTGCCAAACTCAAGGAGCTGCAGGCGTTGTTCCTGACCGAGGCAGCGAAATACGACGTTCTTCCTTTGGACAACTCGATCCTCCCGCGCCTGCTCACGGCGCGGCCGAGCGCGGTCGCAGGGCGAACCGTATTTACCTACACTGGTGAGAACGCCGGCATCCCGGTTGGCAATGCTCCCAGCATCTTGAACCGCGACTACACGATCACTGCCCAAGTGACGATTCCCAAGGCCGGCGCGGAGGGAATGATCGCGACCATGGGTGGTCGTTTCGGCGGCTACGCCTTATACCTCCTCAAGGGCAAGCCGGTGTTTGTCTACAACCTCGTCGACCTGAAGCGTTACCGCTGGGAAGGTGGCGTGGGGGGTGCCGACTGGCTGGGCAAATCGCTCCAGCCGGGGAGGCACACCATCGTCTTCGACTTCAAGTACGACGGCCCCGGCTTCGGCAAGGGCGGCACCGGCGCGCTCTCGGTTGATGGCAGGGAGTTGTCCCGCCAGAAGATCGACCACACGATCCCGATACTCATGTCCATCGACGAGAGCTTCGACGTAGGGATCGATACCCGCACGGGCGTGGATGACAGCTACAAGCTGCCGTTCCGCTTCAACGGCAAGATTGACAAGCTCACCTACGACCTCCGGCCGGAGCAATTGACCGCCGAGGACCGCGAGGTGATGAAGCGGGCGCTCGCCAGCGCGCACGACTAGCGGCGCAGCCGGATCGGTGGCGCCGCCGTTGCGGCGTCACCCGCTCATCCGCCGTGCCGAGACTCTCTGCGTGAAAAAAATCCTAGCCTTCTCCGTAGTCGCAGAAATCGGCACCGGGCTTGTCCTGATGATCGATCCTGCGATCGTCGTCGAGTTGCTGCTCCGCATTGAAGTCTCCGGCGTGGGGATCGCGCTCGGCCGATGCTTCGGTATCGCCTTGCTCGCGCTGGGAATCGCGTGCTGGCCCGGCGGTCGGCGCGCAGCGGGTGGTTCATCGCCTTTTTGGGCGATGCTGACCTACAATGCTCTGATCGCCCTGTACCTCGCTTTTCTCGGCACCGTGAGACATCTCGGAGGCTTGCTGTTGTGGCCGGCGGTCGCGTTGCATGCGGCGGTGGCGCTGCTGCTGATATGGGCGTGGCGTCGTGAGCGTCGGAGTGAGACAACGAGCGAATGATGGGCGTTGAAACGATCGCGTGTCCCGATTGCGATCTGCTGCAACATGTCCCGCCGCTGCCGCCGGGAGGCAAGGCGCGCTGCGCGCGGTGCGGCGAAACGCTCCTCAGCGAGCGCGCCGATCCGCTCGACCGGCCACTCGCGCTCGCCGTCGCCGCGGCGAGCGCATTGCTCATCGCCAACACCACTCCCTTGATGACACTCTCCGCGGTAGGGCGCGAGGCAAGCACAACGATCATCGGCGGGGCCTACGAGATGTGGCTTCAGGGCAGCGAGATCACCGCGGCGATCGTCGCCTTCTGCGCGGTGATCGCACCCGCCGCGCACTGTCTTTTTCTGCTCGTGGTGCTGCTCGCCGTGCGCCGTCCTCCTGCCCCGCGCTGGATCGGCGAGCTGCTGCGCTCGGCGCATTTCTTCGAGCCGTGGTCGATGACCGAGGTCATGATGCTCGGCATCCTCGTCGCGCTGGTGAAGATCGCGCAGCTGGCGGACGTCATTCCGGGCATCGGCATGTTCGCCGCCGGCGCGTTCGTCGCCCTGCTGGCGGGGGTTACGGCCACCTTCGACGCGCGCGAAGTCTGGAAGCGCGTCGAGTGGGCCGACGGCACCGTGCCGCCGCTGCCGCCCGCCGAGCGCGCGGGAGCGGTGCGATGAACGCGGCGACGCTGAGCGCGGCGCGCGCCGGCCTCGTGTCGTGCACGACCTGCCGCCTGCTGTCGCGCCCCGCACAACCAGCGAATCCCGGATATTGCCCGCGCTGCGGGACCGCGCTCACGTGGCGCCACCACAATTCCATCCAGTACACCTGGGCGCTCGTCATCGCGGCGGCCATCTTCTACATACCGGCCAATGCGCTGCCGGTGCTCACGACCACGACGCTGGGGTCGACCGAGTCCGACACGATCATGGGCGGCGTGGTCTTTCTGTACACCTCGGGCTCCTGGCCGCTCGCGCTGATCGTGCTGATCGCGAGCGTCATGATCCCTCTAGGCAAGCTCGCTGCCCTCGCTTACCTGTTGATCACCGCGCAGCGCGGCTCAGTGCGCAACATGCACGATCGATCGCGCATCTATCGCCTGATCGAGTTCATCGGCCGCTGGTCGATGCTCGACGTGTTCGTCGATGCGTTCGTGGTCGCGCTCGTGCAACTGCAGCCGCTGATGTCGGTGGAGCCGGGGCTCGGCGTCGTCTTCTTCATGGCGGTGGTCGTGCTGACGATGCTCGCTGCTGAGACATTCGATCCGCGCCTGATCTGGGATCCCGTGGAGCGGGGAGAGCGACATGGCTGATCCCACCCGCGACGACCTGCCTCAAGCAGCCGTCGTGCCGCCGAAGCGCATGCGCATCTCGGTGATCTGGGTCATTCCGATTCTCGCCGCGATCGTGGCGATCGGTATCGCGGTCCAACGCTATCTCAGCGAGGGCCCGACAATCATCATCGTCTTTACCGCGGCCGAAGGCCTCGAGGCGGGCAAAACCTTCATCAAGTACAAGGATGTCAACATCGGGCAGGTCAAGGCGATACGGCTCACCAACAACTACGCCAAGGTGGAGGTCACCGCCAAGATCGAGAAGCACGCCGCGGGGCTGATGGTGGAGGACGCCAAATTCTGGATCGTTCGGCCGCAGATCAGCCTGAGCGGCGTCTCGGGGCTCAGCACGCTGCTCTCGGGAAACTACATCGGCTTCGAGCCCGGCACATCGGAGCGGAGTACCAACATCTTCATCGGGCTCGACGTGGCACCGGTGATCTCCGGGCAGCTCGGCAAGGAGTTCGTGCTGAGCTCGAACGACCTGGGATCACTCAGCATTGGCTCGCCAGTTTATTACCGGCGGCTGCCCGTCGGTGAAGTCACTGCCTACGATCTCCAGCCGGACGGCAAGTCGGTGCAGGTCAAGATTTTCGTCAAGGCGCCCTACGACCGATTCGTCGTTTCCTCGACGCGTTTCTGGAACGCCTCCGGCGTGGACGTCTCGCTCACCGCGGACGGCGTGAACGTGCGTACCGAGTCGCTGGTGGCGCTGCTCGTCGGCGGCATTGCGTTTGATGCGCCGACCTTCATGGCGCAGGGCGCGGCCGCGGAGCCCAACACGGCCTTCACTCTTTACAGCGATCGCACGGTCGCGATGAAAGCGCCGGACCCGTTCGCCAAGCACTACGTGCTCCACTTCAATGAGTCGCTGCGCGGCCTTTCGGTCGGGGCGCCTGTGACCTTCCTCGGCCTGCCCGCCGGTGAGGTCACCACCGTCGGTCTCGCGTTCGACCCGAAGAGCGGAGACGTCCGCCCCGAAGTGATCGTCGTGCTCTACCCAGAGCGCGTCATGGCCCACGCAAGCACGAAGGCCGAGGCGCAGGACGCCGCGGCGGTGCTGCGCGACGAACAGAAGCGGCGCGCTCTGGTAAGACATCTGGTGGAGGACCGCGGCCTGCGCGCGCAGTTGAAGAGCGGCAGTCTGATTACTGGACAGCTCTATGTCTCCCTCGACTACCACCCGGGCGCGCCGAAGGTGAAGATTGATCTGAGCCAGGAGACGTCGGAGATGCCCGTGGTGCCCAGCGCGCTCGCCGATCTTCAGGACAAGCTCGCGAGCATCGTCACCAAGATCGACCGCCTGCCCCTGGAGGCGATCGGCAACGACATCAGGAAGGATCTGGAGAACCTCGACCAGACGCTCGCCAGCGCGAAGCAGCTCATCACCAACGCCGACGACAAACTCCTGCCTGGCCTCAAGACCGACGTCGAGGACCTGCACCGCACATTGATCGCAGTGGAACAGGCGATGAACAATGCCAATACATCTTATCTGGACTCGAACGCCGCGGCGCAGGAAGAGCTGCGTGACGCGCTGAAGGAATTCGCCCGGGCGGCGCGAAGCATGCGCGTGTTGATGGACGAGCTGGAGCGACAGCCGAGCTCCGTGATCCGCGGCAAGCCCAACACGACCAGCGGAGGAAGATGATGCGCCGTCTTGCCGCATTCGCGCTCGCGTGCACGCTCGCTGCCTTCGCCGCGAGCTGCTCGTCGCCTCCTGCGCGCTTCTACACCCTGAGCCCCGTAGCATCGCCGGGCGCGACGCCGTCGAAACTCTCGGTGCTCGTCGGGCCGGTCTCCGTCCCCTCCGCGATCGAACGCCCGCAGATCGTCGTCACCACCGGCGCCAATCAGGTGTCGATCGACGACTTCAACCGCTGGGACGCTCCCGTGCAGGACAATATCGCGCGGGTAGTGGCCGAGAATCTCGTGACCATCCTCGGCACGCCGCGCGTGACGCTCTTTCAAAGCTCGCTTGGCGCCGAGGCAGAATATCGTGTCCAGATCGAGGTGCGAAATTTCGAATCCGCGCCGGGCAAATATGCATCGCTCGACGCGGTGTGGACCGTGCGCCGGATAAAGGACGCGAAACTGGAGACGGGGCGCAGCAGCGTGCGTGAAGCGACCGCGGACGGCAGCTACGAGGCGCTGGCCGCCGCGCACAGCCGCGCCGTTGCCCGTCTGAGCCAGGACATCGCCGATGCCATCCGGGTGCTCGCCGGCGCAGCGCCAGGGCGCTAATGGTGATGGGCTACGGCGGTTGAATTACACTACCTGTCCGGGCCTCCAACTTGGGGAGAACGCGATGCTGAAGCGCCTTTCGTCGTACACCTTCGCCAGCCTGCTTGCTTTCGCGCTGACTACCTCGCAAGCGTCCGGTCAGCAGCCCGGAGACATGGAGATTCGCCAAGGCGTGATCGAACAGATCACTCCGGTGCAACTGCAGACCAACCATCATCGCGGTGTCGGGGCGATCATCGGCGGCCTCGGGGGCCTCGGCATCGGCAGCCTGATAGGTGCCGGCACGGGGCGCGACGTGGCGATGGTTGCCGGTGCCCTGGGCGGCGCTCTCATGGGGAATAATGTCCAGAAGCGGTACGATCAGCCGGTGCCGGGTCAGCAGATCATCGTCCGCCTCAAGAGCGGCGTTCTCGTCGCGGTGACACAGCCGGTCGACAGTAGCCTGAAAACCGGCCAGCGTGTGTATATCGAGGGAAGCGGAGAAGGCGCGCGCGTGATTTCGCAGTAGCCACGGCTCGCCGGTCCGCTACTTTAGCTGCTCCAGCAGCGCCTTCGCCTCGCGATCGCGAGGGTCCATGGCGACAAGCGCTTCGGCGGCGCTACGCGCTTCGTCCCTGCGTCCCGCGTCACGCTCCATCGTAATCAGTGCCAGCAGCATGTCGCGATCGCCGGACCATCGTGCGGTTGCGCGCTCCAATAGGCGGATCGCCGCGGGACCTTGTCCGAAGGAGTTCAACGCTACAGCGTACACATAGGTGTAGCGCGCGTTGTCGGGCGCAAGTCGCATGGCGCGCTCCAGCTCGAGCAGGGCGGGCGAACGTTGCTTTGCGCGCACGTAGGCAAGTCCCAGCGCGTGATGCAGTGATGCGTTGCCAGGCACCGCCGCGATCCCATCGCGCAGAGTCCGGACGGCGTCCTCTTCGCGACCTTGCTGGCGCAGGGCGTCGGCGCCATTTACGTACGCCGGCACATAATGCGGATCGAGCTTCAGCGCGGCGCGAAATTCCGCACTCGCATCATCGTAACGGCCGAGACGCGCGTAGAAGCTGCCGAGATTGGTCCGCGCTTCGGGCCGGTCGGCGTTATAGCGCTGGGACGCGACGTATTCGTCCGCGGCGCGCTGCCACGCGGCCCGTTGCTCGGGGCCGAGCTGATCCTGAGTCGCACCTGCGAGCGCGTTGGCCGCCTCGATCCTGATCGCGCGCAGTGGGTCGGTCAGCAAGGTGCCGGCGATGGCGATCCGGTCAGCCGGCGGCAGCAAATCGGCGACGTGCGCCGCCGCGAGGCGCAGCAGGGGGTTCGAATTGCGCGCGGCGCCGCGCGCCGCGTCGACCGACGCGGGGTCCCCGTGCAGACGATCGAGCGCGCTCGCGCGCGCGATTGGTGACTGGCTGGCATCGCCGGCGACCGCGGCTAGCGACGCTGCTGCAGACAGCTTGCCGAGTTCCGCGTCGCGGAAGGTTGGCGCGAAACTCTGCATGCCTTGCGCATCGTGGCCGTACCACTTGCGCACCGCATCGGCGGCCCACTTCGCATCCTTCTTGTCGTGGCAGCGGTTGCATGCGTTGGGGACCCCCAGCGTCACCGTCAGGTCGGGGCGCGGCACGCGCATGCTGTGGTCGCGGCGCGGATCCACCACCATGTAGTTCGTCTCCGGCATGTGGCAGCCGACGCATCGCGCGCCTGGCGATGAAGCTTCGTGGAAATGGTGCTTCCCCGAGTCGTACTTCTCCGCCGAGTGGCACTGCGCGCACAGCGCATTGCCCTCGACTCTGAGCTTCGCGCTGTGCGGCTCATGACAGTCGCTGCAGGTGACGCCGTGTCGGTACATCTTGCTTTGCAGGAACGAGGCCCAGTTGTAGACCTCGTCGCGCTGCTGGCCATCGGCGTAGTACAGAGGAGGCGTCAGTAACGCCGGGAGGTAGTAGTCGAGGAAGGGCTTCCCGGCCTGATAGCCTTCGGCGATCTGCGCGCGCCGAGAGTGGCATTGCGCGCACACGTCGATCTCCTTGTCGGTGTCACGCGGCCGGCTTCGCGTTGCGTTACCGCTCTTCGCATCGAGCGACCAGGCTGCACCGGCGCGCTCGTCGAGCGCGACCGTCAAGCCTTTGCCGGGATCGGCGTCGCGCCGCTGCGCCCATGCAAGATGGTTCGACCCCGGTCCATGGCACGACTCGCAGCCGACGTGAATCTCGGACCACGTCGTCGCGAACATATTCGCGCTCGAGTCGTATTGCTTGCGCAAATCGGTCGAGTGGCAGTCCGCGCACATGAAATTCCAGTTGAACAGCCGGCCGGTCCAGTGCAGCTCGTCGCCGACCGGAAGCTTCTCGGCCGGATAGAGCGTGAACCAGCGCTTCGCGACCGTATCCCAGGCCGTCGTCAGCGCCTGCAGCCGTCCGCCCGGCAGCTCGACCAGATACTGCTGCAGCGGCTCGACGCCGAAGGTGTACTTGATCTCGAAGTCCGCCGGCTTGTTATCGGGCCCATTGGTGCGAACGAAAAACCTGCCGTCGCGCTTGTAGAACGTGAATGCGGCGCCCGCGTGCGCGAACTTGCGATTGGCGAAATCGCCCGCGACAGTGCTCTCGGTCGCTTCCTGCATCGCATGCGCATGTTGGGAGCCTGCCCACGCCTGTGCTTCGCGCGCGTGGCACCCAGCACAAGCTTCGCTGCCGACGAATTTGGGTGCGGACGCGCTCGCGACGGCCGTCGGCGCGGCAACGCGCTGCCATGGTCGCCACATCGTTGCGCCGATCGCGGCGATGACGACGGCGATGGCGATCAGCGCGAGCAACCAGCGTCGTCTCGCGGGCGCGCCGGTTGCCGGAGTCTCGACGACGGGTGTGCGCATGACGCGCACTTGCTGAGAATGTGTTTTTCGGCGGCGCTTTGACATCAATCCGTCATAAAACGAGAAAGCTTCAACCGTGGAAAGCCCCGGGCCCCGAAAGGGTTTCTACACTCGCCGATCGATGCGCGGCCCTAGACGTTCGTGCGTGGAAACGGCATCGTAATGATCTCGACGTTGCGGCAACCTCCGCGACGATAACATGACAGGCGTCTTGCCAATCCATCCGGGCACGAAGGCACCGGGCAGCGCACGGGCTCTTGCGGCTGCTTTGCTGGTTCTTGCCTCGCTCGCTGCGCGCGCCGCCGGGGCGGCCCCCGGCGTACTGATCCTCCACAGCAATCAGCGGCCCACCCCGGCGCAGGTCGTGATCGAAGACACTCTGCGCACAGTCGTGCCGCAGGGCTTCAAGGCTCCGGTCCAGATCTTTTCCGAGTACCTCGATGACGAATGGGCGTCCCTCGAGACTTACGGTGCCGCCGAAGCCGAGTTTCTCGCGGAGAAGTACCGCCGACGCGACATTCGCGTCATCGTCGCGGACGCGCTTCCCGCGCTTCAATTCACGGCGAAGTTCCGCGATCGGATGTTTCCCGGCCTGCCGGTCGTTCACATTGCAGTGGCGCGAGACAGACTCGAAGGATTGGCGCTTCCCAGGAACGTCGTCGGTAATACCGAGAACCAGGATCCGACGCCGACCTTGCAGCTCGCGCTTCGGCTGCATCCGGGCGCCACGCGCCTCGTCGTCATCCGCGGAGCCTCCGAACGGGACCGGCTATGGGACGCCCGGGTGCGAGCCGCGATCGAACACCTTGGGAACGGTCTCGAGGTCGAATATCTCAACGGTCTTCCCACCGCGGAAGTTCTGCGCCGGGTGGGTGCGCTGTCGCCGGGCGCGCTGGTATTCACTCCCGGTTACTTCAGCGACGGCGCTGGCGAGGTGAGCACGCCGCGCCAATCGGTCGAGCGCATCGCGCGAGCGTCTACGGTACCGGTCTACGGCACCTTCGATACACTCCTCGGGACCGGCATCGTCGGCGGCTACATGACGCGATACGAGGATCAGGCGAAGGAAGCCGGTGCGATCGTGGTTCGCCTGCTGAACGGTGCGGCTGCGACGGAAATCGCCCCGGAATCGGTGGTCCGGGTTCCGATGTTCGACTGGCACCAGCTACGCCGATGGGGCATCGACGAGCGCTTGTTGCCGGCCGACGCCATCGTGACGTTCCGCGAGCCCACGCTGTGGGACAGGTATTGGCCCGAGATTTCCGCCGGAGTCGCGATCCTGCTGTTCCAGGCCGGGCTGATCGCCGTTCTTCTCGTCGAGCGGCGATCGCGCCGCCGGATGGCGACGGCGCTGGAGGAAAGCGAGAAGCGGATGAGTCTCGCGGCGCGCGCGGCAAGGCTTTCGATGTGGATCTGGGACGTGGCCCGCGACAAGATCTGGGCGACGACCTATCCACGGCAACGCGCCGACATGCCGAACGAGCTGCCGGCCACTTTCGAGGACGTCCTCGAGATGGCGCATCCGGCGGATCGCGAAGATCTCGACCAGGCCGTGAGAAAAGCGCTTGCGACCGGGGAGGAGCTCGACATCGAGTACCGGGTAGAACTCTCCGGTGGCGACCTGCGCTGGATCGCGGCGCGCGGACGGACGGAGCCGGGCAACGGCCAGCGAATGCTCGGTGTTGCGGTCGACATCACCGAGCGCAAGCTTGCCGAGCTGCGGGCCGCCGAGGATCGCGCCGCGCTTCGGCACATGAGCCGCGTGTCGATGCTGGGACAGCTCTCCGCCTCCATCGCGCATCAGTTGAACCAACCGCTCGCGGCGATCCTCGGCAATGCGGAAGCAGCGCGGAAAATGCTCGCCCGGGAGCGCGTCGATCTTGCGGAGCTGCGGGAGATTTGCGACGACATCGTCGCCGATGACAACCGGGCGGCGGAAGTCATTCGCCGCCTCGGGGCTCTCTACAGGCGCGGCGACATGAAAATGGAGCCGCTCGACCTCAATGAACTGATTCGCGAGACGCTCGATCTCCTGCGCGCCGAGTTGTTGATCCGCCATGTCGCACCGCGCACCGATCTGGCGCTCGCGCTGCCGATGATCGACGGCGGGCGCGTGCAGCTGCAGCAGGTCTTGCTTAATCTCGTTCTGAACGCCGCCGATGCGGTAAGCGGGATCGTCATCGAGAAACGAAGCCTCGCCATCCGTACCGAAGCGGCTGGGGCTGCCGTTCGACTCTTCGTCGTCGACAACGGGTCGGGTATCGTCGAGGGCGATCTCGGGCACGTATTCGACGCGTTCTGGAGCACCAAGGATGGCGGCATGGGTATCGGGCTCGCCATCTGCAAGTCGATCGTCGCTGCGCATTATGGCAACATCACGGTCGCCAACAACGCGGAGGGCGGGGCGACGTTTTGCATAAGCTTGCCGGCGGGATTGCACGCGTGAGCGATAAGGTCGCCGAGCAGACCATCTTCCTCGTCGACGACGAACCGAGTGTGCTGAAAGCGCTCTCGCGGGTGCTACGGGAGGAAGGTTGGCGCGTCGAGACCTTCGAGTCCGCGGAAGCGTTTCTCGCGTGGCAGGATCAGAAAGCGCAAAGATGCCTCGTGCTCGACGTGACGATGCCGGGGCTCGATGGACTCGAATTGCAGCGCCGGCTTGCCGCTGCCGGCGAGTCGTTGCCGATCGTATTCGTCAGCGGACACGGAGACATTCCCATGTCGGTGCGGGCGATCAAGGCGGGCGCGACCGATTTCCTGACCAAGCCCGTGGAGGCCGGAGTGCTGGTAGCCGCGGTGCGCGCCGCGATCGATCACCACGCTTCCCTACGCACGGCGCTCGCGGATACCGCCGACCTGCGCGAGCGGCTCGCCGCTTTGACGCCGCGCGAGCGCGAGGTGCTGGTGGCATTGGCAGCGGGCCGGCTCAACAAGCAGATCGCCGCAGACCTCGGCGTCGTCGAACAGACGATCAAGTTCCACCGCGCTCGCATCATGGAGCGGATGCAGGCAAAGACCGCTGCAGAGCTGATGCTCATCGCGGGGCGCCTCGGGATCGGCGCGGCAAGGCCGCCGGCCGCGCCGACCGATTCGTACGTCGAGCCCGTAAAGAGCGACCGCAAGCCGGGCCCGGACCGGAGTCACTAACCCAAAGGACAGTTACGGTGCAGCCCACGACGCCGTAAGGTTCGCGGGTGACGAGTGCCGGTCAATGTATCGCCGTGATCGACGACGAGGTGCAGGTTCGCACCGCGCTCGGACGGTTGCTGCGCCTGGCCGACTATGAAGTTGCCGCCTTCGGATCGGGCGAGGAGTTTCTCGCCTCGCTGATGACGCGGCGTCCCGATTGCGCGATTCTCGACGTGCACATGCCGGGCCTCTCCGGCTTCGACGTCAAGGCGCGCATGTGCGCCGCGCGCTTCGAGATTCCCGTCGTCTTCATCACCGCCAGCGACGACATCGCGCTGGACCGGGCCGTGTGCGAAGCGGGCGGTGTGACGCTGCTCCGCAAGCCTTTCTCGAACGACGCGCTGCTCGATGCCGTTGGCACGGCGCTGCGCAGCAACTCGCGTGGCGTGTCATGAATGTGTCACAAAACGTCGACGCGCATCGCGACTGAACCAAAGGCTAGTTCCAGGAACCGGCGCGAAGCTGTAGAAGGCAATGTGTACAGCCCACGCAGGCGTAGGACCGTGGCTGTGACGTTGCGCACGGTATCGATTCTCTTCGACCGACGAGGTAATTACATGAATCTGCAAAAGCTGCTCTCCCCTTCCATCTCCATGCTCGCCGTCCTGCTGTTCGCGGCAGCGCCGTCGCCCGCGGACGCACAGGGCAAGCCGCCCAACATCGTCGTGATCATGGGCGACGACATCGGCATGTGGAACATAGGCGCCTACCACCGCGGCATGATGGCGGGCCGGACGCCCAACCTCGACAAGCTCGCCAAGGAGGGCATGCTGTTCACCGACTACTACGCCGAGGCGAGCTGCACGGCGGGCCGCGCGAACTTCATCACCGGCATGTTGCCGATCCGCACGGGCATGACGACGGTCGGACAGGCCGGCGCCAAGACCGGCCTACCCGCGGAAGCGATAACCATCGCTACGGTGCTCAAGTCCATGGGCTATGCCACGGGGCAGTTCGGCAAGAACCACCTCGGCGATCTCAACGAGTTCCTTCCGACGGTCCACGGCTTCGACGAATTCTTCGGCTATTTGTATCACCTCGATGCGATGGAAGACCCGGCGCATCCCAACTATCCGCAGAATCTGCTGAACGTCGTCGGCCCGCGCAACATGGTTCATAGCTTCGCCACCGACAGCGACGACGCCACCGAGATGCCGCGCTGGGGCAAGATCGGCAAGCAAAGGATCGAGGACGCCGGCCCGCTCTATCCGAAACGCATGGAGACGGTCGACGACGAGATCCGCGACTTCGCCATCAGTTTCATGGAACGGGCGCAGAAGGCCGGCAAGCCGTTCTTCGTCTGGCTCAACCCGACGCGCATGCACATCGTCACGCATCTGTCACCGAAGTACGAAGCGCTGCGCACGTCGGAGAACGGATGGTCGGAAGAAGAAGCCGGCATGGCCCAGCTCGACGACGATGTGGGCCTGGTGATGAAGAAGTTGAAGGACATGGGTGTCGACGACAATACCATCGTCGTCTTCACCACAGACAACGGCACCGAGGTCTTCACCTGGCCCGACGGCGGACAGACGCCGTTCGCACAGTCCAAGGGCACAGTCTTCGAGGGCGGCTTCCGCGTTCCGTGCCTCCTGCGCTGGCCCGGCCATGTGCCGGCGGACTCGGTGCAGAACGGCATCTTCTCCGGCATGGACTGGTTGCCGACCTTCGTGGCGCTCGCGGGCAATCCGAACATCACCGAGGAGCTGCTGAAGGGCAAGACGATCGACGGCAGGACCTACAAGAACCATCTCGACGGGTACAACCAGGTGGCCGCCATCACCGGGAAGGGCCCGTCGGCGCGTCACGAGATCTTCTACCTCGGCGAGAGCACGGTCGGCGCGGTGCGCATCGACGACTACAAGTATCGCTTCATCGATCAACCGCGGGGCTGGCTGGGCGAAAAGACGCACGTCGATGTGCCCTATCTGATCAACCTGCGACTGGATCCGTTCGAGCGCACGGGCTGGCCGAACGATGGGACGAAAGAAGGCGCGCAGCAATACTTCGACTGGTTCAAGTATGAATTCTGGCGCTTCGTGTTCGTGCAGCAGGTCATGGGAAAGGCCCTCCAGACCTTCCTCGATTACCCGCCGATGCAGCGAGGCGCGAGCTTCAATCTTGACGCCGTGAAAGCGGAGATGGCAAAGAGGATGGAGCAGGCCCAAGCGGCGGCCAAAGGCCCCAGCCAGTAAGAGGCCAGCAGGCTAGCGGTATTGATGGACTGAGTGGGCGGCCCAATTCGGGACGCCCGCTTCTTATCTTGAGACCAGGAGCCCGATGGTTGCTCTGCCTGCCTCATTTTCAAGGAGGCGATTATGAAGCAACTGCTACTAGCGGTCAGCACGGCCGCACTGACGCTCAGCGCGTGCGCAGCGCTCGCCGACGATACGAGTCTGATCAATGATATGAATACGAAGTCCTTGACTCCCGCACAGTCGGCGCAGTTGAGGGCCGAACGCGATGCGGCGAAGGTCAAATGGGTGACCATGACGCCGGCCGAGAAGGCCACGGTTACCCAATCGATGAAAAGCAAGAAGGTTGCAGACCTGAATCACACAGAGAAGTTTGCCCAGAATGACGACATGATCGCGACGAGCAAGAATGAAACGGTGTCGATGAAAGCCGAGCGCGAAGCAGCGCAAGCCAATTACGCGAAGATGACGCCGGACCAGAAGGCCGCGCTCAGGAAAGCGGCCCAGCAGAAGCGACAGGCCGAGATGAACGCCATGGAGCAAGCTGGCCAGCGCGATGACATGGGCCGGTACATGTCCTACTGAGACTGAGCTGTTCGTTCATACAACCAGGAGAAAACGTCATGCAACGATTGATGGCAACCGCAATGATTGGTGCAGTGTTGGCAGCGGCAGCGCCACTGGCGCAGGCCGCGGATGAGAAGGGCGCACGGGTCGGCATGCTCCGCTGCAATGAAGCGAGCGGTTGGGGGCTGGTGTTCGGCTCCACGCATAGTCTGAAGTGCATCTTCACCAGCTCCGAAAAGGGAGCGAAGCCCGCGCACTTCACCGGCGAAATCAAGAAGTACGGGGTGGACATCGGTTTCCAGGACAACGCCGTGATCCTCTGGGCGGTGGTCTCGACGAGCGAGCATTTCATGCCGGGAGAACTGGCGGGCAGGTACGTCGGCGCGACGGCGGAAGCCGCCTGGGCGGTGGGGCTCGGGGCTAACGTCCTGCTCGGCGGCTCCAAGAAGGGCTTCGCTCTGCAGCCGGTCAGCATCGAAGGGCTGAACGGAGCGAACTTGGCCGCTGGCGTGACCGAGGTCGAGCTGAAGCCTGCGAAGTAAGGGTCGAGTCTCGCAGATGGGCTCAGACTGGACCGTGCGCGTGAGGTGACCATGCCGAACCCAGGCGTCGGGAAGCGGGCGGCGATCGCGACTCTTTCGCTGTTGCTTCTGGTCGGACCTGCGGTCGGTCAACAGAGCGATCCGCTTCCGTCCTGGAACGAAGGTGCGGCGAAAAGGGCGATCGTCGACTTCGTGCAGGCCACGACAGCGCAAGGCAGCCCGACGTTCGTGGCGCCGGCTGAGCGCGTCGCCACCTTCGACCAGGACGGCACGCTGTGGGTCGAGCACCCGATGTATTCGCAGGTGGTGTACTGCCTCGAGCGCGTGCCGGCGGTGGTCAAGGCGAAGCCTGAGCTTGCGAACGTCGAGCCGTTCAAGACCGTGCTGTCCGGAAATCGCGAGGCGATCGCCAAGCTGCCCGTAAAGGACCTGGAGAAGATCCTCGCGGCCACGCTCACCGGGATGTCGGTGGAAGCGTTCCAGGCCGAAGTGACGAAATGGCTCGAGACAGCCAGGGATCCGCGCTGGAAGCGCCCCTACACCGAGTTGACCTATCAGCCGATGCGGGAGGTGCTCAAGTACCTGCGCGAGAACGGCTACAAGACCTATATCGTCACCGGCGGCGGCCAGGATTTCGTGCGCGTGTACTCGGAGAAGACGTACGGGATTCCGCCGGAGCAGGTCGTCGGTACGGCTGGTGGAACGAAGTATGGCTACGACAAGACCGGCAAGCCTGTCCTGACCAAGGAGCCGAAGCTGTTGCTCAACGACAACAATGCCGGCAAGCCCGAGGGCATTCACCTGATGATTGGGCGCCGGCCCTATGCGGCGTTCGGCAACTCCCCCGGCGACCAGCAGATGTTGGAATACACCGCCGCGGGCGACGGCACGCGGCTCGCGATGCTGGTGCTGCATGACGACGCGAAGCGCGAGTACGCCTACGGTCCGGCGCAAGGCTTGCCAGCCACGAAGGTCGGCGCTTTCACCGAGAAGCTCTACGACGACGCGAAGAAGAAGGGCTGGACAATCATCAGCATGAAGAACGACTGGAAACGGGTATTTGCGTTCGAATAATGCAGCTCAGCCATTGCTCGGACCTTTGCCGGGGATCGCGGCGGAAGCGTTCATCTCGGACACTCCACAGCACACCTTCGAGGCATACATCATCGCCGACGAAACGTTAACGCCGCGACTGCACCGCTTGGACGCGGTCGATAAAGACGAAAGGAAGCGAACCATGAAAGCGCACCTGACAATGTTCGCCGTATCTCTGTGTCTTTCTTCTCGCGCCGCCGCTGGCGGCGGTCTCCCCCGGCGTGTACCTTTATCAGGTGACGGATACCGGTCTCTCCGCCACCCTCACGGTGTTGGGTACGAAGTTCTTCAAGGACGTGGCCATGAACTGAAGCTGGGTAGCTGAAAGGAAGGAGCACGCCACGGCGCAGCATATGGAAGACATTACGCACTATCCGCTTCTTCTTTTCCCGCTCTCGTACATCGCCTTGTGGTTCGCCGCCCGAGTCGGGCAGCTGATTCGAACGAAGATGCGGGCTGCCGACGATGATTTGCGCGAGGACTTCGGTGCGATCCTCGCCGCTACGCTGACCTTGCTTGGCCTTATCGTCGGCTTCAGTTTCTCGATGGCGACAAGCCGCTACGATCTGCGCAAGACCTACGAGGAGGCGGAGGCCAATGCAATCGGCACCGCGTATGTCCGGGCCGACCTGCTTCCTGCGACCGATGCCGCCAGGCTGCGATCACTGCTTAGCGACTACCTCGAGCAGCGAGTCCTGTTCTACGCCACCGGCGACGAGGGACAGCTAGAACGGATCAACGCACGTACGTCCCGGCTGCAGGCCGAATTGTGGTCCGTTGTCCAGGTGCCGGCTGCGGCACAGCCGACGCCGATCGCCGCGCTCGCCGTCTCGGGTATGAACGATGTCTTGAATTCGCAGGGCTATACCCAGGCCGCCTATTGGAACCGAATCCCCACGGCAGCATGGAGCCTCATGGGAGCGATCGCGATCTGTTGCAATCTCTTGCTCGGCTTTGGCTCGCGCAACACAAAGGCGGCGACCCGATTGCTTTTCGTTCTCCCGCTGGTCGTCTCGATCGCTTTCATGCTGATTGCGGACATTGACACGCCGCGACATGGCATCATTCGTGTGACGCCACAGAACCTGCTCAGCCTTGCCGGTTCGCTGGGCAAACACCAATGACGGGGACCGGCAGGCCATGAGCACACTATCGGCCAAGATCAAGGAAGAGTTCCTTGCGCTGCTTCCACCCACGATCTTCTTCTTCGTCGCGCTCCACATCGTGGCATTTGTTCGCGTGTTGATGCTGGAAGGAACAGGCCTGACGCCGTCCTCGACGATTTCGATCGCGGTCGCAGCTCTCATTCTCGGCAAGTCGGTGCTCATCGCGGACATGCTGCCGTTGATCAATCGTTTTCCAGAACGGCCGTTGATCTACAACGTTGCGTGGAAGACGCTGATCTATCTGTTGATTTCGGCGCTCATTCACTACCTGGAACGGCTGTACGATTTTGCGAGGCAAGCGGGCGGGGTTGTTGCCGGCAACGAGAAGCTGCTCGCGGAACTCGTGTGGCCGCATTTCTGGGCTGTCCAGATCCTCCTGCTCGTGCTGATCGCCATCTATTGCACGATGCATGAACTGGCCCGATTGATCGGCAAGGAGAAGATGCTGCGGATATTCTTCGGGCCGATGCCGCTCCCGCAAGTTTGATGGTTGATTTTTTTCGCCGTAGCTGAGGCTGTTTTCAACCAGGGAGAACTCGGATGACTCGCGGAAACCGAGCCACGAAGTTGCGAGCAGGGATTGCGGCAATGTTTTTCGGAGCCGTGGTCGCGGCTCCGGCAAGCCTGACGGCGCAATCACTGGACGAGCAATGGAAGTTCACGGCGCTCATTTATGGCTATGTCCCGAAGATCAGCGGCTCGACGACGTTGCCGACCGGCACCACCGCGAACGTCGGCATCGATCCAAGCAACTATCTCGGCAATCTCAAGTTCGCGTTCATGGGTGCGGTCCAGGCGGAGAAGCGCTCGTGGGTCTTCTTCACCGATGTCATTTACACTGACGTGAGCGGCTCGAAATCACAGACGCATGACCTCTCGATCGGCGGCGCGCCGATTCCGGCGGGCGTCACGGCGGATGCGAATCTGACGGTCAAGGCCACGCTGTGGACGCTCGCCGCTGGTTACCAGTTCGTCAAGACGCCGCAATGGTTGTTCGAGCTCTTCGGCGGAGCGCGCGAACTGGTGATGAGCCAGAGCTTCAGCTACAACCTCAGCGCCAACGTCGGTCCAATCGTCGGCAATCTTCGCCAGGGATCAGCGAGCATCCACGTCAACAACTGGGACGGCATCGTCGGCACCAAGGGCAGATACATGTTCGGCGACAAGCGCGAATGGTTCGTGCCGTACTACGCCGACGTCGGAACCGGCCAGGACGCGTCCACGTACCAGTTGTATACGGGACTGGGCCGCACGTTCAACTGGGGCGAACTGATCGGCGTGTGGCGCTACATCGACTACAAGCTGGGGGACTCCGCGGGCACCAAGCTCAAGCTGAACGGCCCCGCGATCGGCGTGGCCTTCCACTGGTAGGACTTCCGATCAAACACGAAGGAGAAGAGCATGACAAATCACGTGAGCGTACTGCCAGCAACCCTTGTCTCGATAGCTGCCGGCTGCGCAGCCCCCGGGCCGCCCTTTTCGACCAGGTGCAGCCTGAAGCGGTATCGATGGCGGTGCGCCGTGCGCAGTTCGAGATGAACTGCCCCGCCGCAACCGGCCAGGTGATCTCGCGTGAAATCATTCAACCTCTTTCGACGTGTCGGCGTAGACCTGGTGCGCCCTCGCTGGCCGTGGGCTCTGTTCGCGCTGTGCTCGATTGTCGCGGGGACGGCGCGAGCGGAGCTCTCGGCCGAGGAGCTCGCCAAGATCTCGCAGAACCCGGTGGGCAATCTGATCAGCGTGCCATTTCAGAACAACGCGAACCTCAACTTCGGCCCGGAGAAGAAGACTCAGGACATCCTAAACATTCAGCCCGTCGTGCCGATCGAGGTGAACAAGGACTGGAACATCATCACGCGCACCATCATGCCGATCATCTGGCAGCCGGCGCTCGGGCCCGGAGTGAACGCCGTCAACGGGCTCGGCGATATCCAGTTTTCGGCGTTTCTCTCGCCCGCCAGTCCCGGCGAATGGATCTGGGGTGTGGGCGCGATCGCACAGGGACCTTCGCACACCAACTCCAAGCTCGGCAACGATCATTGGGGCGCTGGGCCGACCGCGGTCGTCCTTCACCTCTCCAAAGGCGATCCGTGGGTCTACGGCGTGCTGGTCAACAACGTCTGGTCGTTCGGCAGCGGCAACGGCGATCCGTCGTACAACAACGGGCTCGTCCAGCCATTCTTGAATTACAACTTCCCGGACGCCACTTACCTCACCAGCTCGCCGATCATCACCATCGACTGGAAGGCCCAAGGCAGCCAGCGCTTTACCGTGCCGATCGGCGGCGGCATCGGCCACATCTTCCACTTCGGCAAGCTGCCGGTGAATGCGCAGGTTGCGGCCTATTACAACATCGCCAAACCCGACTTCGGCGCAAACTGGCAAATACGCGCGCAGGTGCAGTTGATGTTCCCGAAATAGAAGGCTTGACCGTGATCGAGGACGAATCATGAGAATTCATCGCATCGTTGCTGCCGCTTTCGCGGCATTCGCCGCCATCTCCGGCGTGCCCGCCGTTGCGTTGGGGCAGGCAACTTCCGCGGGCGCGCACAAGCTTCCTGCCGATCCGTGGCCCCGTGATCTCAGCATCCCGAGCGCTGCCGTGCTCGTCTACCAGCCGCAGATCAACAAGTGGGTCGACAATCAGATCGACCTCCGCGCGGCGGTGGCGATCAAGCCGACCGGCGCGAAGGACGAAACCTTCGGCGTGGTATTCGCCACGGCGCGCACCCAGGTGGACAAGGTCGCGCGCATGGTGGTGTTCGAGAATCTGAAGATCACCAAGGCCGATTTTCCGACGCTGCCCAATCATGGCGCGCAGTATTCCGCCGAGCTGCAGACGCGCTTCGGAAAGGATCTCAAGACGATCTCGCTCGACCGCCTCGAGGCCTCGCTTGCCGCCGCCGGGATCAAGCCGCCGTCCGTGCCGGTCAACAACGCGCCGCCGCAGGTGATCGTTAGCTACTCCCCAGCGATTCTGGTGCCGATCGACGGCGCACCGGTGCTGAAGTCGGTCCCGAATCATTCCGAGATGCAGCGCGTGATCAACACGCGCGCGCTGATACTGCAGGGTGGAATAGGCAACGGCTACTACATCCACGTTTATGATGGGTGGCTGTCTTCGAGCGCGGTCAGCGGCCCTTGGACGCAAGCCTCGCCCGGACCGTTCTTCAAACGAAGGATGGACGAAATTGCGCAGGAGCTCGCAAAGGCTGGGACCGTCGATCTGCTCGACGGCGGCCCGAAGGTTACTCCGAAGCCTTCGCTCGCCAATGGCGTCCCGACGATCTACACCGCGCAAGGCCCCGCCGAGCTGATCGTGTTCGGCGGCCAGCCGGATTTCGTACCGATCGTGGGCACGCAGCTGCTGTGGGCTTCCAACACGACGAACGACGTGCTGATCGACACGGCCAACAACAATTACTACGTGCTGCTCGCCGGTCGCTGGTTCACCTCGTCCGCGCTCACCGGACCGTGGACGTTCGTCGCCAGCAATGCATTGCCGGCGGACTTCGCCAAGATCCCGGCGCACTCGCTTGCGGCCGCCGTGTTGCCTTCGGTCGCCGGAACGCCGCAGGCGCAGGAGGCGGTGATCGCCAACACAATTCCGCAGACCGCGACGGTGCCGCTGAAAAACGGTCCGAAGTTCACTCCGAGTTTTGACGGTCCGCCACAATACTCGCAGATCCCTGGCACGCCGCTCACTTACGTCGCCAACTCGTCGGTGCCGCTTATTCAGGTGAGCCCGGGCAGCTACTACGCGATCACCGGCGGCGTTTGGTTCACAGCGGCGCAAGTGACCGGGCCGTGGAGGATCGCGACCTCGGTGCCCGCGGTGATCTATACCATTCCGCCGTCTTCGCCGCTGCACTACGTGACCTACGTGAAGATCTACGAAGCGACGCCGACCGTCGTCTACGTGGGCTATACGCCGGGGTATCTCGGCGTGGTCGTCGAGCCTACCGGGACCATCGTGTACGGCACGGGATACGTCTACTCGCCGTGGATCGGCGACGTCTGGTATCCGGCGCCGGTGACCTACACCGTGGCCGCGGCGCCAGTCTACAACCCGTACGTCGGATTCACGTTCGGCTTCGCCGTCGGTCTCGCCACCGCGGCCTGGTACACGCCGTACTACGGTTATCCCTATTACTACGGCGCGTACTATCACCCGGCCTACTGGGGCGGCTATCCCTGTTGCGCCACCGCGAGCGCGAACGTCTACGGGCAATGGGGCAATGTCGCGTATTCCGGCACGCGCTCGTGGTACGCGGGCGGCGGCGTGGCTGGAACAACGGCGAGCGGCACGTATTACAACAATCGCACCGGCACCAGTGGAAGCTACAACGCCGGCAAGCAATACAACGCGTGGACCGGCAACTACACGCGGGGCTACGATCGCACCGCGAATGGCGCGGCCGGCGGCTCCGCCAACGTAGCGCGTGCGGCAAACACCAATGAATATACCGGGCAGCGTTCGACGGCCAACGCTGTTTCCGGCACCGGCGCCGGCGGCAGCACCTACAACCGTGCGGGGG
>Ga0335083_10002473_pt1 | contig 24340 bp, 26 predicted proteins | sample Lox_Sample_42_FD_206716 | JGI IMG/M metagenome (GOLD analysis project Ga0335083, IMG submission 206716) | Soil microbial communities from Loxahatchee National Wildlife Refuge, Florida, United States - Lox_Sample_4.2 | ecosystem: Environmental > Terrestrial > Soil > Wetlands | place: USA...
TAGGGCAGGAGCGTGCCGACGCGGCGCTGGTCGATGCTCGGATCGCCCAGACCCTTGACCATCGGGTAAGTGCCCTTCGCGCGCCGGATGTCCTCGTGCAGCGCGCGCTGGAGGTCGAGCCCCGCGTTGCGGACGGCGCGCACGACGACGTCGGTGCACACGCCGATCGTGCGCGGCACGTCGCCCATCGGATACGTCATCGCGATGTAGTCCTGGGCGGAGGCCGTGTACGCCTCGGCGTTGAGCAGCTCCTTCTTCGCGCCGATCAAGACGTCGAGCGGATCGGGGATGCCGTCGTCGTCGAGATCGTGCGCGGCGCGGGCCTCGGTCAAGCGCGCCTCGGCGAGCAGCGGGCGCAGCTCGTCGCGATCGCCGGGACGCAGCGCGACGTGAACGCGGCCGACCGCGAGCTCGGCGCCGGCGCCGAGCGGATACGCCTTGCGCGGGAAGCCGTCGATCGCGAGCACGAGCACGCCGTGGTCGCGATCGATCGCGGCCGTGACGCGGGCCGGATCGAGATCGGCGGGCAGCGCGAGCTGGGTGCGCTCGTCGAGGTCCGGCCAGATGCCGTGGTCGGCCAGGCCCAGGCATGCCTCGGCGGTCGCGGCCGGCCTCGGCGTCGGCGCCGTCGCAGGCGCGCTGGACGCGATCGGGACGTCGGCACGCGCGCGGTTCGGGCTGCAACTTGTTAGAATCATTGACGCAATAATTCCGGAACCGAGAGCCGCCCACATTGTCCAACGGCTGCTGGTGTACTGCGCGTGCATCGTCTGATCCCTTCAACGCACGAGAAGCTCGGATCGTCTCGACGTTGCAAACCCGGCGAAGATTTCTAAGAATCGAACCACGGAGACCCTGTCATGGATCAGATCGCGGCGTTCATCCTGATGATTCTCGGCATTATCGGCGGCGCGACGCTCCTGCTGCTCGGGACGACGATGGCGCTCGGTAGCCGCGCGTGGATCGCGGTCGTGTACGCGGGCGCGTTCAGCGCGATCGCGGTGCTCGCCCTCGCGGCGGGCGCCGGCCCGACGGCCGCGGCCGGCCTCACGCTCACCAACATGGTCCTCGGCGGCATCGTCCTGCTCGGCCTGATCGTGCTGCTGGTGACCGGCGCGCTCGGCGGCAGCCGCCAGCTCGTGACGTCGTTCCCGCCCAACGAGGAGCAGATGTTCCAGGGCTACGAGCGCGCGGCGCGCTCCGCCGTCTCGGGCGCGTGGATCGCGAGCTTCGCGGCCGCGGCGATCGTGACCGTGTTCCTCGTCGGCGTGTACTTCGGCGTCGCGCCGGAGATGCGCGACATCACGAAGGACATGAACATGTCCAACCTGTCGAAGAAGTCGATGAAGTCGGACACGCCGGCGCCGGCTCCGACCCCGGCACCGGCTCCGGCTCCGGCGCCCGCTCCGGCCTCGCCCTGAGCCCCGCACGGATCTTCGCTGGCGTCGTCGTCGCGGCGGCGGCGGCGTGCGCGCGGCGCGCGCCCGAGCCCGTCACGCCCGCGCCGGAGCGGATCGCGATCGTCGCGGCCGAGCGCGGCCCGACCGGCGCGCGCCTGGTCGCGCTCGACGAGCACGGCGATCGCCGGCTCGAGGTCGTGCAGCCGGCCGCGGAGCTCGCGCGCGACACCAACCCCGCGGTATCGCCCGATGGCCGCTGGATCGTGTTCGCGTCGAGTCGCGGCCGTCCGCTCGACGAGACCAGCCTGTGGATCGCGCCGCTGCGACCCGATGCGGTTGCGGTGCCGCTGACGCGGGGCGCATTCATCGATGCGCATCCGACGTGGATGCCCGACGGCCGCGCGATCGTGTTCGCGTCGACGCGCGCCGCGGCCCGCTTCGATCTGTACCGTCTCGCGATCGACGCGAACGGACGCGCGGCCGGCGATCTCGAGCAGCTGACGTCGGCGCCGGGGCACGAGGTCACGCCTTCGGTCGCGCCCGACGGATCGATCTACTACGCGTCGGTCACGCCGCGCGATGACGGTGGAATCGAGAGCCATCTCGAGCGCCGCGCGCCCGATGGAGCGATCACGCGCGTGACGGACGGCCCCGGCGACAGCTCGCCCGCCGTGTCGCCGGATGGCAAGACGCTCGCGTTCGTGCGGCCGGTCGCGCGCGCGAACGGCCTGGCCGATGCCGAGCTGTGGACGATGCCGATCGCCGGCGGCGAGCCGGCACGGCTCGTCGATCTCGCGCCGACCGACGAGGGCGGCCCCGTGTGGTCGCGCGACGGTCGCGAGCTGTTCGCGACGAGCGTGTTGCGCGGGAGCGACGGCAAGCCGGTGTTCTCGTCGGTGATCGTGATCGATCTCCTCGCGCCGCGCCGGGTCGCGCGCATCCTCGAGGATCACGTCGGCGCGATCCCGCGGCTGACGCCGGCGATCGTGGCACCGCGGCTCGACGCGGGCGCGCTCGCCGCCGATCCGGAGTACGTGCCCGAGCTCGCGCGCATCGTCGCGGCGGCGGTCGCGAACAAGGACAAGGAGCAGGCGCCATGATCCGCGCCCCGGCGGTCGCGGTCGCGGCGTGCGCGGCCGCGAGTCCGCCGGCGAGCCCGATGCCTGCCGTGACCGAGTCCGCCCCCGCCGCGCCGGCGGCGCCGCGCTCGCTCGCCGCCGATGCCGCGATGGTCGCGATTCCGGGCGGCCGTTACATCGCGGGCTCGACGCGCGCCGAGCGCGATGCGGCCTACGACGCGTATCGCGCGAGCGCCGGCCACGATGCCGCGCGCACGCACGCGTGGTTCGAGAACGAGGACGATCGCCACGAGGCCGAGCTGCCGGCATTTCGCATCGATCGGGTACCGGTGACCCAGGCCGAGTTCGCCGAGTTCGTCGCGGCCGGCGGCGCCTCTCCGCCCGCGATCGGCGAGGGGGCGTGGCGCGCGCAGGGGTTCCAGCAAGACTGGGCCGCGGTCGAACGATTTGTTTGGACCTCCAACCGTCCGCCGGCCGGACGAGGCGACCACCCGGTCGTGCTCGTGACGTGGCACGAGGCCGACGCGTACTGCAAGTGGCGCGGTCGGCTGCACGGCGCGGCGCGGCGGCTGCCGACCGCCGACGAGTTCGAAAAAGCGGCGCGCGGCGAGCACGGCCGCGAGTACCCGTGGGGTGACGCGTACGATCCGGCGCGGCTCGACAGCGCGGTCGCCGGGCCGCACGACACGATGCCGGTCGGCAGCTTCGGCGAGGGCGCGAGCCCGTACGGCGTGCTCGAGCTCGCCGGCAACGTGTTCGAGTGGACGGCGACACCGTTCAGCGCCGGCAAGATGACGGTCAAGGGCTCGGCCTGGGACGACTGGGCCGGCGTCGGGCGCGGCGCGTCGCGCCACGGCCGCGGCATCGCCATCCGGCACGTGATCGTCGGCTTTCGCTGCGCGGCGGACGGCGCGTGACGGCGCTGGTCGTGCACGGCGGCGCGGGCGAGGTCGCGGCGGAGCGCCACGACCGGTTGCGCGAAGGCGTGCGCGCCGCGGCCGCCGCCGGCGACGCGATCCTCGCGGCCGGAGGCAGTGCGCTCGACGCCGCGGTCGCGGCCGTGCGCGTGCTCGAGGACGATCCCGAATTCAACGCCGGGCTCGGCTCCGCGCTCACGCGCGACGGCACGGTCGAGACCGACGCGTCGGTGATGGACGGCGAGCGCCAGCGCGTCGGCGCGGTCGCGGCGGTGCCCGACCTCGGCTGCGCGATCGCGCTCGCGCGCGCCGTGCTCGACGCCGGCGAGCACGCGATCCTCGCCGGGCCCGCGGCGTGGCGGTTCGCCGCCGAGGTCGGCATCGCGCCGGCGCCCGCGGGCTCGCTCGTCACCGCGCGGGCGCGCCAGCGGCTCGCCGACGTGCTGGCGAAGCGTGCTCGCAGCTCCGGCGGCACCGTCGGCGCCGTCGCGCGCGATCGCGCCGGCCGGTTCGCGGCCGCGACCTCGACCGGCGGCATCGCGGGCAAGCGCGCGGGGCGCGTCGGCGACTCGCCGATTCCCGGCGCCGGCACCTGGGCCGACGTGCGTGCCGCGGTGTCCGCGACCGGCGACGGCGAGGCGATCCTGCGGGTCGCGCTCGCACGCGGCGTGGCGGCGCGGATCGCGGCCGGTCAGCCCGCGCCCGCAGCGACTCGCGACGCGCTCGCCGAGCTCGCACGCATCACCGGCGGCAGCGCCGGCGCGATCGCGCTCGATGCTACCGGGTTCGCCGCGGTGCAGCTGTCGCCGACGATGCCCGTCGCGTGGGTGATCGACGGTGCGCGCGGCGACGGCCTCGGCGAGCGCGTCGACCCTATGGATCGCTGTGGATCTGGATGAAGTAGTCGGCGGTGAGCACGATCCCGCCGACGCCGAATCCGACCTGCACCGGTGCCGAGCCGCCCGGGATCGTGTCGGTGAGAGCCTGCGCCGCGGCCGGCACGGTGGTCGCGCACGTATACAACGGCGGCGCGTTCGTGAACGTGAGCGTCACGCTCTCGCTGCCGAGCCGTTGATCGAGCGTCGCGCCGGGGCCGTACGCGTAGTCGATCCCGTCGATCGACGACGCGGTCTGGAACGTCGGCGTGCCCGGCGAGTCATCGAGGAGATCGCAGAAGTAGAGCGACGGGTTGGTGTACGCGACGAGCGTGAGCTCGCGCGACGCGGCGTCGCCGCCGGCGCCGATCGAGCCGCCGAGCACGAACGTGTCCATCGCCGGGACGTTGCCGTACAGCGGATGCGTGAACCGGCCGCCGGTCGTGTCGAACACGACGCTGTCGCCGGTCGCGGTGTAATCGGACGGCGAGACCTGCCACTCCGGCCGCATGCCGTCGACGAACGGATCGAAGAACGCGATGTGATCGCGCGGGATGGTCGGGCGCGGGTCGCACACGTCGTCGACGCCGTCGCCATCGCTGTCGATCTGCGCCGGATCGGCGACGTGCGGGCAGCCATCGCACGCGTCGTCGACCCCGTCGCCGTCCTCGTCGTGCCCGACCGCGCCGGGACAGCTCGCGGCGACGCCGTCGGAGCGGCGGGCGTCCACCGCATCCTTCGGCGTGTCGTCCGCGAAGCCGAGCCGTCCGCACGCGGCGACCGAGAACCACAGCAGCAGCCGCACGCCACGATTGTAGGCTCGTTCGTCGCGGCGAAGGCGTTCGATCTTGCGCGGCTCGGCTACGATGTCGTCGGAATGTAGCCGAGGTACTTGCGCACCGATGCGCGCCCCCACTGCGCCATCGCGTAGGTGACGAGCCGCTGCGGCATCGGATCGCTGTTCGCGACCAGGCGCATCAGCGCGAGCGCGAGGTCGGCGTCGGCGATGCACCATTCGGTCGCGAGCGTGCTGGCATCCGGCGCGAGCAGCTGCTCGGTCACGCGGACGAGCTCGGCGGCATCGGCGCGCGCCTTCTCGGAGAGCGGTTGCTGGATCGGGCGGTGGAACACCGACGTCGTCGGCCGCTCCTCGCGGAGCGCGAACAGGCTCGTGCGCAGCCACGACATCACCTGGCGCGCACGGGCGCGCTCGCTGCGGTGCAGCGGCAGCAGGCGCGCGTGCTGCGGCGGGGTGAAGCGCTCCGCGAGGTACTCCGAGATCGCGAGCGACTCGGTGAGCCAGATGTCGTCGTCGCGCAGGCACGGCACCTTGCCGAGCACGGCGTTGCGCTGCAGCTCGGCGCGCACCTCGCTCGGGATTGGCATCGCGAGCGCGTCGAGGCGATACGGCACGCGCAGCTCTTCGAGCGCGACCACCACGTGAAACACCCATGGGCTCTGCCAGCTCGCGTCGGCATACAGCACCAGCTCGCTCATGCCTCGATAGTACGCTACCGCGTGTCGATCGATGGGCCCGCCTACGGCTCGCTCGAGACCATGTCGGGTTCGCGGGGCGCTTCGGCGAGGGCGACGTCGAGCGCGAGCGGCTTGCCGTCGCGCAGCACGTCGACGACGACGTGGGTGGGGCCCGCGAGCGCGATCTGGTTGCGGACGTGCGCGGCATCGGGCGTCGCGACCCGGTTCACCGCGGTGATGACGTCGCCCTTGCGCAGGCCGGCGCGTGCGCCCGGGCCCTTCGCGACGAGCTCGACGACGAGGACGCCGCCGCGCGGCGGCACGTGCAGCTCGGCCGCCGCATCGGCGGGAAGATCCTCGAGCGACGCGCCGAGATAGCCGCGCACCACCTTGCCGTGCCGGAGCAGCTGGTCGGCGACCTGCACGACGATCGTGCTCGGGATCGCGAAGCCGATGCCTTGATATCCGCCGTTGCCCGACACGATCGCGGTGTTGAGGCCGACGAGCCGGCCGTCCATGTCGACGAGCGCGCCGCCCGAGTTGCCCGGATTGATCGCGGCATCGGTCTGGATGAAGTCCTCGACATCGGTGATGCCGAGGTTCGCGCGGCCGGTCGCGCTGATGATGCCCATCGTCACGGTCTGGCCGATGCCGAACGGATCGCCGATCGCGAGCACCAGATCGCCGACGCGGATCTTCGACGCGTCCGCGACCTCGATCGCCGGCAGGTCGTGGGCGTCGACGCGCAGGACCGCGACATCGCTGCGCGGATCGCTGCCGACGACCTTCGCGGTGAGCACCCGGCCGTCCTTGAGCGAGACGCGGATCGTGTCGGCCTGGGCGACGACGTGGTGGTTCGTCACGATCACGCCATCCTTGCTGACGATCACGCCCGAGCCGAGGCTGAGCGCGCGGCGCGGATGTGCTGGACCGCCGAAGATCTCGGCGAACGGATCGCCGAGGCGCGGCTGGCGCAGCCGGCGCTCGGAGAACACGTTGACGACGCTCGGCGTGACGCGCTCGGCGACGTCCGCGATCGAACGCCCGCTCGGCAGCGCGAGCTGCGCGTTTGCCGGAGGTGCGGTCGGCGCCGGCACGGTGGGCGCGACCGGCACGGGCGGCGGTGCGCGGTCGGGCACGGGCACGCGCGCTCGGCGACATCCCGAGAGCGCCGCGATCACGGCGAACATAACGACGGCGAGCTTCGCGGACATCTGAGCGGCAGCGCTGCAATCAGCGCGCCCGCGTCACGCGATCGACCGCAGTCCCCGTATCATGTCGTCGTGCGTTTCGTTCGCCGCCATGCCGTCAAGCTCGTCGCGTCGGCGATCATCACCGCGGGCGTGTTGCTCACCGCCCGCGCCGGCGGGCTCAAGCTCGTCCCGGACGGCGGCGACTTCGGTGCCGTGCGGTGGTGGGGCCTGGCCGCGTACGTGCCGCTCTGGCTGGTGATGACGTGGTTTCGCAGCGTGCGCTGGCGGTTCCTGCTGCGCCGCATCGTCGACGTGCCGCAACGCGAGCTGTTCGCGGTGTCGTGCGTCGGCTTCGCGGCGATCCTCCTCATGCCGTTTCGGCTCGGCGAGCTCGTCCGCCCGTACATGCTGCACGAACGCGTGCGCGATCGCGTGTCGCTCGCGGCCGCGACCAGCTCGGTCGTCGCCGAGCGCGTGATCGACGGCTTCTTCCTGTCGGTCGTGCTCGCGGTCGTGCTCGCGTGCGTCGCGACGATCGAGCCCTTGCCCGAGCGCGTGGTCGGCCTGCCGATCCCGGTCTCCGCCGTGCGCTCGGCCGCGTTCGCGATGCTCGTCGCGTTCGCGATCGCGCTCGCCGCGATCGCGGTGTTCTACTTCGCGCGCGAGTTCGCGCGGCGCGCGACCACGGCGGTGATCGGCCTGGTCTCGCCGCGCCTCGCGGCCGCGCTCGCGCGATTCGCCGAGCAGCTCGCCGACGGCCTGCACGTGTTCGGCCGCGCCCGCGACGCCGCCGGCTTTCTCGTCGAGACCGCGCTGTACTGGCTCGCGAACGCGCTCGGCATGTGGGTGCTCGCGAGCGCGTGCGGCGTGTCGGTCACGTTTGCCCAGACCTGCGGCCTGATGGGCCTGCTCGGCTGCACGATCCTGATCCCGGGCCCGCCCGGCCTCCTCGGCGTGTTCCAGGCCGGCATCTACGCCGGCATGACGATGTACGTGCCGGCCGCGATCGTGATCGGCCCGGGCGCGGCGTACGTGTTCCTGTTGTACCTCGCGCAGCTCGTGCTCGTGCTCGCGTGCGGGGCGTGGGGCCTGTGGCGCGAAGGTGGTGCGCGCAAGCTGGCCGGCGCGCCGCTATAGTGCGCGCCATGAGGTGGATCGCCGTTCTCGCACTCGCGCTCGCGACCGACGTGCTCGCCGGCCCGACGCCGCCGCTCGCGCCCGACGTGCCCGCGAAGTTCACGCCGCCGGCGCTGCAGGCCGACTTCGAGCGCCGCGAGGTCATGATCCCGATGCGGGACGGCGTGAAGCTCTACACGGTCATCTTCGTGCCGAAGGGCGCGACGCACGCGCCGATCCTCCTGACGCGCACGCCGTACAACGCGGCCAAGCGCGGCGACCGCGGCGCGAGCACGCACCTCGCCGACGTGCTGCCGCAGATGGACGATCAGATCGCGGCCGACGGCGGCTACATCCGCGTGTTCCAGGACGTGCGCGGCAAGTACGGCTCCGAAGGCGACTACGTGATGACGCGCCCGCTGCGCGGGCCGCTCAACGCGAGCGCGGTCGATCACTCGACCGACGCCTACGACACGATCGACTGGCTCGTGAAGAACGTGAAGGAGAGCAACGGCAAGGTCGGCATGATCGGCAGCTCGTACGAGGGCTTCACCGTGCTGATGGCGCTCGTGAACCCGCACCCGGCACTCGCGGTCGCGGTGCCGATGTGCCCGATGGTCGACGGCTGGCGCGGCGACGACTGGTTCCACTCCGGCGCGTTTCGCCAGATCAACTTCGATTACTTCACCGGCCAGACGATGGCGCGCGGCGAGGGCAAGCCGGTGCCGCGCACCGGTCGCGACGATTACGACAACTTCCTGCGCGCCGGTGCCGCGGGCGACTACGCGCGCGCGGCCGGGCTCGACCAGCTGCCGTGGTGGAAGAAGATGACGGAGCATCCCGCGTACGACGCGTTCTGGCAGGGCCAGGCGCTCGATCGCGCGCTCGCCGCGCAGCCGCTGACGGTGCCGACGATGATCGTCGCGAGCCTGTGGGATCAAGAAGACAGCTACGGGTGGAGCGCCGTGTACTCGCAGCTCGCGCCGAAGGCCAAGCACGGGCTGTTGCACCTCGTGCTCGGGCCGTGGCGGCACTCGGGCGCGAACTACGACGCGCCTTCGCTCGGCGTCTTGCGCTTCGACGGCGACACCGCGCTCGAGTTCCGCCGCGACGTGCTGAAGCCGTTCCTCGACGCCCACCTCAAGGATCGCCCGCCGACCGTGGTCACGCCGCCGGTCGTCGCGTTCCAGACCGGCACGAACGCGTGGACGCATTCGGCGAGCTGGCCGCTCGGCAAGGCGCGCGCGCTGTACCTCGAGCCCGGTGGCCGCGCCGACTGGACCGCGCCGAGAGCCGCCGGCTTCGACGAGTACACGAGCGATCCGCAGAAGCCCGTGCCGTACCTGCCGCGCCCGGTGCGCTTCCAGGATCGCGACGCGTGGGGGACGTGGCTGGTGTCGGATCAGCGGTCGGTCGTCGATCGGCCCGACGTCGTGTCGTGGCAGACCGACGTCTTGACCAAGCCGGTCGCGATCTCGGGGCAGCCGCACGTCGAGCTCTACGCGTCGACGACGGGCACCGATTCCGACTGGATCGTGAAGCTGATCGACGTCTATCCCGACGACGTACCCGCGCACCCCGAGCTCGGCGGCTACGAGCTCGGCGTCGCGATGGACATCTTCCGCGGCCGCTATCGCGACAGCTTCGAGCACCCGACCGCGATCCCGGCGGGCGTCGTGCAGCGCTATCGCTTCGCGCTGCCGAACGCGAACCACGTGTTCTTGCCCGGCCATCGCATCATGATCCAGGTGCAGTCGAGCTGGTTCCCGCTCTACGATCGCAACCCGCAGACGTTCGTCGAGAACATCTTCTTCGCGAAGGCGGGCGACTACCAGAAAGCCACGCAGCGCGTGTTTCACCAGCCCGGCGCGGCGAGCCAGATCGAGCTACCGGTGGTCGCGAGGTGATATAAGAACGGCCATGCGAATTCGATGGGTGCTCCTCGCGCCGCTCGTGCTCGCCGCCTGCGTGAAGCAGTCGACGTACGACAAGGCGATGGCCGACAACAAGCAGCTCAAGGCCGACCTGGCCACTGCGCAACAGAAGGAAGCCGACACCGAGAAGACGCTCGGCGACCGCATCAAGGATCTCGAGTCCAAGCTCGGCGAGCTCGACACCTCCGCGCGGTCGAAGGAGGCCCAGCTCGGCAAGGTCGAGAGCGAGAAGGCCGCGACCGAGAACGAGCTGGCGGAGCTGCGCCGCCAGAAGGAAGCCGCCGAGAAGCGCATCGCCGCGTACAAGGCCCTCCAGGACAAGTTCCGTGCGCTGGTCGATACCGGCAAGCTCCAGGTCGTGTTCCGCAACGGCCAGATGACCTTGAAGCTGCCGTCGGGGATCTTGTTCCCGAGCGGCTCGGCCGAGCTGTCCAAGGGCGGCCAGACCGCGCTCGGCGATGTCGTCAACATCTTGAAGCAGTTCCAGGATCGCCGGTTCGTGGTCGCCGGTCACACCGACAACCAGCCGATCAAGACGCACGAGTTCAAGAACAACTGGTACCTGTCGACCGCACGCGCGAACAGCGTCGTGCAGTTCATGATCAAGGACGGCTTCCCCGCGAAGAACCTCGCGGCGGCCGGCTACGGCGAGTTCGATCCGGTCGCGCCCAACGACAAAGAAGAAGGACGCGAGCAGAACCGCCGCATCGAGATCATCCTCGTGCCGGACCTCGCGGAGCTCCCGAGCCTCACCGGCAACCAGCCGTGACCTAGCCGGCCAGAGGCCGGTACGAGATGGTCTGGCCGGTGACCGTCAAGCTGCCCATCAAGCCGCCGTGCGGGTTGATGAACACGGCCTGACCGTTCGTGAAGTTCGCGGCTGCCGCGGCGCCGGCGGTCAGCACGGTCGCGCCGACGTTCGCGCCGAGATCGAACTTGCCTGACTTGAGCTTCGCGACGTCGTTCGGGTTCTGCAGCGCGAGCACCTCGGCGTAGGTCTGACCGCCGATCGTGAGGCCGGCCGAGCCCTGCTTGAGCTCGACGTAGCCGGCCGGACGGCCGCCCTCGTACAGGATGCCCTTGCCGTAGGCGCCGCCCACGTAGAGCGCGCCGGCGGCGCCGATGCTCGGAAACACGGCGTAGGCCGCAGACGACTGCAGCACGCCGGTCAAGCTGGGGTCCTTCTGCTGCATCTCGGAGAGCGTGGTATCGGCCTTCGCTTCGAGATCGCGTTGCTTGGCAGCCGAAGGTGCGGATGTCGCGCACGCGCACAGCGCGAGGGCGAGCGTGGCAGCTCCAAACAGATTTCGCATGACAATCCTCCGGGCTCGAGCGCTGCACGATCGGGGCCGAAACCGTAACGTTCGGGATCAGCGCTTGCAGCGCATCGCCGCATGGTCGAGCCCGCAGCGTCGATCGAGCGCACGGGCCGCACCGCGGTCGTGCACCTGCGCGGCGACGTCGTGGTCGGCACCGCATCGGCGCTCGACGCGGTCCTGCGCGAGCTGCGCGAGCGCGACACCCTCGACGAGATCCGGCTCGATTTCACGAACGTCGATCGCGTCGACTCCGCCGCGGTCGCGGTGATCGAGGTCGCGCGCCGCGGCGGCGGCGCGCGGATCGCGCTCGAGCGACTCGACGCGCGTCAGCGCGCGCTGTTCGACGTGCTCGCACCGGCCGAGCGAGCGCCGCGCGGCGATGCCGAGCGCATCGGCATGCTCGAGCAGATCGGCGGACACATCTTCGCAGCCGGTCGCAGCCTGCGCGAGCTCGGTTCGCTCGTCGTCGAATGCGTCCGCGTCACCGCGCGCGTGATCGTCCGCCGCGCGCGCCTGCCGGCGGGCTCGGTCGGCACGCAGGTCGTGCAGATGGGCTCGAACGCGGTCGGCATCGTGTCGCTGCTCAGCTTCTTGCTCGGCATGTCGTTCGCGTTCCAGGGTGCGGTGCAGCTGCGCCATTACGGCGCCGGCCCGTTCGTCGCCGATCTCGTCGCGCTCGGCATGGTGCGCGAGTTCGCGCCGTTCGTCGCCGCGATCATCGTCGCGGGTCGCACCGGCGCCGCGATCGCCGCCGAGCTCGGCACGATGCGCGTCGATGCCGAGCTCGACGCGATGAACGCGATGGGCATCAGCCCGGTGCGCTACCTCGTCGTGCCGCGGCTCCTCGCACTCTCGATCACCGGGCCGATCCTGACGCTGATGGCGATGTTCGTCGGCATCGGCGGCGGCATGGTCGTCGCCTTGATGGTGCTGCGGATGTCGCCCCAGGCGTTCTGGGTTCGCGCGGCCGACCAGCTCGACCTCGGCGACTTCGCGAAGGGCCTCGCGAAGAGCCTCGCGTTCGCGTGGATCATCGGGCTTGCCGGTGCGCACCTCGGCTTGCGCGCGCGCCGCGGCGCGAGCGGCGTCGGCGCGGCGGCGACGCGCGCGGTCGTCGCGGCGGTCTTCGGCATCATCTGCTTCGATGCGGCGTTCGAGGCGGCGCTCACGCTCGCGAGGCAATCGCGATGAGCGAGCTCCTGATCGAGTGCCGCGACGTCTCGTGCGGTTACGACGACACGCCGGTGCTCGAGCACGTCGACCTCCAGGTCGCGCGCGGCGAGATCCTCGCGATCCTCGGACCGAGCGGGTGCGGCAAGTCGACGCTGTTGCGCATGCTGATCGGCCTCTTGCCGCCGCTCGCCGGCGACGTGCAGCTGTTCGACCGCCCGCTCTACGCGATCGACGCCGACGAGCGCCGCGAGCTCTTGCATCGCGCCGGCGTCGCGTTCCAGCAGGACGCGCTGTTCGAGTCGATCACGCTCGAGGACAACGTCGCGCTGCCGCTGCGCGAGCTCGCGCGGCTGCGCGAGCCGGTCGTGCGCGAGATGGTGCGCATGCGCCTCGGGCTGGTCGGGCTCGCCGGCCTCCAGCAGCGGCTGCCGAACGAGCTGTCGGGCGGGCAGCGCAAGCGCGCGGCGCTCGCGCGCGCGTCGATCATGGATCCCGAGCTGATCGCGTGCGATGAGCCGACCGCCGGGCTCGATCCGGTCGTCGCGGCCGGCATCGACGAGCTGCTGCTGCGCTTCCGCGATCTGCTCGGCATGACGCTGGTGGTGGTGAGTCACGAGCTGACGAGCATCCGCGCGATCGCGACGCGCGCGCTGATGCTCGCGAACGGCGGCGTGCACGCGGCCGGCACCGTCGACGAGCTCGCGGCGAGCCGCGATCCGACCGTGTACGAGTTCTTCCACGCGCGGCCGGCACGCGAGGCTAGGTCGGCGTGATCACGCGGCTCCAGCGCGTGCGCGCCGCGGTGTTCGCGCTCGTCGGCGGTGCGCTGATCGCACTCGTGATCGCGGTGTTCGGCGGGCTGAATTTTCGCGGCCAGCGCGTGCGCTACTGGGTGCGGTTCGATCGCACGGTCTACGGCCTGCAGCGCGGCGGCGACGTCTATTACGAAGGCGTGCGCGTGGGCGCGGTGTCTTCGATCTCGGTCGACCGCGCGCGCGTCGGCAGCGTGCGCGTCGTGATCGAGATCGATCGCGACGTGCCGATCCGCGCCGACACCCACGCGTTTCTGATCTTCGCCGGCATCACCGGCGTCAAGGAGATCGACCTGCGCGATTCGACGCCCGAGGCGCCGCCGCTGATGGCCGGCTCGCAGATCCAGGTCGGGACGAGCGCGCTCGACGCGTTCGGCCGCAATGCCACCGCGCTCGCCGACAAGTCGGCGATGCTGATCGATCACGCCAACGAGCTCGCGGCGAACCTCGATCGGCTCACGAGCAAGGACGAGCTCGGTGTGACGGTCGACAAGGCGCGTGCGGCCGTCGTGAGCGTCGCCGGCGCCGGCGACGAGCTGCGCGCGATGCTCCATGAAAATCGCGCCGGCGTGCGCGCGTCGATCGAGTCGATCGATCGCGCCGCGCACAGCGCGACCGAGCTGGTTGCCGACCTGCAGCACGTCGTCCGCGCGAATTCCGAGCAGGTGCGCGCGACGATCGGCGAGCTGCATGAAGCGGCGCGCTCGCTGGCCGACCTCGCGCGTCAGCTGCGGCAGTCGCCCTCTCGGCTCATCTACTCGAAGGCACCGCCGGAGCGCAAGCTGCCGTGACCAAGCTGGCCATCGCGTTCGCGGTCGCCGCGTGCGGCGGCTCGGTGCCGGCGACGCATTACTACGCGCTGCCGTCGCCGCCGGCGCAAGTCCGGCCCGGAAACGGCCCCACGCTCGCGATCGAGACGCTCGATGCCGCGCGTCCGTACGACGACGATCGCATGATCTATCGCGTCGATTCGTACCGGGTGGATTTCTACGAGTACCACCGCTGGGCGGCGCCGGTCGGCGCGCTCGTCGCGGACTACCTCGGGGGGGCCTTCGCGCGCAGCGGGCGCTTTCGCGCGGTCGCGCGCGGACCCGAGGCGCAGGGCGCGCTCGCGATCAGCGGCCGCGTCGTCGCGCTCGAGGAGATCGACGCGACGCCGAACGTGTGGTTCGGCCGCGTCGCGGTGAGCCTGGTCGCGACCGATCGCGCGACCGGCGAAGTCGTGTGGACGGAGCAGCTCGACGAGCGCGTGGCGATGCCCACGCGCTCGCCCGACGGCCTCGCGCGTGCCGTCGGCGCCGCGCTCGCGCTCGTCGCCGAGCATGCGATCCCGAAGCTCGCCGCACTCGACGTCGGCAACCGCGCGCCGCCGACGCAGGCGAGCGCCGCCGCACCGTAGCGCGCACCCGTCGCCGGTACGTGCGTTGCACGTATGCCGCTCGTGCCCGGATGCCCGAGCGCGCTCGATCGGCTGCTGCGTCCGCTCGGCCGCGTCCACGCCGGCGAAGGGCTCGGCGCGGCGCTCTTGCTCGCGTGCATGTTCCTCATCCTCACCAGCTACTACCTGATGAAGACCGCGCGCGAAGGCATGATCCTCGCGCGCGGCTCGCTCGGGCTCGGCGGCCAGGAGCTCAAGGCGTACGCGACCGCCGCGATGGCGGTGCTGCTCGTCGCGCTCGTGCCGGCGTACGGCGCGATCGCGGCGCGCGTGCGACGCATCCGGCTCGTCGAGTGCACCTACGCGGTCGTGCTCGCGAGCCTCGCGGTGTTCTTCGCGCTCGACCGGCTCGGCGTCGCGATCGGCGTGGCGTTCTTCGTGTGGATCGGGCTCGTCAACGTGTTCCTGGTCGCGCAGTTCTGGTCGATCGCGAATGACCTCTACAGCGAGCAGCAGGGCCAGCGGCTGTTCGCGGTGATCGCGCTCGGCGGTGCGCTCGGCGGTGTGGTCGGCCCGCCGCTCGCATCGGTCGCGCCGGCCGGCGCGCTGCTGCCGATCGGCGCCGCGACGCTCGTGCCCTGTGTCGCGCTGTTTCGCGTGACCGAGCGCGTGCACGCGCAGACGCCCGGCGATCACGCGCGCGCTCGCACGCCGATCGACGGTCGCGGCGCGTTCGAGCTCGTGCTGCGCGATCGCTATCTGCTGCTGATCGCCGCGCTCGTGTTTGTCGGCTCGCTCGTCAAGACGACGGGCGAGTACGTGCTCTCCGATGCGGCCGCGCACCGCGCGCTCGACCTCGTGCCGGCGACCGCGCACCCCGAGCTCGCCGGCGCCGCGCGCGCCCACGCGATCACGCTCGACCGCGGCCAGGTCATCGATCACATCTACGCGTAGTTCTTCTTCTGGGTGAACCTCGTCGGGTTCGCGCTGCAGGCGGTCGTCGTGTCACGCGCGATCGCGAAGCTCGGCGTTCGGCGCACGCTGTTCGTGATGCCGATCGTCGCGCTCGGCGCGTACGGTGCGATCGCCGCGATCGGCGGCTTCGCGCTCGTGCGCGCGGCGAAGGTCGCCGAGAACGGCACGGAGTACTCGCTCGACAACACCGTCCGCCAGACGCTGTTCTTGCCGACCGCGCGCGCCGCGAAATACAAGGCGAAGGCCGCGATCGACACGCTCGCGGTGCGCGCCGGCGACACCGCGTCCGCGCTCGTGATCTGGCTCGCGATCCACCAGCTCGGGTTGCGCGGCCGCGGGCTCGCGTTCGTCAACGTCGGGCTCGTGCTCGCGTGGCTCGCGATCGCGATGGGCCTCGCGAGCACGCGCGCGCTCGCCAAACCGCCGCCACCGGCGCAGCGCGGGTCAGCGGGATCTGGCGCGGGTAGGGAAATCTCGCGGGCGATTCTCGCGTGCCGCCCGTCGACGCGATTGCTACGTTGCGGCGGTTGCGCCGAGACGATGGTACGTGCTCGCAGTCCGCTTCGCGTCGTCGCGCGGGCTGGTGGATCGCGCTCGGCGCGGCGGTGCCCGCGCTCGCGCTCGGCGGCGCGTTCGCGGCGAAGCGCTACCTCGTCCCGCGCGTGATCGACGCTCAGGTGCGCGACGCGTTCGCGGCGGCCGGGTTTCCCGGCGCACGATTCCGGATCGCCGAGCTCGGGCTCGATCACGTGGAGCTCGTCGACACGACCCTCGGCGCCGGCCTCGATCTCGGCGAGGTCACGCTCGATACCGGTATCGCCGCGCTGTGGGGGCGGCGGGCGGAGCGCGTCGCGATTCGAGGCGCGCATGTCGTGGCCGCCGCGCTCGCGCCGGATTCGGACCCCGCGCGCGGCGCGAATGCCTGGCCGCGGCTTCGCGTCGAGCTCGACGATTGCACGATCGATGTCGCCGGGGCTCGCCTGATCGTCTCGGGCGCGCTCGCGCTCGAGACGGCTCGGCCGATCGCGGCCGAGCTTGCCGCGACGAGCGAGCAAGTCAGGTTCGGGACGATCGCGCTCGAGCACGCGCGCATCGAGCTCCATGCCGACCGCGGGACGCTCCACGCGCGCGCCGAGGCCGATCTCGCCGTCGACGCGACGGCCGAGCTCGTGCTCGCCGGCGCGCACGTCTCGGCCGCGATCGACGGCGCCGTCGCGCCGCTCGCTCTCGACGTCGCGGGCGACCTCGACGCGATCCGCGCGCGCATCGGCGCGGCCGCGCTCGACGCCGTCCACGTGCCGTTCGACGCGCGCGTGTCGTGGGACCGCGGCCGCGTCGCCTTCGCGCCGCGCGGCGAGCTCGAGGCGCACGCGCGGTCGCTCGAGCTCGCGCTCGGCGGTGCGACCCTGCACGCGACCGCGCCGGTGATCGCGCTGCCGGCGGAGACGCTCGCACACCCGCGCCGCATCGCGTGGCGGGCCGCGCGCGCGTGCTGGCGCGGCGCCTGCTTGAATCGGCCGTCGGGCACGCTCGACGGCGCCGCGGGCGAGCGCCGCCGCGTGCGGTGGCGCGCCGCGTCGGCATCGTGGGCCGGCGCGCTCTTCACCGCACCGTCGGGCACGAGCGCCCACGACGTGTCGTGGTCGCGCGGCGAGCACGTGCTCGCGTGGACGGGCGTCGCCGGCCCGGGACCGATCGAGCTCGGCGCCGGTGCGGCCGCGCTGAGCTCGGCGCGCGGCGAGCTCGCGGTCACGCGTGCGTCGGCGGCGGCGCTCGGCGGCGAGCTCGTGCTCGCGCCGCTCAGGTTCACCGCGTCCGGTGCGACGCCGGTGAAGCTGCTGGTGCGCGGCGTCGCGCTCGAGCGCGTGCTCGCCTCGCTCGGCGCGGGCGGCGTGCGCGGCAGCGGCCGGCTCGACGGCGAGCTCGCCCTCCGCGTCGCGCACGGGCTCGAGTTCGTCGGCGGCTCGCTGCATGCTCGCGGCGGCGGGCGTCTCGAGCTCGGCGCGTTCGGCGGGCTCGCGGCCGGTCTGCCGCACACGCTGCCGCGCGGAGTGCGCGAGCGCATCTTCGCCGCGCTCGCGAGCTTCTCGTACACGCAGCTCGCGGCGGTCGTGAGCCCGGATCTCGCCGTACAGCTGGCGCTGCGCGGTCGCGGGGACCGCGTGCCGCAGGATCTCGATGTCGTCGTCAACCTGCACGGCGTGCGCGACGCCATGCAGCGCGTCCCGTTGTCGCGTCTCGTCAGGAGCATCCCGTGAAACGCATCTCGCTCGCGATCGTCGTCGCCGCCGCCGCGGCCGCTTGCACGCCGAACACGCTCAAGGTCGCGCCGGTGACCGTGCAGCCGATCCACGTCGTCGTCGACGTCAACCTGCACGACGACGCCGCGCCGGCATCGCCGGCGAAGACCGACAAGCACTAGGTCGCGCTACGACCAGCCGGCCTTGTTCGATCCGGTCTCGCGCGAGATGCCCGCGTCGTGTTTCGGAAGCGCGCCGAAGCGCTCCTCGTGGACGTGCGCGGGCAAGTAACACATCTCCTCGCACTCGGCGTCGCAGATCGCGATCTCCGGATCGGCCACGACCGCCTCGTAGAACGCTTGCCCGAGCGCGACGATGTAGCCGCGACAGTACAGGAAGCCGTCGTCCGATCCGTCGGTGACGTCCTGGAGGTCCTGGCGATCGATCTCGTAGAGCTTGCGCTCGAGCACGCGATCCATCGCGACGAGCTGGTCCTGCGGCAGCGCGGCGAACGCGGTGCGCAGCGCGTCGATCACGTCGTCGAGCGAGTCATCGATCGCCTCGGTATCGGCTTCATCCTCGTCGGGCGTACGCGCGGCGAGCTTGGCGCGCGCGGCGTTCGCCGTCTTGCCGCGCGGCCGCCACGCCGCCTCGATCATCGCCCAGAACGCTGCATCGGCCGGATCGGAGCTCGCCATGGCGCGAATCTACAACGCCGGCAGCGCGCGCAGCTCACGCGATCTCGCTGATCGTGCGCGTCACTCCGGCGCGACGCCCGGGCACACCATCGTCGCGCCGCAGCAGATGCTGCCGCACCGATCGGTCGAGACGACCGGCGAGTTGCAGGTGTTTCCGTCGGTGCACGCGGGCTGCATGCCGCACATGCACACCCCCGACACGCACGCCTCGCCCGCCGCGCAGCACGTCGTGCCGCACGTCGGGCCCGTCGCGCAACTCGCCGCCGGCAGGCAGCTCAAACCGTCGAGGCGCACGATCGCGTCGACGTGCGTTCCCGCGTCGCGGCCGACCGTGTGGCTCGACGTCGAGCACGCAGCGAGGGCGAGCACGACCACGCGTAGAGCAGTCCCCACGCGATCATTATGCGGCCTCATCGGCGCCGATCGCGAGGGCGAATTCGCTGCTCGTCAGAGCTCGCGAGCGATTCAGAGCCGCTGCCCGGGTTTGAACCGGGGACCTACGGTTTACGAACACATTGGACAACGGTTCAGGTGGAGTTAACTCTGCGTTGTCGCTGTTGTTGTCTGAGCTACATGTAGCGCTACGTGTAGCGCTACACCGCTCGGGCGCATTGACCACGTGTTGCCGCGAGACTCTTTCGCCGTCACGGATACGTGCAGGCGCGACGTCGCGAGCCATCGTGATCGTGGAGCGCGCTGGCGCAGACGGCGCCCGCACCGGGGGGCGCTCGGCAGTGGCGAGCTTGACGTCGAGCTTGGCCACCTCGGCACACAAGGCCGGCCACGGAAACGTCGTGTACAGGTTGATGATGTCGTCGGCGGCCGGGCCGTGCGTGATCACCTTCAGTAGATCGCGACGCGCGCCGTCGACCTGCGCGAGCGTGATGAACGTTCGACGGAGATCGTGGCCGCGTCTGTTGCGGAGGCCGACCGCGGCGAGATCCTCCTTGAACGCGTCGTCGGCGTCGTAGGCTGGCCAAAGCTCCAGCTTGTGGTTCGGCACGATGAGATCGTTCGCGGTCGGCTCACGTCCGAACGTCGCCGCCCAGCCCGCACGACACCAGTCGTCGAGGAGCTGTGCGAGCACGGGATGCACCGGCACCTCGCGAGTGATCTTCGTCTTGGTGCGCTCGTTGTCGTACGAGCGCGAGACGACGAGCTTGCCGAGCGGTCGGATGTCGGGGTGGTAGTCACGCCAGCGCAGGCCCGCGGCTTCGCCATGCCGGAGTGCGCCGAGGCCCTTGAGCGCGTTGAGCACGCGGTGATGCATCGAAATGCGCGAGTCGCCGATCAGACTGATCAACTCGTCGCGATCGAACACCGCGGTCGCGCGCCACTCGGGGTCCTTGTCGATGTTCTTCGGCAGGATGCCCTTCTCGACCACGACCGGATTCGTGTCGACGACCTCGTCGACGACCGCGGACTTGAACATCCGATGCAGGGTGGCGTAGACCCGCAACACGGTGCGCGGCGCGATCCTCGTCATCCGCGCGCCGTTCTTGCCGCGCCGCGGAACCATGATCTGCGATAGATCGAGCACGAGGTCGCGGATGTGGCGCGGCTTCACGTCACGCATCGACATGTCGCCGATGCGCGGATACACGTGATTACGCAGATGCCCTTCCTCGTTGCCGACGGTCGCGACACGATTCTCGCGCTTCTTGAGCCACGCGTCGCCGTAGGCGCGCACGCTGGGTCCTGGCGAGCGGGCCTTGGTGTCGTCGATCGTCGCGCCGTTTGGCGCTACCGCCGCGGGTTCGAGCTGACGTTCCAACTCGGCGAGGAACTCGCGGGCGTGGGCTTCCTGACCGACGCGAAAGCCTGATGTGCGGCACACGCGTTTGCCGGTCGCGTCTTCGTACGCGACCCACAGCATGTTTCCTCGTTTGTAGATGCAGCTCATGACTTGCTCCGCTTTGCACCGCGACGCGGCGCATGCTCTTGGATGTAGTGCTCGACGATGCGACGCACGAGTGTCGTGTGACCCATCTGCGCCTTGGCAGCGAGTTGTAGTAATGCGGCGTGCTCGTCGCCGTTGAGTCGGAAGGTCACCGTTTCTTGCGTTGGCTTCGGTCGTCGTAGCTGGTTCGGCGAAGGCATTCGCGACTTCGTCATGTCTTACAGATTGTGTGACTATGGGCGCTTCCGCAAGGCCTGCTTGTCGGATTCGAGACGGCGCGCGACACGTTCCTTGATGTCGGTGCCGCGCGGCCCGGTCGGCACGCCGGACATGAAGCGCTCCAGCTCTGAACGGCTAACACGCAGCACGCGTCCCGCGCGCTTTGACGTGAGCCGTCCATGCCGGATCCATGTTCGGACCGTGCCCGGCGCGACGTCGGCGACGCGGGCGGCCTTCGCGATGGACAAATACGCATCGTTGGCGTTGCGAGGCTCGCCGCCGAGCTGCGCGAACGCCGCGAGCTCCCCGCGCACGGCTTCGCGTACGAGCCGCCGCACGACGTCTTCGAGTGTGGTCTCGACCGCCATCCTCGTCGCGGATCCGTCGTCTGGCCGCCGATTCATAGCGTCGGCACCGGAACGCGCATGATGTTCAGCGCACGCGAGGCTGCCGGCTGCGCGTCGGCGGGAACCATCGTGCGGAGCTTGGCGATCAAGAGGTCCATCACCTGTTCGGCCGGCATGCCGCGAACTGCCGAGACAAGCGTGGCGATCGGTGGGCTCGGTACCGCGACCTCGGCCGGAGGTGCGACCTCGCTCGGTTCGAATGCGGAGAGGAGCGCGCGACACGCGCGTGCACCTGCGGCGCGAGCCTCGGGCGTCGCGTCGGTCGCCACGGCGGTACGGATGGCTTCGATCAAGTCGTCCATGGTCATCTCCTACGCGGCGAGGTCGGCCGCGCGTGGCTCGTCCGGTGTCAGGTAGGCGCTGCGCAGCGGAAGCACGCGCCAGTCGCGCATGTACTGGGTCGGTTCGGTGTCCACGAACATGTTCTTCTCGCTTCGCCACAGCTCGAAGTGGAGGCACTTGAAGCCGTTCGGTCGCGTCGATCCGGCGAAGCCGAGCGCATCGCCTGCCTTGACGTACACGGGTTTGCGCAGGTGCTTGGTTGGCGTGACGAACAAGTGCTCGAGGTTTCCGTAATACGTCGCCCAGCCGTTGCCATGATCGACGATCGCGAGGTGGCCGTGCTCCAGCATCTCGCCGGCGTGGATCACCTCGCCGTCGTTGACGCAGAACACCGGGATCGACGACGGCATGAAGTGCGCGGCCGTGCCGTGGGGCGAATCCGGCGGATACGTCGCGATCAGATCATCGGCGTCGCGGCGCGCGTAGGCGAGCTTGACGCCGGGCTCCCTCGGCTGCCACGCGCGAAGGATCACTGGCGCCCGCCCGTTGAGCTCGGGCAGTGGCCACACCGGCGGGCCAGCGACACGAAGCTTCGGGGCCGGCCGCTTCTTCACGAAGCGCGGCGGATCGAGCGCGAGCGAAATAGGATCGAATGCGAGCATCGGGTTCTCCTCTCGTTCAGAATGGGACTTCGTCCTCGACGACACGGCCCACGAGGTTGTCGCGAGGCTTGAGGCGCGCGATCAAGCGCAGCTCTTCGTCGAGCGAGTGACTCGGCGAGGTCAGTCGGATCGCGACCTCGACGGAATCGCGGTTGTACGTGAGGCCAGGATCGTGTCCCTGGCCGTACTGGCCCTTCCAGTAGCCTTTGAATCGGCGCCACGTCTGAAAATGGCGTGTGACCGTTCCGTACAGGTGATGAGCGCTGCTGCCGACGTAGACGATCTCGCGCGTGTCGGCATCTCGGATGACATAGACGCCGCCTTTGCCCTTGAGCGCTCGGACCCACTCGGGATACGGCTCGCCCCTGGCACCGACCGGGCGATAGACGAGCGACGCATTCCGCGCGACGAGCGCGTTCGGATCGGCGACTGTCTCCCACGTGCGCATGAGCGGAGCCGGATCGATCCGGTCGTTGGGTCCGCCGAGCCAGAGCTCGAAGTGCAGATGCTTGAGGTGCTCGGCATCGAGCGGCGACGCGCCGATCGTTCCGATCGGTTGACCCGCGCGAACTCGATCGCCCTTGGCGACCGAGAGCTTCTCGAGGTGCGCGTAGAACGTCGCCGCTTTGATCGGCGAGTGATCGATCACGACCGCGAACCCGGTCGGAATCGAAGTCGCCGACCACACGACACCATCGGTCGCCGCGAGCGCGGACAAGCCGTCCGGCATCACGAAGTGCGCCGAGCCATTCGGCGTGCTGGGCTTGAACGGATCCGACGGCGCGCGCGCGAACATGATGTCGACGCCGCCATGGCGCGGCAGGCCAGGGCGCGGTGAGTCGAAGCCATCCGAGATCGTCGGCGCTCGGCCGTTCCACCGCGGCACGGGCCACACCCAGCGGCCCGGCAACACGACCGGCGAGCTCGGCGGTGTGGCGGTATGCCGGCCACGGCGCGACCACGCGTACCACGCGAACGCGCCGGCGCCGACGATCAAGGGAAGGCGCGACATCGATCAGTCCTCCGCGCCTTGCTCGTCGCGCCCGCGCGATCGCGTGATCAGATAGAGCCCGAGTAGACCGCCGCCGACCAGCAGCGGCGTACCGAGACCCGAGAGCAAGCCCTTGCCGGTCTCGTTCACGATCTTGCCGAGACCGTGGCCGGCCTCGGCGACGAGATCGGCGGCCTTGCTCGCTGCGTGCTCGAGGTTCTCGGGCAGGTGCGTGACGCTGTCCTTGACCGAGCCGACGAACATGTCCCACTTGCTCGGCGACTCGTCGCCGATCGCGACCTGGATGGCCACATCGAACGACGTCCGCCAGAACTCGTTGTTCTTCGGGTAGACGTCGTCGGGCTTACCGCTCTTGACGAGCTGATCGACGTCGGCGATCGCCGCGTGCCACTTGTCGACCGCGGTCTTGTAGCCGAGCACCTGCTTGGCGTTCGCGAGCTGCGTCGTCCAATACGTCGCGAGCTGCAACACGTCGGCGTTCGTCGATCGCGGGATGGTCATGTCGCTGCCGCCCATCCCGGCGGGAGGCGGCAGCTTGTCGGCGCCGCGCTTGTCCGCGAGGAACTTGCGCTGCGCGTTCCACATGTCGTCGTACGTCTTGATCCCGTCGAAGCGCGCGATCGCGCCATCGGGGGCCGGTCCGGCGTTACGGAGCTCGGCATCGCCGAGATGATCGGCGAGCACGCCCCACAGATCCGGTACGGGCATCTCGTCGAGGTAGCCGCAGACGATCGCGACGGCCGCCCAGAACTCGCGGTTCTTCGCGTAGGTCGCGTGGTGCGGCGCGATCGATGCGCGCTGCGCGTCGTCGCGCACGTGATCCCAGCGTCGACCGAGCTCGCTCGATCGAAACCGCGCCTGCAGGCTCGGATCGATCACCGACGCGATCGTGATGACGTCGCCGTTGGTGGTATTCGGCCAGGCCGTGCCGTCGGTCTCGGTCAGCCCGCGCACTTCTTCGGCGCGCTCGCGCAGCGCGGCGAGTCCTTCGGTCCAACTGCGAAATTGAATGGTCATGGCTTCATCTCCACGGAAAAAAGATCGGGGGTCGGGGTCGCGCGCGAGGTTGCGCGACCGCTACGGGTTGGTTGCTGCTACTTCGTTACTGCTGCGGATCCGGGCAGTCCCACGCCGGGAAGTACCCGCGCGGAACGATGATCGCGATCACCCGCGGCTCGGTCGCCGGAGGCGTCGCCGTCGAGCTCGCGCTCGTGGCCGAGCTGGGGCTCGTGGTCGCAGCCGGAGTCGCGGCCGGAGCGGCCTGCTTGTAAGC
>Ga0335083_10002474_pt1 | contig 24336 bp, 30 predicted proteins | sample Lox_Sample_42_FD_206716 | JGI IMG/M metagenome (GOLD analysis project Ga0335083, IMG submission 206716) | Soil microbial communities from Loxahatchee National Wildlife Refuge, Florida, United States - Lox_Sample_4.2 | ecosystem: Environmental > Terrestrial > Soil > Wetlands | place: USA...
GCAGGACGACGGGCTCGATGGGGTACTGGTAGACCCGCGCTGGGTGCTCTGCGCGGTGCCACCCACACGCCAGCGCATGATGCGTGATAACAATGCAGTAGGCCCATCGGGGCGCGCGATCGGATCCGGATGTGCGCGACTCGGCCAAGGCGGCTATAACAGCCTTCATGCCCTCGCCTGCTGAACAGCCCGAAGCCACGTCGCAGCGCTCCAGGGGCGGGAGGCGCCGCGGCGTCTTGCTCACCAGCGCGATCTATCAGGCGACGCTCGATGAACTGGCGGAGGACGGCTTCGACAAACTGAGCTTCGACAAGATCGCGGCCAGTGCCGGTACCGGCAAGGCCGCGCTCTACCGGCGGTGGACGACGCCCACCGAATTGGTCCTCGACGCGCTGACCGACCCGGTGTCCGGCTTCGGCGATATCCCGAGGCCCGGCACCGGGAGCCTGCGAGGCGATCTCGTCTTCCTGCTTGGCGGGTTCGCGCGCATCCTGGAGCACGAACCGCACGGCCAGGCGCTTCTGCCGCTGATCACGCAGCGCCAGCGTCATCCCAAGCTGTACAGCAGCCTCCGCCGCGTGATCATCGAGCCCCGGCACCAGCTCATCCTCGACATCCTCCGGGCCGCCGCGGACCGCGGCGAGATCGACCCGACGGCCATCACCCCGCGTATCGCAGCGGTCGGGCCGCGCCTGGTCATCGCCGACCTGATGGATCACGGCACCGTCGCCCCGGCCGAGGTCGAGGCCATCGTCGATGAGGTGCTGATCCCGATTCTCGCTCGCCGTCGATGAGGACCAGGTCCGCGCGTAGCCCGGGCGCGATGGCACCGCGGTCGTCGAGGCCGAAGTACCTGGCCGGCAGGGAGTTGCGGCGCGCAGGGCATCGACAGTGGTGAGGCCCGCGTCGACGAGGAACGCCAGTTCGCGGTGCAGGCTGGAGCCGTGCGGAACCGAGGCAGGGGCACCGGGAGCACGCGGCCGGGTGCACGAAGAGGCGGTGCGCGAACGGCCCGGCGACGGCCACGATCACGAACAGCCCTGCGGCGACAATCGGGTCGGGATGCGCCACCTTCGCGTGCTCAAGCGCCGACTCCGCGCCTGCCGCGCGAAGAAGCAGGACGAGTTTGGCGCCGATGAGGGAACCGAAGGAGAACATCGGCATCGGCATCGGCATCGGCATCGCGCCCGCGCGGCCCTGCCGCTTGTTCAGGCGCCGCCTGAGCAGCATCAACGCCACCACGACGGCGACAAGACTGCGCACGACATGCGTCACCAGCGACTGGCCGGAACTGATCATCCAGACACCGCCCAGGACCGCGCCCATCGCGACGTACACCAGCCTGATGATCAGCTTGGCATTCCGGACGGCTCGGACCGCGGCGTCGGGTGAGCCAGCGGGAACGCGTTCGTAAGGTGCGTTGGTCATGGGAGGTTCCCTCCTCGGGGCGATGCCCGCGAGTTTAAGAGACAAGTTTGTTCACTAATGAGTACTGTGCACCCACCATTCCGACACGACCGGAATTAGCCGGATATAGCCTGTGGAGCGAGACTCAGGGAGGTGCGTATGCTCACCGAACGAGTGGCCGCCGCCTGGCCTGGGAAAACCCGCGGCCGAGCCGCACTGCAAGCGATTGGCCGCCTGGCCGCTGGCCTGGGCACCGCGGTGCTCGCCGGGGGCGCGCTTGTGCTGGTTCTGGTCACCACGGTGCTGTGCGTGGCCGGAGTCGGGCTGTTCCTCGTGCCCGCCGCACTACGGACGGTGCGCGTCGTCGCCGACCGGGAACGCACCCGATTGTCCCGCTGGGGCCCGGAGATCCTGGGCCCGGAACCGGTGCCGGCCAGTGCACACGCTGCCTTTCGTGATCCTGCTGTCCGCCGGGAGCTGGCCTGGCTGCCGTGTCACGCGATTCTCGGGCTGCTGCTTGGCCTTCTCGCGCTCACTTTGCCGCTGAGCAGCGTCCACGACGTGTCCGTCCCGCTGTGGTGGAAGCTCGTGCCCGCCAGCGCGGACAACTCCTCCCTGGGATTCGGATCGGTGCACAACTGGCCCGGAGCCTTCGCCATCTGCCTTATCGGCGTGGCGACGGCCGGCGTCACAGTCGTCCTGCTGCCGGCGGCGGCCCGGTTGCAAGCATGGCCGGGACGGCGGCTGCTGCCGCCCAGCCACGAGACCGACCTGGCGCTTCGCGTTGCCGAGCTGACCGCCACGCGCGCGGCGGCGCTCGACGCGCATACCGCCGAACTGCGGCGGATCGAGCGGTCGTTGCACGACGGCACCCAGAACCGGATGGTCGCGGTCAATGTCCTGGTCGGCGCGGCGCGGCGCGCGCTGGCCCGCGACCCGGCCGAGGCGGACGAGATCCTCGACCGAGCCCAGGTCGCCGCCGAGTACGCGCTCGCCGAACTGCGCGGGGTCGTGCGCAGCATCATCCCCCCGGTGCTGACCGAGCGCAGCCTTCCCGATGCCCTGGCCGGCCTGGCCGTCGCCTGCCCCGTAGAGTGCCACATCGACGCCGATCTAACGGAGCGCTGCGCTGTCTCGGTCGAGGCCACCGTCTACTACGCGGTCGCCGAGGCGCTGACCAACATCGCCAAGCACAGCGGCGCCAGCCACGCCACTATCCGGCTCCGTCGCCGGACGGATCGGCTGTGCGCGGAAATCACCGATGACGGCGACGGCGGCGCGGACTCCCGCGGAGGGTCGGGGCTGAGCGGTATCCGGCGCCGTGTCGAAGCGCATGACGGAACATTCGAGCTGTTCAGCCCGGCTGGAGGACCCACTGTGCTGTCTGTGAGCGTGCCATGCGGATCGTGATCGCCGAGGACGAGCCGCTGCTGCGCGAGGGCCTCGCTCTGCTGCTGCGCGCCGAGTCCCTCGACGTCGTGGCTACCACGTCGAATGCGGAGGATTTCCTTGAGGCCGTGGACAAGCACGAGCCCGATGTGGCCATCGTGGACGTCCGGATGCCGCCGACGAATACCGACGACGGGATCCGTGCCGCGGTCGAGGCGAGGCGCAGGCATCCCGCACTCGCTGTACTCGTGCTTTCTGCCTACGTCGAGCAGGCGTTCGCCACCGATCTGTTCGCGCACGGCGGCTTGCGCCTGGGCTACCTGCTCAAGGAGCGGGTAGGGCGGGTCGAGGAGTTCCTGGACGCTCTGCACCGGGTGGCGGCCGGCGGAACGGCCGTCGACCCCGAGGTCGTCGCCCAGCTGCTGGTGCGCACCCGCCCCGACAAGCGCCTCGAGCGGCTGACCGCACGGGAATGCGACGTGCTGGCCTTGATGGCCGAGGGCCTTGGCAACACAGCCATCTCCGAACGGCTCGTCGTCACCGAGGGCGCCGTGCACAAGCACATCCGCAGCATCTTCGCCAAGCTGGACCTCGCCCCGGACGACCGCGCGGACCGCCGCGTCACCGCGGTCCTGCACTACCTCAACGACCTCAGCAGGCGCGGCGGCTGAGCGGCGCCTCATCCTTGCCTGCTGTTCAGTACCCCGGCCGTCCTTGACCGCATGGCCAGCCAGGCCGGGACCATGATCGAGAACCACCCCAGTGCCGTGACCACCGCCACGATGGCCAGGTAGTCCAGCGGCGGGACGGACGGCACCGCGTGCCTCGTCATCCCGGCGCTGACCCCGACGAGCGGCGGCAGCGCGATCAGCGAGCCGACGATGACCGCGGCGGCGACCAGGATCAGCGTCTCGCGGCGCATCATGGCGCGGACCTGGCGGCGGGTGGCGCCGATGAGCCGAAGCAGCTCGAACTCACGGGCGCGGGCGGCGGTGGCGGTGACGAGAGAATTGACCACCGCGATCATGACGTAGGCGAGCAGCACCGCGTCCAGGATGAAGGTGGCGTTGGACTGGCTGGCCAGCGAGCTTGCCTGGGCGGCGGTGAACGCGCTACGGTCCGACAGCACCACACCCGGATAGCGGGCAAGGGCGGTCCGCAGCGTGTCGCCGACCGCGGCCGTGCCGGCGCCGGATGCCACCCGCACCAGGATGACCGTGTCCAGCCGACTGGTGGTGTGGTCGACAACCATCGCGTTCGGCAAGGTGATGTCGCCGAAGCCGAGACCGTCGCCATAGATCGCGACCACACGAGGGCTGATCGCCGTGCCGTCGCCGAGATGCAGCCGAACCACCTGGCCGAGACCGGTGCCGAGGGTGGCCGCCGCGGAACGGCTGAGCGCCACCGCGTCGCCGCGCAGGGCGGCCATGCTGCCCCCGGTGACGTCAAGGTCCATCGTGTCGGCCAGCCTGGCTGGCGTAACGCCCTGCGCGGAAAGCGGCTCGATAGTGGGGTCACCGCCAAACCGGTAGCTGGCCAGGACCTGGGTCCGCGCGACCGGGATGGCTACCGATACCCCCGGCACGCCGCGTACCGCACTGGCGATGCCCGGGGCCAGGCCGGACCCGGTGCCAGTCAGCACGTAGTCGGCGGTCAGGCCGCTACGTGCCTGCTGCCCGGCCGCAGCAGTCATCGTCGTGGTGGTGAAGACCTGCACCGCCGACAGGGCGACCGCGATGATCAGCGGGGTCGCCGCCAGGCTCAGCCGCCGGGACCTGGCCCGCACGCTGGCGGTGGACAGGAAGCCGCCCGCGCCACGGCGCAGCGGCGGCGGGCAGGCCAGGGTCGTGATCGCGCCGAGCCAGCGGGGACCGAGCAAGGCCACCGCGATCACCAAGATAAACGCCGAACCGGCGTCGCCGACCTCGCCTGTCTGGCCTGAGTTGATCAGCGGTAGCGCGACGGCCGCGGCGGCACCCATCGCGAGAAGCAGGTACCCGGCCGCCAGCCGGAAGCGACCGAGCCTGGCAGGCTTGTCCGCGGCTTCGCCGAAGGCCATGACGGGGCTCATCCTGGCTGTGCGCCAAGCGGCGATCAGCGCCGCAACCCGGGACACCGCAACACACGTGGCCACGGCGGCGATGGGCGGCAGCGGGCCGATGACGAAGGTGAAGTTGGCGGGAATCACCCCGGCGGAGGCGAAGGCATCGCGCAGCAGGAAGCTGACGGCCAGCCCCGGCAGCACGCCGATCACCGCGGCGGCGCAGGACACCACGAGCACCTCGGTGCCGATCATCCGGTGGATCTGCCGTGGTGTGGCGGCGATCGCGCGCAGCAGCGCCATCTCCTGGCGGCGCTGCTGAAGGGACAGCCCAAGCGCGGCGATCACCACGAACATCACGACGAGGGCCATGGTCCCGCCCAGCGAACTGGCCGCTTGCAACAGGAATTGCCGACCCTGTCCAATACCCAGGAACTCGGCGTCGGCCCGGTCTGCGCCGGTATAGGTCACCGATTCCGGCACCGCGGCAGTGATCCGGCTCGCAAGCTCGCCCGCGCCGACGCCGGGTTCGGTGATGACACCGACCGTGTCCACCTGGTCTGGGTGCCCCGTCGCCCGCAGCGCCACCGCGTCAGTGAAGAAGATCGCCGACTGCTCGCGCAGGCCGCCGGAAGGCGGGGACGCCAGGCCCGTGACGCGGTACCGGGATGGCACCGAGCCGATCAGCACCTGAACGGTATCTCCGGGCCGTACCCCCGCCCGTGCGGCGAGAGCGGTGTCCAGGACCACCTCGCCGGGTCCTCGCGGGGCGGTTCCCGCCGCGATGGTGAAGGGCCCCAGTACCGCCGAGGACCACCCGTGGGCCAGGATCGGCTGATCACTGGTGCCGGCGAGGATCTCGCCCGAGCCGGTGACCAGGCTGACGTCGACGCTGACGTCCCCTACCGCCGTCTTGACCCCGGGGACCCGGACTATCTCGTTTACCCAGTCCACGGGCACCCGCACCCGTTCGGTATATGACTGGGACGTGTCCCCGCTCACCGCCAGCGACTGCGGAGCGCCTGCCACCACGGAAGCCGCCGCGTACCGCTCTGGCGGATAGCCACCCCGCAGACCGGAATCGATCAGCACGCCGCAAGCGGTCAGCACCGCCGAGCCGAAGAGCACGGCGACGAACACTCCGGCCAGCCCCGCCTTGTGATTCCTGATCAGGCTCAGCGCCAGGGAGAACATCGGTCACCACTCCCCGAGGCTGGTCATGCGCTCGGCGATCTGCGCTGGCGACGGAGCCGTCATCGAGCCGGCCAGGCGGCCATCAGCGAGGAATACCACGGAGTCGGCGAATGAGGCGGCGACCGGGTCATGGGTCACCATGACAGTCGTCTGCCCGGTCCGCTTCACCGCCTGGCGGAGCATTTCCAGCACCTGACGGGCTGTACGGGTGTCCAGGGCGCCTGTCGGCTCATCGAGGAAAACCACCTCCGGCCGCGTTACCAGGGCCCTGGCCAGCGCGATGCGCTGCTGCTGCCCCCCGGACAACTGGCTGGGGCGCTGGTCCAGCCGCACGCCGAGTTCGACCACCCCGGCGATCTCACGTACCAGGTCAGGGTCCACCGCGCGGCCCGCCAGCCGTAGCGGCAGCGCGATGTTCTCCGCCACCGTCAGCCAGCCGAGCAGGTTATAGGCCTGGAAGACGAAACCGACGTGCTCCCGGCGGAATTCGGTCAGCGACGTCTCCTTCTTCCCTGACAGCTCCTCGTCACCCAGCCATACCCGGCCCGACGTGGGCCGGTCCAGGCCCGCCGCGCAGTGCAAGAACGTGCTCTTCCCTGAGCCTGACGGCCCCATCACAGCGGTGAAGGTACCGCGCGGCATGGCGATCGAGACGTTATCGAGCGCCCGGACCGCGCCCTCACCGGTGCCGTAGACCTTGCTCACTGACTCCAGCCGGACCGCGAACGATGTCCTCTCCGGCGCGTGGATGGTCACGTTGAATCCCCTCGTAGAAGGTATCGGAACAGTGACCGACTCTAGGTTTCCGCAGGGGTTCAGTCAGTGACGCTTACTGGCGTAACGGAGTACAGCGTGCTATACCGACGAACTCGGAGTGGCGGTTACGCACCGCCTCTATCGGCTGGACAGTCATGGCGACGTGCTGCTGACGTTCTCGCGCAGCACCAGCACGCCCGGGTGGCTTGCCGTGGTCACGGTGACGCTGACCGAGCCGGACGCAGGCAGCGCGCCCAGGTCGTCGGCCTTCGCCTGCACCTGGAGCTTGCCTCCGGCAGTGGCCAGGGCGACGATCCGCCCAGTCAGCGAGGCGCCGTCGGCCGTGCTCACGGTGAGGGACTCGCCGGTGCGCAGGTCGCCTTTCGCGGTGAAGGTGATCAGCTTGGCGGTGCGGGTGAGTGACAGTACCGGGGAGCTGGACGGGTCGCCGACGCTGGCGATGACCGCGCCTACACGGGCGGGTCCAGGGACGACCGCCACCTGGCTGCCACCGCGGCCTGGTCCTGGGCGAGGGCAGCCGCGCTAGCGGGCGGGTTTTTCTGATTCTCGGCCGTGGTGAGCACCTGCTGTGCCCCCAGGAGGCCGGCCTGGGCCGATTGCAGGGAGACCGCAGCGGTGCCAGGATCGGGCGGCCCGAGCGTGCGGAACAGCGTGGTCGTGCCGTAAAAGACGACGACCGGCCGGTCATCGACCCAGTAAAGGGGCTGCCCCCGCCTGACCACCTTGCCGGCCGCCGGGAGCTTGGTGATCGTTCCCGGTCCGGTCCCGGTCACGGCCTGCAGCGCGGCGAAGTCGACGGCCGCGGTGTAGGTCGCCGTCGTGGTCAGGTCGGTGCGGATCACGGTGGTGGTCGAAAGCACGGGCCTGGGCGGAGCGCTCTGCGGATGACGATGGGAGACGGCCACTGCCCCGATCGCCATCCCGCCTGCCGCGGCCACGACAGCGAGCCCGGCAGCCAGTGGCCTGCCCCGCCATTCACGTCTCTTCCGGATCTCCATGGCCCGAGAGGCTGGCAGGCAGAAATGGCGGCACGGTCGGGAATTTGTGTAGATCTTGTGCTGGTTTCGGCGGGTTGCGCCCGCGGCGCCGCACGCCGGAGCAGGCGGCTCGTAGGATCTCTGCAGGATGCCGACTGAAATCATGCCCCGGTCCCTGCCCCGCTGCGGGTAGGGCCCCTCGTGGTAGATTCCGGCCGCCACGAGGTGACATTCGACGGGCGCCTAGTGGCCGAAGCCTGCCGCGCCCCCAACCTGTCAACCTACACTCTGCCCCGCCAGCAGCAGGCGGTCGACGAGCTCGCCGCGGCTACCAACGGGTGCTTCAGGTCCCGCCGGCTGAATACGATCAGAATCGAGGGAAACCACCCTGCACAGCGGCCAGCCGCCGGGGAAAGAACGGAGGGCGTCAGTGCATGCCCCCGGAAGCAACGATGACAGCAGCAGCCTCGGGCTCACCATCGCCCGGCACTTCCTGCAACTCGACGCGTTCACCCACGCATCGGACGCCGACATCGCCCGCGTCGCCCGGCCATGGGTCACGACCGGAGTCGACCCCGCCTCCTGATAACGTCGCCGGACATCCACCGAGGCCAGTGTTTCGGAACTTACGCGCCTTCAACCGTTTTCCGCCTTGCGGGCTGCTGGCCGGCCGCGATCTGGGCGAGTAGCAGGAGTGAGTGCTCGTCGCTGCTTCCTGGTTCGGCTCGGAAGACGAACATGGTCTGGCCCGGGTCGGCGTTCACCGTGAAGGTCTCGTAGTCGAGGGTGATGGGGCCGATGAAGGGGTTGTTGTAGCGTTTGCGGCCGCTAACGCGCGCGCGGACGTCATGACGAGCCCACATCTGCCGGAAGTCCTCGCTTTTGACCGACAGCTCTCCGACGAGCCCGGTCAGGCGCGGGTCATCAGGCTCGGCCCCGGCCGAGGCGCGCAGGCCCGCGACGGCTCCCTCGGCGACCTCCTTCCAGTCCAGGTAATACTCGCGGCCTTCCGGATCCAGGAACACGTGGCGCAGCAGGTTGCGTCCGGGGACGAACCCCGGGTTGAGGACCTGCGCGAGGCGGTTGGCGGCGAGGACGTCGCGCCAGCGGCCGACGATGACGGCGGGCTGGGCTGTCCAGCTGTCTAGCAGGAACCGGAGGCCAGCCGGGACTTCCTCGATGCTGGACGGCTGGTTCTGCGACGGAGGAGGAGCCTGCGCGAGGCGGTGCAGGTGGGCCATGGCCTGTTCGTCCAGGCCGAGTGCCCGTCCGATCGCTTCGAGGATCTGCGGCGACGGATGACGATCGCGGCCTTGCTCAAGGCGGGTGTAGTACGGGCTGCTCACGCCCGCGAGCAAGGCCAGCTCCTCCCGCCGCAGGCCGGGGACACGCCGCCGGCCGAAGTCGGGAATTCCTGCCTCCTGCGGATCGAGCAGCTCCCGCCGGGCCCGCAGGAACTCACCCAGGGCGTTGTCATCGGACCTCATCACTGCGAGGTTACCCCTGCCGTGGCCCAGCCCCTTCGTGCAGTGGCGAAGGCATCGACCCCGGTGAGCTGCGCTGACACCCTCCACAGCCGCTCGGCCTGCTCCCGGTCCACCGCGTAGGGGTTGACGCCTTCCTGCTTGCCCTTGTCGGTATCGGGGTCGGCGATCTGCGCGATGTCGCAGCGCTCGATGTAGACGCCGCCCATGCCGTCGAGCTGCGGGGAGGTGGCTGCCCACGCCTCGCCGGCGGCCCCCTGTTCCGGGGTCTTGAACAGCGGCGCCAGGTTGCCCTGATCGTCATACCAGCCCAGGTCGCGCATCTCCTGGTGGGTGAGGTGCCGTTGCAGCGGCGTGCGGACGCCAGCCGGGTACACGGCGAAGGCGCGAACGCCCGCGTTCTTGCCGCGCTCGTCGAGCGCCACAGCGAACAGCACGTTCGCGGTCTTGGCTTGGCCGTAGGCCTGCCACTTGTCGTACCCGCGCTGCCACTGCAGGTCGTCCCACCTGATGGCGGAGAACTTGTGGCCGCGCGAGGACACCGACACGACCCGGGCGCCCCCGCCGCGGGTCAGCGCTGGCCACAGGCGGTTGGCCAGCGCGAAATGACCGAGGTGGTCGATCGCGAACTGCGATTCCCAGCCACCAGGACCAACGCGGGTCAGCCCGGTGGCCATCACCGCCGCATTGTTGACGAGCATGTCGACGCCCCGCCCCGATGCGAGGAGCTCACTGGCGAAGCGCTCGATGCTGCCCAGGTCTGCCAGGTCAAGCTCAGTGATCTCGACGCGCGCCACATCGCCGATCTCCTTGCGGGCCTGATCGGGACGGCGGGCGGGGACGACCACGGTAGCGCCGGCATCGCTGAGTCCGCGGGTCACCGCCGTGCCGATGCCAGAGTAGCCGCCGGTCACGATTGCGAGCTTGCCCTCCAGGTCGCTGCCCTTCAGGACCTCGGCGATGGTGCTATCGGCAGTGAAGCCGCTGTTGATCGGCTGCTGTGGTGTCGTCATGCGTCCGACCGTAGGCCCAAGACGGCCATGTAGCCACACCTGCCGAAAGCTCACCCCGTGAGGGTCACCTTGAACTCAATGCGCAATCGGGACGGAGTCGGTGACCTCCTGGCAGTTGTATGGTCCGGCGGCTGCGACAGCGCTGAAGAGCGGACGTCCGCCGGCTCGGTGCCGGGGCCGGTGGCATTCACCGGCCGGGCGAGGCCGTCCCGGGATCAGTCGGGCCGCGCCCAGCTGAATGCCAGCCGGTACTCTCCAACGGCGCTGACCAGGCTGTCCGTTGCCTGCGCCGCAGCGACCTCGACCGCCGTCGCCCTGCTCCGGCTGGCGGTCAGCGCGTGCGGGTCCCGCCACACCGTCTCGCTGATCAGGCGAGCCGAGTCCCAGTCGGTGCCCAGCAGCGCGGCGCAGAAACCGCTGGTCTCCGCGAGCATGGGGACGGCCGTGTCGCCGTACCAGGCGACCGCATCTTCGATCCTCGACAGCTTTGCAGGCTCGGCGTTCATCCGGGCTACCCTTACCCCCTGTCCGGCGCTCCACGGCACCTCCCGCTCGAACACGAGGATCTCGTAGCGCTGGCGGGTGACCGTCCCGTCTGCACGCTGGGCCGCTTCGCGGAGGCTGGCCGCGATTACGTCCGCGCTCTCCACTAGCGCGCCGTCGGACGCCCAAAACGATTCGAATACCGCGGTGCCCGTCTCTGGGTCGATCACCAGCGACGTTCCCAGGTTGCCTGGCTGGCTCTCCGCAGCCGCGCAAATCTCGCTTGCGATATGGCCGACCGTATGCTGCCGGGGCGTACTAGGGCGTCCGAGCAACCACGGAGCAACCATCGGCGTGCATAGGTCTAGACCATCATGGCGGGGGTGGCTGGGCCATGGGCGGGGCAGGCTGCTGCCATCGTCGGCAAAGGTATAGGCGGTCCGGCGCGACGCACCATGCCAGGTGCCGCCGAAGTCCGGCGGAAGCGGCCGGTACGGTTCGTGATCTCTGCTGGCAGCGCCCGGATGTGCCCCGGGATCACAGCCTCGGGATTGTCCCGGGCGTGAGGAGCGGGCGATGTTCCTGGCCGCGCCTCCGGGTGCCGGCGGCGCGGAGCTGTGCGCATCGCGGCGGGGTGCCCTGATGGAACTTCGGGTACGTGGGTGCGAGTCCGCAGTGGTATCTGAACGGATACGGTATCTCATCGGATACACTAGATGGATGATGAATGCCGCCGAACTGCTTGAGCAGGTCCGGGCTAGCTCTGGCCTGACCCAGGAGGAGCTGGCCCGCCGGGCCGGGACTTCCAGGCCGACGCTGTCGGCGTACGAGCACGGCCGGAAGTCCCCGACGGTCGCCACCTTTGCCCGGCTCCTATCCGGGGCGGGATGGGAACTGGCGGCACTGCCGCAGGTGTCATTTACCCAGCAGCCGTCCGCGCGCGGCAGGCCGGCATGGGTCCCTGATCGCCTGCCGCGACTGGACGTGGTGCGCGCCCTGGCGGTGGTGGAACTGCCGTTGCACCTCAACTGGTCCGCACCCGGGCGCGTGTTCGACCTGCGGTCGCGCGGCGACCGGGCACGCGTGTACGAGATCGTCCTGCAAGAGGGACGGCCCGCCGACATCCTCGCTTACGTCGACGGCGCGCTGCTCGCCGACCTGTGGGATGAGCTGGTCCTGCCGCGGGCGGTCCGGTCCGCGTGGGCGCCGCTGGTGGCGCCGTCCGGCAGGGCGGCGTGATGGCGGGCGGCGGCCAGCCCGGGCTGTCGCCCTTCCAGCTGGAGGTGGCCAGGATGTTCTTCGCGCTGCCCGCCAGCAGGGGCTTCCTGCTGGCCGGGGGAGCGGCGCTGCTCGCACAGCACCTCACGGCGAGGCCCACCGAGGACCTCGACTTCTTCACCGCCCCTGAGCGCGGGCATGTTCCCGCCGCACGCGATGCCCTAGAAGCCGCCGCCCGCCAGCGAGGCTGGATCACCGAGCGGATCCACGACAGTGACACGTTCTGCCGGATGGTCATCCGCGGCGACGGCAGCGGGGTCCTGATCGACCTGGCCGTGAACGCGCCCCCGGATCTCCCCGCCTCCGCGACCGCGGCCGGGCCGACGCTCGCCCCGGAAGAGCTGGCGGGCAACAAGCTCCTCGCCTTGTTCGACCGGGCCGCCGCACGGGACTTCGCCGACATCTACATTCTCGCCCGCCGCTTCGGCAAGCAGGTGCTGCTCGCCCGCGCCGCCCAGATCGACGCGGGCTTCGACGTCAGGGTGCTCGCCGGCATGATCGCTACGCTCGACCGGTTCACCGACAGCGAGATACCTGTACCCGACGGCTCGTCCGCGGCCGAACTGCGGGCGTTCTACGCGGCCTGGCGATCGGAGCTGACAGCATAAGCCGGGTTCCGCCAGCAACTGGCTGATCCGGGAAACAGCAGGTCAGAGGACACGAATGTAGTTCTGGCACCCAGTAGGCAACCAGCGTGCAGATGTACCTGCCATGTAGGTGCGCCACGAGGCGCTGTTTGTCCGAATGGAGGTGGAAGACCTCGATGTCCCGGCCGTCGCAGCGGTGGGGTGAAGCTGGAGGCAGCCTGAGCCGCGGGTCGGCGGTGAGGGCGGGAGCAGCCTCGACAAAGTCGCGTCATCCCGGTAGTGCCGGATGGGCGGGCGCGGTGAGCGGGTGGTATCGGCATCGATTCGACATACCTCGTTTCGAGCTATCTCGATTCGATGTGAGAGCATGGCAGGATGTTGGAACTGGCGATACTCGGCTTCCTGGCCGACGGCCCGCTCCATGGCTATGAACTGCGCAGGCGTGTGACTCGGCTGTCTGGCTACACCCGGCCGGTCAGCGATGGCAGTCTCTATCCGGCCATCAACCGCATGCTCGAACGCGGCCTGCTCGACCGCCGGGTCGAGCCCGGTGCCGCGGCTGCCCAGCGCTATGTCTTGAGCCTGACCGGCGCCGGGCGCGCCGAACTGCTGCAGCGCTTGCGCAAGCCTGCTGACCATGAGATCACCGACAACAGCCGGTTCTTCACGATCATGGCCTTCCTGTCCCTGCTCCCTGGCACCGCCGACCAGCACGCGGTGCTGCGCCGGCGTCTGGAGTTCCTTGAAGAGCCGGCGAGCTTCTTCTACCAGGGCGAGCGTCCGCTGCGCGCCGAGGAGGTCACCGACCCTTACCGCCGCGGGATGCTCCTAGTCGCCCGCGCCACCAGCCGCGCCGAGCGGGGCTGGCTGCACGAAGTCCTGAATGACGCTGCCCCGGACGACGCTCGCGGCACGCGCCTGGCGAATATGCCGCATCCGCCCGGCGAGCACGCCGGCTGAGAGGCCACGGAGGTTTTCATGCTTGCGTCCTGGTATGAGCGGCAGGGTCCCGCCGCTGAGGTGCTCCAGATCGGCGAGCTTCCGGACCCCGATCCCGGCCCGGGCGAGGTCCGCGTTCGGGTGCGCGTTTCTGGTGTCAACCCCGGCGATACCAAGAAGCGGCGCGGCTGGCTCGGTTCCTCGATGTCCTTCGCGCGGGTGATCCCGCACAGCGACGCGGCCGGCGTCATCGACGCCGTCGGCGTCGGCGTCGATGACGGCCGGCTCGGGCAGCGCGTGTGGGTCTACGGCGCGCAGTCCTACCGGTCTTTCGGGACCGCCGCCCAGTGCGCTGTCGTCCCCGGCCACTTGGCCGTGCCCCTGCCCGGCCACCTCAGCGACGAGCTCGGCGCCAGCCTGGGCATCCCCGGGATCACCGCCCACCGTGCTGTGTTCGCCGACGGCCCCGTTGACGGCGCCACCGTCCTCGTCCAGGGCGTCCTCGGCGCGGTTGGGTCGATGGCCGCCCAGCTGGCGCGCTGGGGCGGAGCCACCGTGATCGGCACGGTGACCCGGGGCAGCGACCTCACCCGCGTCGACCCCGCCGTGGTGCCGCATGCCGTCGCCCTCGACGTCGGCGACCCGGCTAAGGCCGTCCGCGCCGTCGCCCCGCAGGGCGTGGCCCGCGTCATCGAGGTGGCATTGTCCGATAACGCTGCCCTTGACGCCGCCGTCGTGGCTAACGACGCCGTCATCGCTGCCTACGCCAGCCGGGCTGACCGGCCGCAGCTGCCGTTCTGGCCGCTGCTGTTCGCCAACGTCACGCTGCGCCTGCTCGGCAGCGACGACTTCCCCGCCCAGGCCAAGCGGCAGGCTGCCCGCGACCTCGGCGCGGTAGCAGCTGCCGGCGCGCTCAAGGTCAGCATTGCCGCCCGCTACCCGCTCCAGGAGATCGCCAAGGCCCACGACCACGTCGACGCGGGAAGCCGAGGCCGCATCCTGGTCACCCTCCCCGACTGACATCCCGAGACGCACCGCCCGATCAGGTCAACGTGCTGCCTGCTCTGGTCGACCTGGAATCCGCCGGGCGAAGCCCGGCTGGATTCGCCCAGCCGGCCCAGCATTATCTCGTCGGTGCCCGCTATCTTCTTGCGCCACCCCTTCGACGGGCGGCAGCGCGACAGTTGTCGGCGCTCCAGGATCTCGCCCCGGTACCGGCCCTCATCTCGGTGCGCCCGCGCACGTGCAGGCATTCCGCGGCGCCGAGCTGCACGGCGCAGCCTCCGAACGCGCCTGCGGCGCCAGTGACCGGGAGGGTCGATCCCGGGGGACGTGCGAGCGCGTCGAGGGCGGTGCGCACGATCAGGCGTTCATGAGGAACGAGGCTGCCCCAGGAAGTCCGCCCTGGCCGGCTTCGGCGTGACGGACCGCGCGTCGAGGACGATGCATTCGCTGTAGCCGCCGTGCTGGCCGTGGTTGTCGAGATGCCGACGACATCGCCGCCGATTGCGAGACCGGACTCTGCGTTGACGGCGTGGCCGATCTCGTCGATCGTGCCCGCGATGTCCATTCCGGGGATGAACGGCGGCTCGGAGTCCTGATACCACTCACGGAGGCGTCCGTCACGCAGCATCACGTCGGCCGGGTTCACCGCTAGTCGAATAGGCCGACCGCTCTCACCTGCCGGGCAGCGGAACGGTCATGCGCTGCTGACTGGACGGGGTAGCACTTCCCGGTTTTCGATGCTGTTCGCGGGAGTCAGCCGACAATGACGACGGGCTTGATGACGGTCTGGTCGCGGCTGCGCATGAGCTCGAGGCTGTCGGCGAGTTCGTCCCAGCCGTGCAGGACGTGGGTGGCCAGCGGCGCGGTGTCGAGCTTGCCGTTGGCGATCAGCAGCAGCAGGCGTTCCATGTAGTCGCGACCCTGGTTGGCCTGCGCGGCGGTGAGGTACTTCTCCATGACGCCGTAGTTCCAGACCGACATCGGGATCGTGACGGTCTCGTCGTCGAAGAAGCCTGAGACGACGGAGAGACGTGGCCACCGAACTTTGCCAGGCGCATCGCGGTGCTGATCTGGTCGATCGCGCTGCCGCCGCTGGCGACCAGGACGCTGTCGGCCTGCTGCCCGCCGGTGAGCACCATGACCTGGCCGAACACGTCGCCGTTCTTGTAGTCCACCAGGTCTGTCGCCCCGTACTGCCCGGCCAGCTTCATGGTGTTGGGGCGCGAGCCGACCGCGATGATGCGGCCCGCACCTTGAAGCGCGGCTCCGGCGACGCCCATCAGCCCGACCGGGCCGACTCCCATGATGACGACGACCTCGCCGAACTGGATTTCCATCCGCTCGACACCGGTGAAGCCGGTCGCTGCCATGTCGTCCGCGCTTACCGCTTGAATGTCGGTGACGCCTTCGGGGATGCGGGCGAGGTTGGAGTCCGCGTCGAAGCACTTGACCAGGTCGGAGAACCAGCCGCCGTTGGCGGGGTCGTCGGAGAAGTACGGGCTCTTGCTCTGGTGGAACTTGCCTTCGCCGCGCTGTGCGCGCGGGTGCCGCCAGTCGGCCAGGCCCGCGGGCAGGACGACCCGGTCGCCTGGTGCGAAGTCGGTGACGAGGCTGCCGGCGGTCTTGACGACGCCGACAGCCTCGTGGCCGATGACGTTGCCGAGCGCATTGGGCAGCGACAGCGAGTCGATCAGGTGGACGTCCGTGGTGCAGGTCGCGATGGCGGTGGGGCGCACGAGGGCGTCGTAGGGCCCTATCTCGGGGACCGGGACGTCCTGCCAGCCGGCGCGCCCTTTCTCCTGGATGACACGCGCATGATGGCGGGTCCACTCGGTGTGGGTGTGGTGTCCGGCCGGTCCGGGGCGGGGTCAGCGGGGCGAGATCCGCACCGAGGCCGACTTCGGGCCCGCGCCCTGCATGATCGGGACCGCTGAGCTGCCGGGGTACTTCGCCTCGTAGGCTGCGTCGATCGCGTCGGCGTCGTCGTCGCCGGCCGGCTCGAAGGTGACGTCGTAGTACTGGCCGGCGACGCGGACCCGGCCCGCCTTGCGGGCGGCCGCGGCCTGGTACCAGCGGGACTTCTGGCCGTTGGCGGCGCGCACGTAGACGTTGCCGCCGACCACGAGAGCCCACGTCTGGGTAGGGGTTCCGTACGTTACGCCGTCTTCGCGGAACGGGGAGACGAACAGGTCGTCGTTGTCGGCGATCGCTTTGAGCTGGTCAGCGGACCAATCAGCCACGGCTGTTGCCCCTTTCTCAATTGCGGCGCGCAATCCGCGCCTCGGTCTTCTTGAAATATGCCGGTCGCGGGGCTTGTAGTGCTGTTCTGGCCCCGGCAAGATCGTCAGTGGTCGATGCTGGCCATGTTCGCGTCGTCGTGGCGCGCTCCCGATGCGGGCGTGAGCTTGTCGAGGCGGTCGAGCTGCGCGGGAGTGAGCTCGATACTGTCTGCGGCGGTGTTCTCCTCAACCCGGGCGACCCGGCGGGTGCCGGGGATGGGGGCGATGTCGTCGCCGCGGGTCAGCAGCCAGGCCAGTGCGGTCTGCGCGGGGGTGGCGCCGATCTCGGCGCCGATGGCCGTCACCTCGTCGACGATCGCGAGGTTGCGGCGGAAGTTCTCGCCGGTGAAGCGGGGGTTGGTCTTGCGCCAGTCGTCGGCGGCGAAGTCGTCGACCGTGCGGATCTGGCCGGTCAGCAACCCGTGGCCGAGTGGCGAGTAGGGGACGAACCCGATCCCGAGCTGGCGCAGCAGCGGCAGGATCTCGGTCTCCACGTCGCGGGTCCACAGCGAGTACTCGGTCTGCAGCGCGGTGACCGGCTGCACTGCGTGGGCGCGGCGGATCGTTTCCGGTGATGCCTCGGACAGTCCGAAGTACAGCACCTTGCCCTCGGCGATGAGGTCCGCCACTGCCTGCGCCGTCTCCTCGATGGGTGTGTGCGGGTCGACGCGGTGCTGGTAGTACAGGTCGATGCGGTCGCTGCCCAGGCGCCTGAGCGAGCCTTCGACAGCGACCTTCACGTTGCCCGCGGTGCTGTCGACGACGCCGGGGCCGCCGCCGGAATGCGAGACCAAGCCGAACTTCGTGGCGATGACGACCCCGTCGCGGCGGCCCTTGACGGCCTCGCCGACAATCTCCTCGCTGAGGAACGGCCCGTAGATCTCCGCGGTGTCGATGTGGGTGACACCGAGGTCGACGGCGCGGTGGATGGTGCGGATCGACTCGGCGTTATCGAGGCCGCCCTCGCTGGTGTAGGTGCCGGCCATGGTCATCGCGCCAAGGCCGATGCGGGAGACCTCCAGGCGTCCGAGGTGTGCGTTCTTCATGTCATGACTCCTTGGTGATGTGGTGTTCAGGCCTGGGACGCGGGCATGGCCTGCGGTCCAGGGATGGGGGAGCGGCGCGGGCGGGTCACGCCCGTTCGGGTCAGGCGCGGCCCGGCGGTGTCAGGCGTCGTAGGAGAGCGAGGCGGACAGGTCGCGGTTCGCGTCGATCTGCCCCTGGATGGTGGCGAGGTTCTGCTCGACACCGCCCATTGCGTCGGCGCCGGCGATGAAGCGCAGCGGCAACTGTCCCGAGTCGGAAAGGGTGACGAGTGCCTGCGCGAGCTTTGCCGGGTCGCCGCCCTGCTGGCCGTTCATGCTCTTCCACGCCTCGATGGTCGCCGCGGTGCGCTCGGCGTAGTCCTCGACCTGAAGCTCGGGCCAGATCGTCGAGGCGCCCTCGACGAGCAGTTCGGTGCGGAAGAACCCGGGCTCAACCGACATCGTCGAGATCCCGTACGGGGCGAGGTCGAACCGCAGGGACTCCATCCACCCTTCCAGGGCGAACTTCGACGCGGCGTAGGCCACGCAGAACTCCTGCCCGATAAGGCCCGCGGTCGAGGTGATCGTGATGACCTGGCCGGAGCGCTGCCGGCGCATGACGGGGAGGATGGCGCGGGTCACGTTGAGGGGGCCGAAGAAGTTGGTCTCCATCTGCGCCCGGAACTGCCCGGGGCTGATGTTCTCGAAGTACCCGGCGTAGAAGTTGCCGGCGTTATTCACGAGGACGTCGATCCGGCCGAAGCGGTCAACTGCCGATTCCGCGGCGCCCTCCGCCGCGCTCGGATCGGTGATGTCGAGGGAGACCGTCAGGAGGTCCTCGTGCCCCCCGACCGCGGCGAGGACGCGGTCGGCATCGCGGCCGGTCGCGACGACCCGGTGTCCTGCGGCCAGTGCGGCGCGGGTGATGTCGATGCCCATGCCCCGGCCGGCGCCGGTGATGAACCAGACAGGGTTCGCGTTTATGTTCGTGGTCCTCCCGTTGTGCGATCCGGTCCTCACGGCCGACCGGACCTGCGATGAGACCCAGTTAATGGCGCTTCGCGGGCACTAGGGAGTCCCGGTCTATAGGGTTAATGCCAGTGACTCCCTGGGCTGCGGCCGGTCACGTAGATTCGGCCCGTGGACACCCGCAATGACATCCGCGAGTTCCTGACCAGCAGGCGGGCCAGGCTCACCCCGGACCAGGTCGGGCTGCCCGACTTCGGCGGCCGCCGGCGCGTCCCCGGGCTGCGGCGCGAGGAGGTCGCCCTCATCGCCGGCATGAGCATCGAGTACTACGTCCGCCTGGAACGCGGTAACGCCGCCGGGGTCTCCGAAGCCGTCCTCGAAGGCATCAGCCGTGCCCTCCAGCTCGACGACGCCGAACGATCACATCTCTACGACCTCGTGCGCGCGGCCAACCAGGGAGCCCACCCGCAGCGCCGACGGGGACGCGCCAGGACGCAGCAGGTACGGCCGGGCGTGCGCCAGCTCCTCGACGCGATGGAGAACGTGCCGGCGCTCGTGCAGAACGGACGGCTCGACATCCTCGCCATCAACCGGCTTGGGCACGCCGTGTTCTCCGAGATGTACGTCCAGCCCCAGCGGTCGGCGAACTTCGGCCGGTTCGTCTTCCTCGACGCGCGAGCCCAGACGTTCTACCGCGACTGGGACAACGCCGCGCATCAGACCGTTGCCCTCCTGCGCACCGAGGCCGGCCGGGCCCCCCACGACCGCGCCCTCACCGACCTCGTCGGCCAGCTCTCCACCCGCAGCGAGGCCTTCCGTACCCTGTGGGCCTCCCACGACGTCCGCGACCACCGCACCGGAATTAAGGCCATCACCCACCCCGTGGTCGGTGACCTCGACCTCAGCTACGAAGCCATGGGGCTCTCCTCGGAACCTGGGCTCCTCCTCCTGGCCTACACCGCCGCTCCCGGCTCGCCATCCCATGACGCGCTCCGGGTCCTCGCCAGCTGGGCGGCCACGCACCATCAAGCCGACGCCCTGACGACGCCAGACCAGGCGTAGCCCCGCAAGAGGGCCGCGCTGTCCGTGATCAGGAGGTGCGGCTGATCACGCGGCGACTCTCCGGCACCGAAGCCAGGGCAAGGCCGGAAACCGCCGGCACGCGCAGGCCTCCCGCGAGCCGGGGAACCCTGGCATAGCCAGCATGAACGCCTAAAGCACCCGCAACGGGCTCATCGCGCTGCCGCGGACAGCGGCAGCCACGATTGGAGGAAGGCACGATGGAGACCCTGAAGCAGCGGCCGGCCGGCACCATGCAGATCGGCGTCGTCTACCCGCAGACCGGGCTCCGCGGAGACCCCGGCGCTGTCCGGCGAATCGGTACAGGGGCCGAGGAACTGGGCTTTGACCACCTCCTCGCCTACGACCACGTGCTCGGCGCCGTCCACGCCGCCCGGACCCCTCCGCTCACCGGCCCCTACACCGAGAACGACCCGTTCCACGACCCGCTCGTGATGTTCGCCTACCTGGCCGGCATCACCGAGCGGATCGGCTTCGCCACCGGGGTCCTGGTCCTCCCGCAGCGCCAGACAGCCCTCGTGGCGCGGCAGGCGGCCGACGTTGACCTGCTGTCCGGGGGCCGGCTGCGGCTGGGCGTGGGAGTCGGCTGGAACCATGTCGAGTACGAGGCCCTCGGGCAGGACTTCGGTACCCGCGGCGCCAGGCAGGAGGAGTAGGTCGGGCTGCTTCGCCGGCTGTTCACCGAGCCTGTCGTGGACTTCACGGGCCGCTTCGACCGGGTTGACAGGGCCGCGCTCGTGCCGAAGCTAGCGCGGCCCGTTCCGATCTGGCTTGGCGGATCCGCCGACGCCGCGTTCGAGCGGGCCGCCCGGCTCGCGGACGGCTTCATCTTCTTCGGCGACGGTACCCGTACCATCGAGGCCTGGAAACGGCTGCGTGACCGCGTGAGCCGCCTCGGCAGGCCGGCCGAGGACTTCGGCGCGGACTACGTGGCGCTTCCCCGCGGCGGCATAGGCGGCCTCACGGCCGAGGTCGATGCCTGGCGCGAGGCAGGCGGCACCCATGTCTCGGTGGTCACCATGGGCCTCGGCTTGGACTCCGCCGACGGCCACCTCGACTACCTCACCTCGGTCGCAGGCGCACTCAGCCTGTCATGACGGGCCCCGGATGCCGCATGGATTGGATGGCGCCACGCGTGGACGGGCACCCGGCCGCCCCGCACAACCAGCCGGTCAGCCCCCGCGGCATCGGACGCGACGACCTTTTCGCCGTCACGCAGGGGCATATCCGCACCCGCGATCACCTGATCCCCGCAGAGCTGTGAACCCGGCCCCCGGGCACGCCGCACACGCTCTTTCCGGTTGAGGTGCCCCGGAGTGAGCCTGGCGTTGGCAGGCGCCGGACGTCTGCAGCTTTGCAGCCGGAGACGGCAGCGCCAGCGTGGGGCTGACGCTGCTTCCGTCGCGCGTACGGAGAGTATCGGCCTGCCGTGTGCGTCCCGTCCGCTATCGCCCCATCGTCGGCCGGCTGAATTACCCCGCAGAATTGCGATCTGCCCGCGGTAATTTTCTCGGGCTAATCCCAGGCAATTGGGATGCGTACGTTAATGATGGCGGCCGAGAATGAGGGTAATCCGGGCACCTGACGCGCATCCGATGGCAAGGTGCAGACGCTTACCCGATGGACTGCCAGCAGTAACGACGGTCAGGCCCGTCGGCGGGTCAAGGGTCGCAGGGCGGGTTTCCCCTGGTGAGAGCAGGTCAACGTCTAGGCCAAGGATCTTCCCGCTCACCTGGAGGCACGTCGTGAACGCCAAGCAGGACATCGTGTTCAAGCGGTGCGGATGCACCGATGAGTACACCGGCCGGCAGCTCGCGGGCCGCTGCCCGCACATGGCTGAGTCCGGTCACGGCAGCTGGTACTACGCGGTACAGGTCACCACGGTCGGCGGGCGGAAGGCGCGCTACCGACGGGGCGGGTTCGCGACCCTGGAGGCTGCGGTTGCCGCGCGCCAGGCCGTCCTCGACGGGCCGGCTAACGAGGCTGCGGCAGGGGCGTGGACGGTGGCACGGTGGCTGCGGTACTGGCTGGCGCAGGCCGAGCCGCACCTGCGCCCCTCCACCCTGCACTCTTACCGCGACCACGTCGACCGCTACCTCATCCCCAGCCTCGGCCGGATCACCCTCGGCGACCTGAGTTCGGGTCCTCCTCGGAGGCGGGCCGGCCGCTGATGCGGGTCGTGGCGCACGTCCGCACCGCCAGCCGCCGCTGGATCGGGGCCGAGATCGGCTCCTATCATGACGGGGAGAACGACCTGGCCGACAGGCTGGAGGGGTCCTTGCGGCCCGGGATGGCGCTGACCTGGCCTGGCGGGTCAAGAACAGCGCGAAGAGCATCCCCGCCCGGACCCTCGAGGTCCTGCCCGACGGCTCTGAGCTGGTCATCCTCCACGAGTTCGGACGGGATGCTCGCCCGCCGGCGCCGCGAGTCCCGCTGCCACGCCGCCTCTCGGCACGCGGACACCATCGCCCGCCTGGTCACCTTCCTCGTCATGACGCAGACCCCCGGCGGGAAGCGGAAGGCGTCCCGGATCAGGGTCATCACCACCCTGCTGGACCATGAAGACTTTCCCGCCCGGGAAGTTGCTGATCTTTATGCTGAGAGATGGCAAATCGAAATCGCGTTCCTTCACTTGAAGGCGACCGTCCGGGGCTCCCGCCGGCCGCTGCGCGGCCAGTCTCCCGAACTCGCCCGCCAGGAAGCCCGGGCCCTGCTGCTCATCCACAACATGACCGTGACCACGGCAGTCCGCGCCGCCGCCGAGGCCGGCACCAGCCCGAGGCTCATCCCGTTCGCGCCCGTCCTCGCCCTGATCCGCGAGCATGCCGCCGCCGATGCCTGCTGCCCGCATTGCGGACGCCGCCCCGCCAGCGCGGAATCCCAGGTCAGCGCCCTGATCGCCGAGATCATCGCTCTGCCCCGCCACCGTCCGGGCCGCCAGCGGACATCCGGGAGAACCACCGCTGAACGACGTGACGGCCACACCGAGAACGTCACCTACACCATCAGCATCGAGAAATCGAATCTCCCAGAATGGGACATCACGCTGAAATCTTTAGGGCAGTGGGGTGATGCGACGTGACATCTGTAATCCTAGTTCGGCAATAGATGCCGACACGCTCCGTGATTCCTGCCGGTCATTCGAGGTCGAGTACGGCGCGCAGTGCGACGTTGATCTCCATGAGTTCGCCCGGGTCCAGGCGGCCCGCGAAGTCGCCGAGTCGCTGCGGGTCGACGGCGGTGGTCTGCTCGACCAGTACCCGGACATCCTGGCCGAGGAGCTCGATGGTGGGATGGATCATGGATCCGAAGGACTGGGTCGTCGTCGGGGCCACGAGCCACGTTGAGAGGTGGTCGTAGGCGTTGGCCTGGACGACGACGGCGTAGCGCTCGCCTTGCTGCTCGTGTCCTTGAGCGGAACGCGGCCGCTTGAAACGGTAAACGTCACCACGCACGGAGTTCGTCCAGTTCCTCGCGGACCGCGCGGATCTCTGCCTGGTACTCGGGATTGGCCGCCAGTCGCGCGGCATCGGCGCGCAGGTCCTCCTGCCGCTTGTTGTGCGCAGCGATTTCCAGTGCGTGCCGGATCGCGTGCGTGGGGCTGGTGCCGTCGGCTGTGAGTATCGCCAGATTTTCCGTATCCTCGGCCGTCGGACGGAATGTAATCGGATCTGCCATACAAGAAGTATACGTCAGTCGAGTGGGGACTGGACCTATGGGTGCCTGTGCCTGTACCGCTTCAGAACTCTGCGCGAGGCACGTGACCTGCGATTTGGCCGGGTGGGCGGCTTTGCGGCAAGATCGCGCTTCGTGTCTGTTCGTCTCCTGCACTTGATCACGATCCGGGTGTTCGGCTGGCTGGTTTTGCTGGGCCGCAGTCAGGCATCCAAGGATGCGGAGATCATCGTGCTGCGTCACGAGGTGATGGTGCTCCGCCGCCAGGTTGCCGTCCCAAGCCAGACTGGGCCGACCGGGCGATCCTGGCTGCCCTGGCCCGACTCCTGCCAGCCGCACTGCGGGGCAGTCGGCTGGTTACGCCGGGAACTCTGCTGGCCTGGCACCGGCGCCTTGTCAGCAGCAAATGGACCTGTCCGAACGCCCCAGGACGGCCGCTGGTGCGGGCCGGGGTGGGTGCGCTGGCGGAGCAGGTGGCGAGGCAGAACCCCTGTTGGGGGCACCGGCGCATCCAGGGTGAGCTGGCCGGCCTGGGGTACCCGGTGGGGGAGGGGGTGATCCGCCGGATCCTGGCCGCCGCCGGGCTCGGCCCCGCCCCGCGGCGGCCGTCGCCGGCCTGGCGGCAGTTCCTTTAAGCCCGGGCACACGGCATTCTTGCCTGCGACTTCCTGCGCGCCGGCACCGTCTTGCTCCAGCGCGTGCAGGTGCTGTTCGTGATGGAGGTCGAGACCTGG
>Ga0335083_10002475_pt1 | contig 24332 bp, 28 predicted proteins | sample Lox_Sample_42_FD_206716 | JGI IMG/M metagenome (GOLD analysis project Ga0335083, IMG submission 206716) | Soil microbial communities from Loxahatchee National Wildlife Refuge, Florida, United States - Lox_Sample_4.2 | ecosystem: Environmental > Terrestrial > Soil > Wetlands | place: USA...
GGCCGGTCTAGCGTCGCCTCAAGTCCCGGCGGATCAGCCCGCCGGTCAGGGAAGGCACGAACGGACATGGCGCAGCAGGCCGCCCCCGGATCGCGCGCCGGGCAGGGGTCGCCCGCGCCGGTCCAGCAGCAGGACAGGATCGCCGATCCGTCGCCGCATGGAGGTCTTCGCGGCAATCTCGCGGCGCTCGACCTCGGCACCAACAATTGCCGCCTGCTCATCGCCCGGCCGCAGGGCGACAGCTTCGTCATCGTCGACGCCTTTTCGCGGATCGTGCGGCTGGGTGAAGGATTGTCCGCCGCCGGCCGCCTCTCCGATGCCGCGATCGAGCGGACAATCTCGGCGCTCTCCGTCTGCGCCGACAAGCTGCGCCGCCGCCATGTCGTGCTGGCGCGGTCGGTGGCGACGGAAGCGTGCCGCCAGGCCGCCAACGGCGCCGCGTTCGTGGCGCGCGTCCATACCGAGACCGGCATCAAGCTCGACATCATCTCCGCGCGCGAAGAGGCGCGGCTTGCGGTGCTGGGCTGCCAGTCCCTGCTTGAGCCGGGCGACGGGCCGGCGCTCATCTTCGACATTGGCGGCGGCTCTACCGAGCTGGCGCTGCTCGGCGGCGCGTCGGGGCAAGGCGGAATCGCCGACTGGGAGAGCGCGCCCTGGGGCGTCGTGTCGCTGACCGAGGCAATCGGGGACCATGAAGACAGCGCGCAGGGCCGCGCGGCGGCCTATGCGCGGATGCGCGAGACCATGCGGCAGGCCTTCGCGCCGTTCGCCGCGCGCCTGCCGAAGGACAAGCGCGTGCGCCTGCTCGGCACATCCGGCACGGTGACCACGCTCGCGACCGTCTTTCTCGGCCTGCCCCGCTATGACCGCCGGGCGGTGGACGGCCTCATCGTGCCGGCGGCGGACATGCGCGCCATTGCCGCGCGCCTTGCCGGCATGAGCATGGCCGAGCGTACCGGCCTGCCCTGCATCGGCGAGGAGCGCGCCGACCTGGTGGTGGCGGGCTGCGCGATCCTGGAGAGCATTCTCGACATCTGGCCGGCGGATCGTTTGGGCGTCGCGGACCGCGGCATCCGCGAGGGCATATTGCGCATGCTGCTGGAGAGCCATGCCATGAAGAGCCGCGCCCGCGCGGAGCCAAGGTCATGACGCGCGGCGCCGGTGCCGGCCGCACGCGCGTGCGCACCGCGCGCAATCGCTCCGCCCAATCGACGCGCTGGCTGGCGCGGCAGCTCAACGATCCCTATGTGAAGAAGGCCAAGGCCGAGGGCTACCGGAGCAGGGCCGCCTACAAGCTCATCGAGCTCGACGAGAAATTCCACTTCCTGAAGGGCACGAAGGCGATCGTCGATCTCGGCGTCGCGCCGGGCGGCTGGGCGCAGGTGGCGCGCAAGCTGGTGCCGGCCGCCGCCGTGGTCGGCATCGACCTGTTGCCGGTCGATCCGCTCCCGGGTGTCGTGCTGCTGGAGATGGACTTCATGGCCGACGAAGCGCCCGACCGGCTGATCGCGGCGCTGGGGCAGGCGCCCGATCTCATCCTGTCGGACATGGCGGCGAATACGGTCGGCCATGCCCAGACCGATCATCTGCGTACCATGGGGCTGGTCGAGGCGGCGGCCGACTTCGCGATCCAGACGCTTGAGCCGGGGGGCGCCTTCGTCGCCAAGGTCTTCGCGGGGGGCACGGACGCGGACTTGCTCGCGATCCTCAAGCGCAATTTCGCGACGGTGAAGCACGCCAAGCCGCCGGCGAGCCGAAAAGGCTCCGTCGAATGGTATGTTGTGGCGCAGGGCTTCAAGGGACGCTAATCGTCACGCCGTTCCCGTCCGCCAGCCGGAGTCCCGCCGATGACCAGACTATTCCTCGCGCTTGCCGCCCTCGTCATGCCCGCCGCCGCCATCGCGCAGCCCGCGCCGCCCCAGCGTGTCGAAGGCACCGTCTCGGCGCTCGGCGACAGCAGCGTCACGGTCACGAAGGCCGACGGCACGAACGAAACGGTGAAGCTGCTTCCCAATGCCAATGTGAACATCACCGAGCCGATCGCGGTCGACCAGATCAAGCCGGGCAGCTATGTCGCGACCGCCAACAAGACCCAGCCGGACGGCAGCGGCATCTCGCAGGAGCTGCGCGTCTATCCGGGCACGGCGAACCGCGCGACCGTCAACACGGCGATGAATGCCGAGGGCGATCTGATGATGACCAACGGCACGGTGGCGACGGCGGTGAGCGCCGACGGCGGCCGCATGCTGACCGTCGATTACGGCCAGGGCCAGCGCAAGATCAAGGTGCCCACGACCCTTCAGGTCGTCTCCAACACGCCCGGCACGCTGGACCAGATCAAGGTGGGCACCAAGGTCAGCGTGATCACTTTTGCCGGCCAGGGCGACCGGCTCGGCGGGCAGATCATCACCATCCAGAAGAAGGATCTGGTGCCCTAGACGGCTTCTAGGGCCGCCAGGACTTTCGTTCCTCGGCCATGCGCAGCACATCGTAAGCCGCCTGGATCGCCTGGAAGCGGGCAGCGGCCTCGGCGTCGCCGGGCTTCAAATCCGGATGGCATTCCTTGGCGAGCGCGCGCCAGCTCTTCTTGACGTCCTCGAAATCGGCGTCGCTCTCCAGCCCGAGAATGTCCAACGCCCGCATCTCGTCCCTTGAGCGCGATCCGTCGCCCGGGCCGCCCCACTGGTGATGCGCGCTCTGGCGATAACCGGAGGCGTCGCGCGCCTCGTCATGCTGGCGGCGGTTGCGCTCTTCCTCGTCGAGCCCGGCGAAATAGTCCCAGCCGCGATTATATTCGGCGGCATGCTCCTGGCAGAAATACCAGCGCTCCGGGCTGTTGGGTGATTTGGGCGCGGGGCAGTCGCCGGGCCGGTCGCAGCCATGGCGGTCGCACAGGCGCACCTGCTGCGCCTCGCGCGCGGAGCCATAGCCCCGCCAGCGCGGAAAGCCCCAGTCCAAGGTTCGCTTCGCTCGTGCCATAAGCCTCGACAGTAACGCTCTCTTGTTGCACGGCAAAGTCGCAAAGCGACTTTATCCCACTGCGTGGGTTTTCGGTACCAGCCCGCTCCCCCTCCCGACCGCCCAGACATAGTACCCTATGGGTGGTCGGGAGGGGGAGCGGGCCGGTGCCGCGCCGTTCCGCCCTCGCGGAACGGACAAATAGCGCCAGGCGGTCTGTAAGCCGGGTTCTGTCCACCGGCCGCCGTATCCCTTGCGGGACGTGCGGCCGGATGGGCGATCATTCCTCTAGGGCCGGCCTTGCGGACGGCCTCAAGCAACCAACCCGGGCGACTGGGCCGAAACATGCCCTGCGGACAAGTCCGCGCGCCGCCCCTATTCGGTCTTGCTCCCGGTGGGGTTTACCTCGCCGCGTCCGTTACCGTCCGCGCGGTGCGCTCTTACCGCACCCTTTCACTGTTCACGGGGCCGAGGCCTGTCGTGACCTGCTCTCTGTTGCACTGTCCCTGATCCCGGCCTGCGCCGGGACCGCCGGACGTTATCCGGCACCGTCGTTTCGTGGAGCCCGGACTTTCCTCGCCGGGCACAAGGCCCGCCGCGATCGCCCGACCGCCTGGCAGGCGCTCATATAGGGCGGATGGTGCGCGCCGTCACCCCTGGTCAGGCAACCGGGCCGGCACGAGGTCCCTGAATGAACTCGCGCCAGAGCATGAACAGCACGGCCATGGTTGCCGGGCCCACGAACAGGCCGAGCAGGCCGAGCGTCTCGACCCCGCCCAAAATGCCGATCAGCACCCAGAGGAAGGGCAGCTTGGTGGCATTGCCGATGAGCAGCGGGCGGACAAAATGGTCCGCCACGCCGAGCACGATCAGCCCGGCAACGACAACCGCGATCGCCCCGCCGAGCGAGCCCTGCAGCAGCAATGTGCCGGCGGCGATGGCGAACATGACCGCCGCGCCGAACGGAATGATCGCCGCGACCGCCGTGAGAATCCCCATCAGAAGCGGCTGCGGAACACCAAGCGCGACATAGACGATGGTCATGACCGCGCCTTCGCCCAGACCGACCAGCACCAGCCCGTCGATCGTGCCGCGGACCGACAGGACAGTCTGGTTGAGGATGCGCTCGCTCGTGCTGCCGAGCAGCCGCTGGCCGGCGGTGCGAAACTGCTCGGCCACCGAATCGCGGTCGCGCAGCAGGAAGAACAGTGCGATCAGCGTGAAGGCGAAGATGATCGCCCGTCTGAGCACCCCGGTCCCGATCACGCGCGACCGTTCGAGCCAGTTGGCGGCATGGAACTGATGCAGGCGAAACTGGGCGCTCTCCGGCGTCGCCAGATTGGCCTGCCACCAGTCGGAGAGATAATGGCCGACACCGGGGATTTGCGGCACCCAGCCCGGAACGGGGACGCCATTTTGCTGCGCATGCTGCACCCAGGCGATCACGGTCGAGGCGTCGCGCGCCGCTTCCGAAATGCCGATGACGATCGGCACCAGCAACAGCAGGGCGATGCCGAGGGTCACGAGCGCCGCGACCAGGTTGCGATGCTTGCTGCCGAGGCCGCCATGCTCCAGCCGGGCATAGAGCGGGTCGATCGCGATGGCGATGATCCCCGCCCAGATGAGCGCGCGCAGGAAGCCGGAGATGATCCACAGGCCCATCAGCGCCAGCGCCAGCGCGGCCGCGACCTTGATCGCATTGTGGCGCCCGATCTGGACGGGCTGTTCTTTCGGCTCGGTCATGGCGCTCGTCCGGTCACTGTCAGTCGTCGCCGCGCGGGCGCGGCAGGAGCAGCGCGAGCAGGATCGCCCGGCACTCGCCGTCGATGATACCGTCGATCAGCTCTGGGCGGAAGCGGCGCTGGAAAGCGAGGACGGCCGCCTCGGGCTCGGCGATGTCATAGCCGAACCGCTCGAGCGCCAGCATGAAGGCGCCGTCCGACCAGAGCGGGTCCATGAGATTGCGCGTCGGGCGGGGGAGCGCGAGGCGCAGGCGCGCAAGGCGGCCCCAGGGGAAGAGCTCGCCGGGGTCGAGCTTACGGGCCGGGGCGACGTCGCTATGGCCGACGACATTGCCGCGCGTGATGCCGTGCCGCTGCATGATGTCGTGGAGAAGCGGGATGAGCGCCTCGATCTGGGCTTCCGGAAAGTCGCGATAGCCCCATTCATGGCCGGGATTGACGATCTCGATGCCGATGCTCGCCGAATTGACGTCGCTGATGCCGCGCCACCAGGCGAGCCCGGCATGCCAGGCGCGCTTGCCCTCGTCGACCATGCGCACGATCTGCCCGTCCTCGGTCACGACATAATGTGCGGAAACCCTGCTTTCGGGATTGGCGAGCCAGCGGATCGCGCTCTCGGCGTCGGGCATGCCGGTATAGTGAAGCACCAGCATCGAGACCGGCAGCGCGCGCGCGTCGAAATTGGGCGAGGGCGCCTCGATCATTGCCGCATCCATTGCCAACACGCGTCCCTTTCAACGGACGCCCCTAGCTTAACATGAACGTCGGCGGAAGCGCTCGTTCAGCGACTGTGGCTCGCCTTGCAGGCCGGGGTGCACTGCTCGACGCTGTGGCATTTATAGACGCAGCCGATGCTGGGGCAGGGCGTGAAGCAGGTTTCGTGGCCGACCAGCGTCTCGCCGGCACCCAGGATGAGGAACGAGCCGCGGTGGGAATGGCGGACGAGCTGCGAGAAGGCGGTCTTGCGCATCTCGTCCTGGAAATAGAAGAGCACGTTGCGGCACAGGATGAGATCGAACTCGCCCGAGACGGCGCGCGGCTGCAGCAGATTGTCGGTCTGGAAGGAGACCATGTTGCGGATTTCGTCGCTGATCTGCCAATTGTCGTCGACCGGGCTGAACCAGCGCAGCAGATCGTTGATGGCGAGGCCGCGCTGCATCTCCATCTGGGTGTAGCGGCCGCGCCGCGCCTCGGCGATGGCAATGGGCGAGACGTCGGTGCCCAGGATCGAGATGCGCCAGCCGTCCCAGATGTCGCCCATATGCTTCAAGGCCATGGCGATCGAATAGGCTTCCTTGCCGGTCGAGCAGCCCGCGCACCAGATGCGCAGCCGCTTGTCGCTCGCCTGCTCGCGCAGCTTGGGCAGGATCGTCCGCTCGATCGCCTGGAACACGGCGAGATCGCGGAAGAAGCTGCTCTCATGGTTGAGCATGAGATCGATGGTCTGGTCGAACAGGGCGCCGGAGGGCGCGCGGCCAAGCACGGCGACCAGATCGTCGAGCGAACGCAGGCCATGATCGCGCAACAAGGGGCGCAGCGAGGTTTCGACGCGCCAGCGGCGCGCTTCGGTCAGCAGCTGCCCGGTATGCTTTTCGAGCATGCGGGCAAGCGTGTCGACGGCGCGGTTGTGGGTTTGCGCCGTCATGCCGCCGCCTGCCTTTGCTGCAGGATGACCGGCGCGATGGCGCAGGGCGAGAGGATGGCGCTGGCCAGGCCGGCCTTGACGATCGAGCCGGGCATGCCCCAGACGGCGCTGCTGGCATGATCCTGGGCAATCATCCAGCCGCTGGCCTCGACGATCGCCTGCGCACCGGCAAGGCCGTCGCGGCCCATGCCCGAGAGCAGCACGCCGCAGGCGCCGGCGCCATAGACATGGGCGAGCGCGCGGAACATGGGATCGACCGCCGGATAGCCGCCATGCAGGCAGGCCTCGCGGCTGTGCTTGATGGTGATCAGCCCGGTGATGCTGCGATGGAGCGAAAGATGCGCCCGGCCCGGCGCGATATAGACCGTGCCCGGCTGCACATCCATGCCGTCCTCGGCGATGACGACGGGCAGGTGTGTGGCGCGGCGCAGCTGCTCGGCGAAGAGCGGCTGGAAATTGGCGGGAAGATGCTGGGTGACGAAGATCGGCACCGGCACGCGGCCCTTGAAGCCGGCCATGACCGCCGTCACCGATCCGATGCCGCCGGTCGAGCCGCCGATGCCGACGGCGCGCACTGTCGTGCCGAGCGGGCGCAGGCGCGCTGCGGTCTGGTCGATCTGCTCGGGCGTTCGGGCGCGCTCGGCAGCCGGGGTCAGATGATGGAGACGGTCGCGCAGATGCTCGATGAAGGACGGGCTGAAATGACCCGCCGCGGGCTTGGCGATCACGTCGCTCGCGCCCATGGCGAGGGCACGCAGCGCGACCTCGCTGCCTTCGCGCAGCGACGCCGAGAGCAGTACGACCTGGGTCTGCCGATCATGGTCGAGGATCTTGCCGAGCACGGTGAGTCCGTCCTCGCCGGGCAGGTTCATGTCGAGCAGGACGAGGTCGACATGGCGCGAGTGGACGAAATCGACGGCCTGTTCGCCGCTGCCCACCGCCGCCGCAACTTTGAACCGCGCATCCTCGTCGAAGACCTTGGCCATGATCCGCCGGACGACGACGGAATCGTCGACGATCAGGACCTGGGCGATGTCCTCGCCCGGTCTGGCTCCGTCGGCCGATGCGCTGTTCTTGCGGCCATCCATTGTCGCCAGCCCCCTGTCGCGGCGACGGTCAGAGAACGCCGACGATCTGGAGCTTGCTCTCGAGCGTGTCGCGATCGAAGGGTTTCATCACATATTCGTCGGCGCCGGCATCGACGGCCGCGCGGATGTGATCGACGCCATTCTCGGTCGTGCAGAAGATGACCTTGGGCGGCTGGACGAGGTTGCGGCGCGACAGTTCCTTGAGGAAGTCGAGGCCGTTCATGATCGGCATGTTCCAGTCGAGCAGCACGACATCGGGCAGCTCATTGTCGCACATTTCCAGCGCTTCGCGGCCGTCACCCGCCTCGCTCACGCTGAGGTTGAGCGATTCGAGGATGTGGCGCGCGACCTTGCGGATGACCTTGGAATCATCGACGACGAGGCAATTGGGCATGACCGGAAACTCTCTTTATGTCCTGCGGTGCGGTCCGATAATTCTCCGTCTTACCAGCAGGATGTAAGTGATCGGTAAATGCTCAGGCGGCCTTTGCGGCGCCGCTCGGCGTCGTCACGAAGTCGGCCAGGCTGACCAGCAGGTGGCTGCGCCCGTCGCGCTCGACCAGGGCGGAGGCGAACGGCGCCCAGTAGCGGTCGATTCGGCCCTGGATCGGCTGGATCCCGCTCGATGCCTCGCAAATGTCGCTCACCGTCTCGACCAGCAGCCCATAGGTGTGGGCGGCGATGTCCGAGACAACGGCGAGCGGGCGCTCGGCGAGCGGCATGCTGTGGCCGAAGATGCGCGATTCGATGTCGATGACGGTGAGCACCCGGCTGCGCAGCGCCGCGAGACCGCGCACATGATCGGGCACGCGCTGGATCGGCACGATGTCGCCGAGCCGCACCACGGCCTCGATCTCGCTGGCGCGCACCGCGATCGGGGTCCCGGCGATCGACGCGAACAGGAAGAGATTGTGGGTCATGCGGCCCTCCGCGCGGCCAGTTCGGCGATCTTGGCGATGATGCGCTCGCGGTCGTAGCGATAGACGGTGCTGTCGCTGGCGGTGTCGGCATTGTCGCTGAGCGTCAGGACGGGCACGTCGCCCGCATCGGCCGGGATTGCCGCGCCCGAGCACAGGATGACGTCGGGCTTGCCCTCGCCCGGCGCGCCGATGGTAACCTGATGGCCGGCCTGGCTCAGCAGCGGCGCCAATATGCCGCTCAGCCAGGCATCGTCCGCATCGGCGATGAGGCAGTGGATCGTGCGGCCGGCTTCGCCCGTCTGGCGCGCGGCCTCCGCGAAGAGCACGAACGGGTCGACCATTTCGAGCTGGTCGGTGTCAACCATGACCAGCCCGGCGACACGGCCGGCGTTGAGCGTGACGTCGAGCTTCGAGGGCACGTCGATGATGTCGAGCACGTCGCTGATCAGATAGCACAGCGCGTCGCGTCCGGCGTGGAGGCGCAGCGACTTGACCGGTTCGTCGACGCCGGTGCCGGCGTTGAGCGCGGGGAACAGCCGTCCCTCGATGCGCACGAAGGCCTGTCCGTTGCTGATCGCGACCTGGCTGGGGACCACGTCCTCGACCCGGTCGACGATGGCGAGCGGGATGAGCCGGCGGATGCCGTCGCGTTCGGCGAAGACCAGCGCCTGTACGGTCTCGTCGCGCTGCGCGCCCTGCCCGGCGGTGCCGGCGAGCGGCCCGCGCTTGGTCTCGCGCAGCGGCAGGCTGGCGCTCTGGGCGATTCCGGCGGCGTCGAGCAACAGCATCGGCTGGCCGTTGTCGGGCAGCGTCATGCCGGCGAACACGCCCGCCGCGGTCACCAGCGGCGATGCCGGGCGGATCACCAGCTCCTCATTGCTCTCGACCTGCTCCACGCCCAGCACATAGGGCTGGCCGATCGAGGAGCGCACGACCATGAGCGTGCGCGGGCCGCGCATCGCGCCGCGGGTGAGGCCGAGTACATCCTCGATGTCGATCAGCGAATAGGGCTCGCCGCGGATCGTCGCGATGCGCGCGCCGCCCACTTCCTCGATCGTCACCATCGAGCTGTTCTGGTGGAGCAGTTCGATCACATTGCCGCGCGGCATGGCGAAATAATGGCCGCCGCTGCGCACGATCAGCCCGGGAATGATGGTGAGCGTCAATGGCACGCGCATGATGATCGTGGTGCCGGTGCCGGTGACGCTCTCGATGCCGATCACGCCGCCGATCTGCTCGATATTGGCGCGGACCACGTCCATGCCGACACCGCGCCCCGAGACCGCAGTCACTTCGGCGGCGGTAGAGAGACCGGGGTGGAAAATGAGCTGGAGCTTCTGGTCGTCGGTGAGCGACGCGGCTTCGGCAGCGTTGAGCAGGCCGTTGCTCACCGCCTTGTCGACCAAAGCGGTGCGGTTGATGCCGCGCCCGTCGTCGGCGATCTCGATCACGATCTGGTTGCCCGACTGGCGGGCGACGATACGCAGCAGCCCGGCTTCCGGCTTGCCGTCGGCGATGCGCTTCGCCGGCGGCTCGATGCCATGGTCGAGCGAGTTGCGCACGATATGGGTCAGCGGATCGACGACCATCTCGATCATCTCGCGGTCCATCTCGACATCACCGCCGTCGAGCTCGAGCGTCACCTTCCGGCCAAGATCGCGGCTCAAATCGCGGACCATGCGCGGGATCGCGGCGTACAGCCGGTCGACGCGCTGCATGCGGGTCTTGCTGATCATGTCGCGCAGGTCGGCGACATTGGCGGAGAGCCGCTCGAAGCTGCTTTCGAGCTCCGGATCGGCCTCGCGGTCGCGCATCTTGCGGGAGAGGTCGTTGCGCGCCAGCACCATGTCGGAAATGCCGTTCATGAGCTGGTCGATGAGGGCAAGCGGCAGGCGGATGGTGCGCGGCGCGCGTTCGCGGCCGCGCGCGCTGGGATTGGCATCCGCGCCGCCCAGCGGATCAGGCTCGACTTCAGCGGCTTCCGTCGTTTGCGGCGGCGCAGCTTCGGCCTTGGCCGGCGGCGCGGGCAGGTCGGTCAGGGCGTCGAGCAGGGCATCATCGGCCGCTTCGGGGATGGAGGGCGCCTCGCCGTCGCCGACATTGCGGGCGAGTTCGCCGATTCGGTCCATCACGGCGAGAACCGCGGTGACCGTGGCGGGGTCCGCGCTGCGCTCGCCCCGGCGGATGGCGGCGAGCACATCCTCGGCGGCATGCGCCAGGCGCTCGAAGCGCGGCAGGTTGAGGAAGCCGCAGCTGCCCTTCACCGTGTGGAAAAAGCGGAAAAAAGCGTCGAGACGGGAGCTGTCGGCGGGATCGGCTTCCCACGCCACCACCTCGCCGGAAAGGACCTCCAGCGTCTCCAGGGTTTCTGCGATAAACTCTGCGAGTATCTCGTCCATCTAGCGACCTGCCGGTGACCTCAAGCGCCGTTCATCGGCCAGGCCCCGTTAAATCGCGGTTAAGGATGGGAATTATGTCGGCGCGATGCAGGCCCGCCTCACTGGAATTCAGACCGGCAAACTCGCCCCGAACATGAGGAACGGATCTTCCGGACCGGACAGGGCAAGCTGCCCGCCTGCCTGCTCGACCAGCGCGCGGATGAGGTAACAGGTCGCGGTCCGCGTCGACACTTCTTCGCCGATCGACGGCGCGAAGCTGGCGCGCAGCTCGGGTGCGAAGGTGAGCTTGGGCCCTTCGCCGCGCACGACGATCTCGACGACACTGCCGCGATGCTCGCTGCCGATGGTCAGCGTGCCGCCGCGCGGCAGGGATTCGCCGGTCATCAGCGCGAGGTTGAGCAGCAGCTTGGCCGCGTTCTTGGGCAGGCCGGGGCTGTCGATCAGCCACTCGACCGCCAGCCGGCCGTCGGGCGGAAACATGCCTTCGAGCGCGGTGCGGACCTCATGCACGGCGATCTCCTCGCCGAAGCCGCCGCCCGCGCCAAAGGCGAGGCGGAAGAATTTGAGCTTCCCGGCGGTGGTGCGGGCGCTGTCCGCAAGCAGCCCCATGCACTGCTCGCGCAGCCGCGGATCATTCTCGTCGGCGAGCAGCTCGAGGCCGTTGTTGAGAGCGCCGACGGGGCTCAGAAGGTCATGGCAGAGCCGCGAGCAGAGCAGGCTGGCATAGTCGATATCGTTCATGGCCAGCCCTAATGCCGGGCCGGACCCGCCGGTGCAAGGCCGCTTTCATCCTGCAGATCGATGGCGAGCGGCGAAAAGCGGCCATGCATAACGCCTCGCGATGAGGCCCGCCATGCGCCCAAGGCACCGTCGTCGCCGACGATCAGCCAGATCTCGTCCTCGCCCTGCGCCATGGCGGCGTCCGTGGCGGATGGCGCCGGCCCGCCCTGCGGATGGGAATGATAATGGCCGACAATCTCAGGTCCGCCCGCCCGCGCCGCCCTGTGCGCGGCGAGCAGCACCGCCGGATCGATCTCGAAGCGGTGCGCCGGATCGGCGGCGACATTGGCGGCGGGCAGGATCGCATCGACGCGCATGGCGGCCCTGTCGCCCAGCAGAAGCCCGCAGCATTCATGGCTTCCGGCCCGATCTGTCTCGCTTTGGAGCGCCGCCGCCAGAGTCCTTGATAAGTGCAGGATCATCCCCAGATAGTAGGATGTGTCAGGGGGAACTGCCAGCATTTCAGCGGAAATCACCAGTGCGTTGCATGGCGTGCGGCTCGACCGCGCGCTTGCCACCCTGGTGCCCGAGCTGTCGCGCGAGCGCGTGAAGGCGCTCATCCTCTCCGGCCATGTCCGTGGGCCGGGCGGCCAGCCGGTCAGCGATCCCGCGCTCAAGGTCCGCGCGGAGACCGCATTCGCGCTGGAAATCCCGGAAGCAGCGCCCGCCGAGGCGATCGCGCAGCCCATCGACCTGGTCATCGCTCATGAAGACGAGCATCTCATCGTCGTCGACAAGCCCGCCGGCATGGTCGTGCATCCGGCGGTGGGAAATCCGGACGGCACGTTGGTCAATGCGCTGCTCCATCACTGCGCCGGGCAACTTTCCGGCATCGGGGGCGTTGCGAGACCAGGCATCGTCCACCGCATCGACAAGGATACATCCGGTCTCCTCGTCGTCGCCAAGACCGACCGGGCCCATGAAGGCCTGGCGAAGCAGTTCAAGGAGCACAGCATTGACCGGCGCTATCTCGCCATTGTCAGCGGCTTGCCCGCCCCACCGGCGGGAACGGTCGACGCGTGGATCGGCCGCTCCGACGCCAACCGCCAGAAAATGGCGGTGCAGCGCGCCGGTCGCGGCAAGCATGCGGTGACCCATTACCGCACCCTCGAAGCGCTCGATCGCGCCGCCCTGGTCGAATGCCGGCTCGAGACGGGGCGGACGCACCAGGTGCGCGTGCATATGGCGCATATCGGCCATCCGCTGCTGGGGGATCCGGTCTATGGGCGAGGCGGTCCTCACAAGGGGCTGCTCCATGAACTCGGTTTCCGCCGCCAGGCGCTGCACGCCGCGCGCCTTGGTTTCATTCATCCGGTGACAAGCCAGGCTGTCAGCTTTGAAAGTCCGATTGGGGATGACATGCAGCGCCTGTTCAGCCACCTTGTGTCATAGGGCAATGCGACACCTCCCTCAGTCGCGCCTCTGGAAGGACATCGATTCGTGACCCAGTCCAGCAATGTCCCGGCGACCATCCCTGCCCTCGGCAGCGATGCCAGCCTCAACCGCTATCTCGCGGAGATCCGCAAGTTCCCGATTCTGTCGGCCGAACAGGAATATATGCTCGCCAAGCGCTATCAGGAGCATCAGGACCCCGAGGCGGCGGCTCAACTCGTCACCTCGCACCTGCGACTCGTGGCGAAGATCGCCATGGGCTATCGCGGCTATGGCCTGCCCGTCTCCGAGCTCATCTCGGAGGGCAATATCGGCCTCATGCAGGGCGTGAAGAAATTCGAGCCCGATCGCGGCTTCCGCCTCGCCACCTATGCGATGTGGTGGATCCGCGCCTCGATCCAGGAATTCATCCTGCGTTCGTGGAGCCTGGTCAAGATCGGCACCACCGCCGCGCAGAAGAAGCTGTTCTTCAACCTGCGGCGCATGAAGAACCAGATCGAGGCGTTCGAGGACGGCGATCTCCACCCCGACGACGTGCGCAAGATCGCGACCGATCTCGGCGTCACCGAGGATGAGGTCGTCTCGATGAACCGCCGTATGGCGATGGGCGGCGATACCTCGCTCAACGTCTCGGTGAACGAGGATGGCGAGGGCCAGTGGCAGGACTGGCTGGTCGATGACCGGCCGCTGCAGGACGAGACTCTCGCCAGCGCGCAGGAGCGCGACGTGCGCCACGACATGCTGCTCGACGCGATGGACGATCTCAACGAGCGCGAGCGCCACATCCTCCAGGAACGGCGCCTCGCCGAGGAGCCCAAGACGCTGGAGGAGCTGAGCCAGGTCTATGGTGTTTCGCGCGAGCGCGTGCGCCAGATCGAGGTGCGCGCCTTCGAGAAGCTGCAGCGCGCGATGATGCGCATTGCGGGCGAAAAAAGACTCGTCCCGGTCGGCTGAATGGCGCGGTCAATCGGGTTCCCGATCTTAACCGGTCATCAACCCGGTTCCCGCTAGCTACCAACATCGACTGTTGGGACCCATGCTGAACGCACTCTCCATTTCCGCCGCCGCGAGCGAGCCCTTCATCCTGGTGACCGGGCAGGGGCTCTGGTCCGCCGAGCATTTCGATCGTCACTTCCGCAATCTCGACCGGGAATTGCGGGCGATGCGCGCGCGTGCCGGCCATGCGCGCGTGCTGGTCGATTTAAGCGATGCGCGGGTGCAGACCGCGGAAGTCGCCGCCGTCATGAACCACTGGACCGCCCGCATCTACCAGCCCCGGGACGAGGTCGCGGTGGTCTGCGGGACGACTCTCCTGTCGATGCAGATCAGGCGTGAAACACGCGACTATCAGCGCATGACATTCGCCGACAAGGCGTCGGCCCTTGCCTGGCTCCTGTCGGACGAAAAGCCCGATGCCCGGAAGTCTCCGGCCCGGAGTGCGCTCGCCGTCTGAGCGGTTGCACTCCGCCCAAAAGGGGTTAGGGCGGCTTCCATGTACTATTCGTTTCTGGTCATGGCCGGCGGCGCCATCGGCTCGCTGGCGCGCTATCAGTTCGGGCGGCTCAGCATGCGCCTGTTCGGGATGGGCTGGCCCTGGGGCACGCTCGGCGTCAACATCATCGGCGGCTTGCTGATGGGCCTGTTCGCCGGCTGGCTGGCGGCGCGCGCGCAGGGCGGCGAGGCGATCCGCGTCTTCTTCGCGGTTGGCGTGCTGGGCGGTTTTACCACCTTCTCCTCGTTCAGCCTCGAGACGATGCTGATGATCGAGCGCGGCGAGATCCTGTCGGCGCTCGGCTATATCCTGGTCTCCGTCATCGCCTCGGTCGGCGCGCTGGGCCTCGGTCTCGCCCTGGTGCGGGCCGTGGCGTGAGCCGCGGCGCGTCCAGGGGCGATCCGTCGCAGGTCAGGCAGTTCCGCGTCGATGCCGATGATGACGGCATCCGCGTCGACCGCTGGTTCAAGCGCCACATGCCCGATGTCAGCTTCGCCATCGTCTCGCGCTGGGCGCGGACCGGGCAGCTGCGCGTCGACGGCGCCCGCGTGGGTCCCGGCGACCGGCTCGAGGAAGGGCAGACCATCCGCATCCCGCCGGTCGAGCCGGCGGCCGCGACGTCGACCCGTGCCCCCCGTCCGCGACCGGTGCTGAGCGACGACCAGATCGCCTTTGCAGAGGGCCTGCTGATTCACCGCGATGCCCAGGCCATCGTCATCAACAAGCCGCCCGGGCTCGCGACCCAGGGCGGCACCAAGACCAAGGACCATGTCGACGGCCTGCTCGATGCGCTGATGTTCGAGCGGGACGACCGGCCCAAGCTGGTGCACCGGCTCGACAAGGACACGTCCGGCGCTTTGCTGCTCGCGCGCTCGGCTCGCAGCGCCGCCCATTTTGCCAAGGCCTTTTCCTCGCGCACCGCGCGCAAGGTCTATTGGGCCCTGGTCATCGGTGTGCCCTCGATCAATGACGGCTTCATCGACCTGCCGCTCGCCAAGCAGCCGGGGACCGGCGGCGAGAAAATGCATGTCGATGAGAAGGAAGGCGCGCCGTCGCGCACGCGCTACCGGGTGATCGAGCGCGCCGGCAATCGCGCCGCCTGGGTCGAGCTGCAGCCCTATACTGGCCGCACCCATCAGCTGCGCGTTCACATGGCGGCGATCGGCCACCCGATCGTCGGCGACGGCAAATATGGCGGCAAGGACGCGTTCCTCTCGGGCACGATCAGCCGCAAGATGCATCTCCATGCGCGGCGCATCCGCATCGACCATCCCGACGGATCGCCGCTCGACGTGCGCGCCGATCTGCCGCATCATTTCCGCGAGAGCCTCGCCGATCTCGGCTTCGATCTGGACAGTGGCGACCTGCCGCTCGACGATGATCTGAAGCCGAGCGGCGCGCAGAAAAAGGCGGCCGAGAAGCGCGCCTCCGCCGCCCATGCCAAGGATATGCGCAAGGCGCGCAAGGGCGAGCGGCGGTCGCGGGGCGCGGGCGGCAAGCCGGGCGGCCCGCCCAAGGGCAAATCCGGAGGCGGTAGAGGCAGGCCCCCGGCTGCCGGAAAGCCAAGAGGTACGACCGGCGGCAGGCGCGGCAAATGAGCATCCGCCTCGCCATTTTCGATTGCGACGGCACGCTGGTCGACAGCCAGCACAGCATCGTCGCGGCGATGCAGGCCGCGTTCGATGCCGCAGGCCTGGTCGCCCCCGAGCGCGCGGTCATCCTTGGCAATGTCGGCCTTTCCCTGTCTCATATCATGGAGCGGCTGCTGCCGGAGGCCGACGCCGCGTTCCAGGACGAGATGGTCGAGCGCTACAAGCGCGCCTTCTTCGAGATGCGCGCATCCGGGGCGCTCCACGAGCCGCTCTATGAAGGCATGGGCGAGCTGCTCGATGCGTTGGAGGCACAGGGCTGGCTGCTCGCGGTGGCGACCGGCAAGTCCGACCGCGGGCTCAAGGCGGTTTTGGACCATCATGGCCTTCTGCCACGCTTCGTTTCGCTGCAGACCGCCGACCGCCACCCCTCCAAGCCGCATCCCTCGATGATCGAGGCGGCGCTGGCCGAGGCGGGCGCGATGCGCGAGCGCAGCATCATGATCGGCGACACCAGCTTCGACATGATGATGGCACGCACCGCCAATGTCCGCGCGCTCGGCGTCGGCTGGGGCTATCATGCCGCGGACGAGCTGCTTGCCGCCGGCGCGGAGAGCGTGGCCATGGACAGCGCCGAGCTGGCGCGCCATATCGGCTTGCCATGAGCACACCGCCCCTCTCCGACGAGGATGCCAAGGCCCTCGCCCGCCAGCGCTTCTTCGCGCTCGCCTTCCTGCGCTTCTCCGGCGTCATCTTCGCCCTGTGCGGCATCGCGATGATGGTCGGGAAGCTGCCGATCGTCCATGGCACCAACGCGCGCTATCTCGGGCTGTTCATCGCGCTGGTCGGCGCATTCGACGTGATCGTGCTGCCGGTATTCCTGGCGCGCCGCTGGAAGAGCGGGAAATAGCCATGGGCGAGAACAGGCTACCGGATTCGTCGGAAAACCCGGTTCAGCCCGCCTTCGAGCGACCTGCCGTCAGGCTCATGATGTATCTGACCAGCAGCCTTTTCATATTGATCGGCGGCGCCATGCTGCTCGGTTTGATATCGCCGCGTCACGATGGCGGGTTCAATGCCGGGTGGCTGCTCGTCGGTTTCGGCGCATTCAACATCCTGATCTATTTCCCCTTCCTGACTCGGCTGGCAAAGCGGCGGCGCGACCGCCGGTGAAGCGCTTCTATGAGAGTGCGCAGGCCGTTCGCGAGGGCGAAGGCTGGGCGATCAAACTCGACGGCAGGCCGGTGCGGACACCGGCGCGGGCGCCGCTCATCGTGCCGGGCGAGGCGCTGGGGCTGGAGATCGCGGCCGAATGGGAAACGCAGGACGACAGGATCGACCCCGCGACCATGCCCATGACCGGCTTCGCCAATGCCAGCATCGACCGCATCCTGCCCGCTCTGGACGATTTTCGCGCGCAGATCGCCGCTTATGGCGCATCCGACCTGTTCTGTTACCGCGCCGATGAACCGCCCGAGCTGGTTGCCCGACAAAGCACGGCCTGGGACAAGCTGCTCGACTGGGCGCGCGGCCGCTATGCAATCGACTTCACGGTGACGGCGGGCATCATGCCGGTCACGCAACCGGCCAAAACTCTGGCCCGCCTGCGCGATGCGCTCGATGCGCTCGATCCCTGGCTGCTCGCCGGCGCGGCCGTGCTCACCCAGATCGGCGGCAGCCTCATCGGCACGCTGGCGCATCTCGACGGCATGATCGACGCACCCGCTTTGTTCGAAGCCGTCAGCCTCGATGAAAACTGGCAGGCCGAGATATGGGGCGAGGATGAAGAAGCCGCCGCCCGCCTCGCCGCCCGCCGCGCCGATTTCCTGGGCGCAGCACGTTATTGCGCGCTTGTTTTAGCTTAGCCCTTTTTTCCGTTCGCCCTGAGCCTGTCGAAGGGCTGTTCTTCCTTCTTCCAGAAAAAGGAACGTGCTTCGACAAGCTCAGCACGAACGGTTCTCTTTATCGGAAGGTTGCTCTAAAGCCCCCTCATGACCGAAGCCGCAATCGAACTGATCGACCTCTGCAAGACCTATGCGGGGGGCAAGCAGGCCCTCGACAATGTCAATTTGACCGTGCCGCGAGGCAAGATCCTCGGCTTGCTCGGCCCCAATGGCGCGGGCAAGTCGACGATCATCAACATCCTCGCGGGGCTCGTGAACAAGACCAGCGGCACCGCGCGTGTCTGGGGCTTCGACATCGACGAGCACACCCGCAACGCCAAGAATTCGATCGGTATCGTCAACCAGGAAATCCTGTTCGATCCCTATTTCACGCCGTTCGAGACGCTGGAGATCCAGGCCGGCTATTATGGCGTGCCCAAGGCGCAGCGCCGCTCGATGGAGCTGTTGCGCGCCGTCCATCTCGAGGACAAGGCCAATGCCTATTCGCGCTCGCTCTCGGGCGGCATGAAGCGGCGGCTGATGGTCGCCAAGGCGATGGTCCATTCCCCGCCGATCCTCGTGCTCGACGAGCCGACCGCGGGTGTCGATGTCGAATTGCGCCAGCAGCTCTGGGCCTATGTGCGCGAGCTCAACGAGGGCGGCATCACGGTGGTGCTGACCACCCACTATCTCGAAGAGGCCGAGGAGCTCTGCGACCGCATCGCCATCATCAACAATGGCAAGGTCATCACCGACAAGCCGACGCGCGAACTGGTCAACATGGCGCAGGAGAAGGTGGTCGAAGTGACCGTCGACCGCGATCTCATGGCCCTGCCGCATCATGACCGGTTCGAGAAGGTCGAGCAGGTCGGCGCGCAGACGCTGGCCGTCACCTATATGAAGGACCGCGCAAACGCGGGCGACGTCATCACGCTGATCCAGGGCCAGGGCTTCGGCATCGTCGACGTCTCGACCCGCGACCCGGACCTGGAGGATGTGTTCCTCAAGCTCACGCGGGCGGCGGCTTAGTGAAGGAAGACGACTCTCTTCCCCCTCCCGTAGGCGGGAGGGGAATGATCATGCGCTGACGCGAGCGGCGGCTTGAGCATCAGGCGCCCCAATTGCATCCGAGAGAGGCCCCGATTTTCTGACGGGCGATTGACATGGCGCCGACGTCTCCGACCTCCCGGTATTTCGGCGAAAAAGGCACAATGACGCCCAGCCCTTTTATCGCAGCCTGCACTTTTTCCGGCGGATCGAGAAAAATCAGCTGACGTTCTTCAAAGTTGTCGACTTCGGTATAGTCGGTCTGAAGACGATAGATTTCGATGAGACGCAGTCCATGCCACAGCGTGCCCGGAGGTAGTTTGGCTGTCACTTCGTAAAGCCTCCCGCCCGGTTCGACATCGTCCTTCTTCGTCATCGTCCGTGTCGTGGCGGCGGAAAGCGCACCCAGGCTGATCTTCGGCGCGGTGGTCCAGCGCCGACTCTCACCAACCTGTGTCAGCATCGCCTTGAAGATCGCTTCGGTGTTCCTCGAATAGACGCAGTTTTTGACGTCCGAGAAACCCACTGCGCCGCTGACATCGACGCCGGTTTGCTGGGGCGCGCTCGCACCCAGCGTCATGAAGGCTGCCGCGATCGCGAATGCAAATTTCAGCCGCACTTGAGATCTCCCCGATGGCAGCCTGCATGTGAGGCTCGCGCTGCGTTGTCTCCGGAAACCCGTCATCGCTGTCAACCGACGAAAAAAGAGCCGCCGGCCCCACGACCGACGGCTCCCTCCCACACTCTCTATTCGAAATCAGGCGAAGCTGGGCTCCACCCGGCGGCGACGCGCGCTGACGCCGATCACGCCGAGGCCCAGGATCATCATCGCCCAGGTCGCCGGCTCGGGCACGGCGGTCATCGAGACCTTGTCGACCGCGAAGTCGGCGGCCGTCGAGCCCAGGCCATGGAACTGCAGCGACAGGTCGACCGCGCCGGTCGTGGCGGCGGTATAGGTCGTCGCGAAATGCTCCCAGGTCTTGGGCGGCGTGTTGCCGCCCGGGCTGCCCGTGGTGAGCGTCGAACCGGCCTGGACGCCGTCGATCAGGAAGGAGAGCGACGCGTCATAGGGATTGTTGTAGCCGTTCTGCGGCACATAATAGTCGAAGCTGAGGTCATAGGTCTGGCCGGCGACGACATTGACCATCTGCGAGAGCGAGTCGGGATTGGCCGTGTCCGACGAGAAATAGACCGCATAATTGCCGCCGCCGACATCGGTCGGGATGGCCTCGCCGAACGCGCCGACCGGATAGTTGCCGGCCTGGTTGTAGGCGATGACGACCGGCGCGGTGCCGCCGCCGACATTGGCGTAGGTCCAGCCCGACAGATTGCCAGTCTCGAAGCTGCCGTTGGTGACCAGCTCGGCCGAGATTGCCGGAGCCGAAAATGCGATCGCAGCGGCCGCGCCGGCTGCCAGAAATGCCTTCATAACCCTACCTTCCAAACCCCCGGGCCTCGGCCCGCATATCCCCGTCGCAGCCGCGCCTAGCATCGAAGACGCAATGGTTCACGCGCGTTAAGGACGAATTTCAGTATGTTAACCACGAATGTGGGTCGCGCGCGTCAGGATTCACGCGGAGCCGCGAAGACGCGGAGATTGGAGAGCAGCTTGCCTCCGCGCGCTCCGCGTCTCCGCGTGATGGAAAAGAGGTTCGAGCCGCTCATGATGCGAGCCGGCGGCTCGAATTCAGTCCGTTCGGTCGCCCCGCCAGGCTTTCCATTGTGCGCCGTTCGTGCTGAAAGGCCGGCGCCATGTCCATCTCGACCGCCCACGACGTCATCATCATCGGCTCCGGCGCCGCGGGCCTCACCGCCGCCATAAACCTCGCCCAGACGCACAAGGTCCTCGTTCTCGCCAAGGGCGCGCTGGACAGTGGGTCGACCAACTGGGCGCAGGGCGGCATCGCGGCGGTGCTCGATGCCGGCGACAGTTTCGAGAAGCATGTCGAGGACACGATGGTCGCCGGCGCGGGCCTCAACAACCGCGCCACGGTCGAGTTCGTGGTCTCGGAGGCGCCCGCCGCGATCGAGCGGCTCGCTGCGCTCGGCGTGCCCTTCAACGAGGGCGGCGATTTCGGCGAGCGCTGGCACCTGACGCGCGAGGGCGGCCATAGCCATCGCCGCATCGTCCATGTCGACGACGCCACGGGTCACGCCGTGCAGCAGGGGCTGATGAAGGCCGCCGCCGCCAATCCTAACATCACGCTGGTCGAGGACATGGTCGCGATCGACCTCATCACCTCGCGCCATGGTGAGCGCTATTCGGGCGACGGCCATGTCTGGGGCGTCTATGCCTTCAACCGCCGCACCAATCATGTCGACGCGTTCGTGGCGCGCGCCACGATCCTGGCGAGCGGCGGCGCGGGCCGCACCTATCTCTTCTCGACGGCCCCGCGCGGCGCGACCGGCGACGGCATCGCCATGGCCTGGCGCGCGGGCTGCCGCGTCTCCAACATGGAGATGATGCAGTTCCACCCGACCTGCCTCTACAATCTCGAGGTCAAGAACTTCCTGATCACCGAGGCGATGCGCGGCGAGGGCGGCAAGCTCAAGCTCCCTCCCGGCGTGCCCGGCGGCGGCAAGCGCTTCATGGACCGGTTCGACAAGCGCGGCGAGCTGGCCCCGCGCGATATCGTCGCCCGCGCCATCGACCATGAGATCAAGCGGCTCGGCCTCGACTATGTCCATCTCGACATCAGCCACCGCGATCCCGCCTTCGTCCGCGAGCATTTCCCGACCATCTATGCGCGGCTGCTCGATCTCGACATCGACATCACCAAGGAGCCGATCCCGGTCGTGCCGGCGCAGCATTATACCTGCGGCGGCGTGGTGATCGATCTCGACGGGCGCACCGACCTGCCCGGGCTCTATGCGGCGGGCGAGGTGACGCAGAGCGGCCTGCATGGCGCCAATCGCCTCGCCTCCAATTCGCTGCTCGAATGTTTCGTGTTCGGCGAGGCGGCCGCCAATCATATCCGCGCGCATTGGAGCGAGTTGCCTGCCCCGCCGCCGATCCGCGCCTGGGACGAGAGCCGCGTCACCGACAGCGACGAGGAAGTCGTCGTCACCCACAACTGGAAGGAAATCCGCCGCTTCATGTGGGACTATGTCGGCATCGTCCGCTCGACCAAGCGACTGGAACGCGCCCAGCACCGCGCCGACCTGCTCGCGCGTGAAGTCGATGATTATTACGGCAATTTCCGCGTGACCCCGGACCTGATCGAACTGCGCAACCTGCTCGAGGTCGCCCGGCTCATCATCCGCTCCGCGCTCCATCGCAAGGAGAGCCGGGGGCTGCATTACACGATCGACTATCCCGACATGCTGCCGGCGGCGCAGGACACGGTGCTGGTGCCTTAGGGCTACGCGATAAGAAGGGCGCGAAGGCCTGACCCTCGCGCCCTTGAGGTTGGGGGACTAAAATGTCGTCATTGCGAGCGGAGCGAAGCAATCCAGTTCCAGCGGGGCCTGTCTGGATTGCTTCGTCGCCAAGCTCCTCGCAATGACGCTCAACGATCGGTTCGCCCTACCGCACGCAGGCCGCGATGATCGCGACGCTGATGCCCCAGACCAGCAGCAGCACGGGCATGATCAGCACCTGCACCATCGCGCCTTTCGCGCTGACATGGCCAGTCATGCACTCGAAGCCCTCGCGCATGAAGGTCGCCCAGCGGGGCCGCTCGCCGCGCGGCGCCGGGGCGATGCGGGCCCAGAGCGCGGGCGTGCCGAAGCCGGCGATCACGAACAGGAAGAAGATGCCGACGGGGAGGATCATCTCCTTGTCCGCGAAGGCGGCAGCCATGATGGCGATATAGACCATATAGGCGCCGAAGGTCATCGCGTAGAGCGCCGGATGCAGATCGAAGGTGCGGCCATATTCGCCGCGATGAGGCAGCTGCGCGGCGCGGACCTGGGTGAACTGCTCGGGCCGAAATTGCGCGGTCATGGCGGGACTCCTTAGCTTGCTATGGAGTCGATCTAGGCCGCTGGTGACGGGTCGGCATTGATTTGCGTCAAAGAACAACCAGATAAGGGTTCCGCGTTTTGCCGCATCGCTGACTCAGCTCGTCGCATGGTGGAATCCATGCGTCGCACGAAGCTTGCGCGTCTTTTCCGGCTGTTAACTCTCTAGGCGCACAAATGAAAACCATGGACAGGGTCGCATTCACGCTTCGCCGCAAGGCGCCGAAAGCTCGCCGGGCTCGTGGCCTGGTCGCGGGCGGGCTGGCCTTTGCCTGCGCGGTCACGGCGCTGGCGATCCCCCTCTCCAAGCCGGCGGCGGTCAAGGCGAGCGGCTACAGCCCCGGACCCAGCCGCAACGCCGAGCCGCAAACCGTCACCATGCCGGCCTTCGCGCCGCAGCCGGTCACCGCGCCGGCATCGCCCGCCCTCGCCGCGCTCATCCAGTCGCTCGGCGCGCAGTTCCCCGGCCATGTCGGCATCGCCGTGCAGTCGGTCGATCAGGGCTGGACAGTCGATTTCAACGGCAGCCAGCTCTTCCCGCAACAGAGCGTCTCCAAGCTCTGGGTCGCGATGACGATGTTCGACGCGATCGACCGCGGCAAGCTGAGCCTCGCGACACCGGTCACGATCCGCACCGAGGACCTGACTTTGTTCCACCAGCCGATCGCGGCGATGGTCAACCGGGAGTCCGGCTACCAGACGACGCTGGAGGACCTCTTCACCCGCGCCATGACCCAGAGCGACAACACCGCGAACGATTCGGTGCTGCGCACGGTCGGCGGATCGGAGGCGGTGCGCGCCTTCCTCGCCCGCCGCTTCGTCGGCAATGTCCGCTTCGGCCCCGGCGAGCGCCTGTTGCAGGCCAAGACCGCCGGCATCAGCTGGAGCCAGGATCTCGCGCTCAGCCGCAAGTTCGAGACGGTGCGCAATCGCCTGCCGATGACCGCGCGCGAGAAGGCGCTGGACGATTATGTCGCCGACCCGATCGACGGCGCCGCGCCGCTCGCCATCGTCGGCGCGCTCGCCAAGCTGAAGCGCGGCCAGATGCTCTCGCCCAATTCGACCGCGCTGCTGCTCGAGACGATGGGCGAGGCGCATACCGGCCCCAATCGCGTCAAGGGCGGCGTCCCCTCGGACTGGCATTATGCCCACAAGACCGGCACCGGCCAGGAGCTCGGCGCCCGCCAGGCCGGCTATAATGATGTCGGCATCATGACCGCGCCGGACGGCTCCTCCTATGCCGTCGCCATCATGATCGGCGACACGCGGGCGCCGATCCCCAAGCGCTGGGACCTGATGCACGCCGTCGCGCGCGCCGTCGCGGCGCTTCACCAGCCGGTCCCGGCCGGCACCATCGCTTCCTCCTTGGCCACGCGCACCTACGCGCGTTGACCCTTACGTCCCTCTCCCGCACGCGGGAGAGGGAGGGACCCG
>Ga0335083_10002476_pt1 | contig 24320 bp, 28 predicted proteins | sample Lox_Sample_42_FD_206716 | JGI IMG/M metagenome (GOLD analysis project Ga0335083, IMG submission 206716) | Soil microbial communities from Loxahatchee National Wildlife Refuge, Florida, United States - Lox_Sample_4.2 | ecosystem: Environmental > Terrestrial > Soil > Wetlands | place: USA...
AATCACAGCGGCAATGGCGGCGTCTATGCGGTCGCCGATCAAATGGTCTGGCGCGCCGGCGAGCAGAGCCTCAATCTGTTCGCGCGTGGCGGCGTAGCGCCGTCCGACCGCAATCTGGTTTCGTATTACGTCGACGGCGGCGCCGGCTTCAAAGGCCTGCTGCCCGGCCGCGCCAATGACACGCTCACCTTCGCTTTCGCCTATGCCAAAATCAGCCGCGACGCGGCGGCGCTCGACCAGGATCTGCTGGCGATCAACGGCCCGCCGCAGCCGATCCGCGACTATGAGCTGGTATTCGAGCTCAACTACGCCCTGCAGCTCGCCAATTGGTGGACCGTGCAGCCGGATCTGCAATACATCATTCACCCGGGCGGCAACGTGCCGGATCCGAACAATCCAGCGGCGACCGTGCAGGATGCCTTCATCGTGGGTATTCGCAGCACGATCAAGTTCTAGATTCCACACAGGTTCATAAAGCTGGATGAAAAGGCCCGGAGGCGCACATGCAACGCATTACAATCACGATTGACGACGAACTGATCGAAGACGTCGAACATTTGATCGCAAGCCGCGGATATCAGAATATGTCGGAGGCAATCCGCGATCTCATCCGCGCCGGATTGTCAAAGAACGCACCGGAAGCTGGCGGCATGACGCATTGCGCAGCTGCGCTTGTGTACGTCTATGAGCAGGACACGCGGCAGCTTCCGAAGCGCCTGCAAAGTATCTTCCAAAGCCATCACGACCTCACGGTTACAACGACGCGCGTACCCCTCGATCATGATACAAGCATGGAAATAACGGTCCTGAAGGGCATGACCAAGGACGTGCGACACCTCGCAGACCACGTGATCGCAGAACGTGGTGTTTGTTACGGGCAGCTTGTGGCCGTTCCAGCCGAATTGGAGAGGGAACGTCACGCGCACGGCAAAACGCGTCCCCAACTGCACCAACATTTTCACGTGCGATGAGCTGACGGCATGACCTCATTCGGTGATGCCCGTTCATGGCACTTAGATGGGGTAATCGGCCGGCAGCTTGTGGATAGCTGAAAGATTTTGGGTGCTGCGCTTCAGGCTGATGGTGAAACGAGGTCCGTGTGTACGGCCTCAAGCGTCAGATGGCTTCGACTGCAACAGCTTGCGATGCGTCAGCAACATCCGCAGCTTCTGGCTGCGTGCTACCATCGATGTGCCGGCGCGCTTCCGCAACTCCAGGGCGGTCGGTGCGATAGTGGGCCTGACGCCTTGCAAATATCAGTCGGAGGAGAGTGACCGCACCGGCGCGATATCAAAGTGCGGCGACGACATGATGCGGGAGGCCATTCCGGCGGCTGCTCTTCGAGGCCGCGGCCGGGTGAATTCCAGCCTTCGGCGAGAATGCGGTTGCACGGCGCGGGCCGATGACCCGTGCTCTTAAGAAAGAAAGACCACGAACTGAGCCGTGGTGATGTCGTATTTCCCTAATGCGAACGCCTTGATCGAAACGGCGTGTTGCGGCCCCTCGGAATCGAATCGCCCCGGCTCGGTCTTTGGGCTGCCCATCAGGAACTGACCGGCGGGGATACCGACCATCGCCGGACAGTCGCGGCATTCCCGGAATTCTCGATCTTTCCCCACCTGGGCGTGGCACGAGCTCGATGCCGCGAACGCTAGCACGGCGAAAAAACCGCAGGCAACAGCCTTTGAACCGCGAGAGTCAGCGGAACGGATGCGCGACTCATCAATGCTCCGCGGCTTCAGCTTTGATGCATGATGCGCATGTCCCATTGAGTTCGATCATCGCGACTTCGATCCGAAATCCGCGCCGTTTTGTATGGCGCGGTAGACCGTCTGCGGATAATGGAAGCCCTCACGGCGAAGGGCGCTAAGTATTTGATACACAGTCATTGGTCGTATATTTGACTGTAGCACGCGGAGCACCAGTTCTTGGTTGGTCGCGTCACGCTCCGGCACAATCCGCGGTCTGCTAGCTCTCATTGCACGCCCCCGATGGCGTTCGTTTGCAAGCCTGTCCCATCAGCGAATATTGTAGCGAATGGGTACAACGATCGCGATTTCGGCGCCGGCAAGTTCCGGCGGCGGTGGCGGCAAGGGTTGTGCCCTTTGGAGTAGCGCCAACGTTTCACTGTCGAGCAGTTCCGAACCGGAGCTATGCGCGATACGGGCGTTATGGACGCCTCCGCGCCGGTCGATACTGAACGCCAACTGCGCCACGCCTTGCTCGCCGCGCGCGCGGGCCTCGGTCGGATAACGCTTGCTGCGCTCCAGTGTAGCAACCAATCGCGACTTCCAGTTCGGTACCGCGTAGGGATTGTGGGAGGAAGCGCCGGGCGCCGGCGCCGCGGCACGTTCGGCCTTGGTCTCCGCTGTGCTCGGCGCACTGGGGAGATTCGAGGGCTCCTGCTTGGGCTTTTCTTCTCTCGGTTTTAGTGGTGGCACCGGCGGTGGCGTCACAGCCATTGGCGGCTCGGCCTTCGGCTCAGGCGGCAATTCAAGCTTCTCGACTGGCTTAACAGGGTCTGGCTCAGACGCAGGCTCGGCTTCTGCCTGCAGCGGTCCGGGCGGCAGTTCATTTGGCTTAGTGTCGGGCGCCACCGCAACGGGAGCAAGATCGATGGTGACGATCGGCGCGTTGGCCACCAGATCGGAATTCTTGGACCAATGTGCCAGGAGCGCGGCTACGACAACGCCATGAAAGCATAGCGCCAGCGCAAAGCAGACGCCCCACCGCAGCAATGCTGGCATGCGGCGTACGATTGCGGCTTGCTGTGCCACATTCACGGCACTTTCTCGGTTTCCAAAGCGACCAGCGCGACATGCAGATAGCCAGCACTGCGCAGATAATTCATCAGTTCCATCAGATCACCGTAAGGAACGGATTTGTCCGCACGCAAGAATACGCGCTGTTGTTTGTCGCCGTCGGCCGCCTGATCGAGCGCGGTAGAAAGCGTCGCGCGGCTCACCGCATCATTGTCGATCATCAGGCTCAGGTCGGACTTGAGCGTCAGGAACAACGGCTTGTCCGGGCGCCGCTGCTGCTCGGCGTTGGCGGCGGGCAGGTTTACGGAAATATCCACGGTCGCCAACGGCGCCGCGATCATGAAGATGATCAACAGAACCAAAATCACGTCGATGAACGGCGTGACGTTGATCTCATGGATCTCGTCTAAGGCATCATCGCCGTGATCAAGACGCACGCTCATGGGTCGCTTTCGCTCCGGCAGTTCAATCGACGGCCACTATCGGCCGGCGACGCTCTCCCGAAGGACGGTTATACGCGCCACGGTCGAGGTCGCGGCTCGCCAAACGCAGGATCTCTGCGGCGGCATCGGCTTGTTGTGCGCGATAGACAGCGGTCCAGCGCGAGAACATGTTGTACATCACCACGGCTGGAATGGCTGCCACCAGGCCTAATGCCGTTGCCAGCAACGCTTCGGCAATGCCAGGGGCGACCACCGCCAGATTGGTCGTGTGCTGCTTCGATATGCCGATAAAGCTGTTCATGATGCCCCACACGGTGCCGAACAGGCCGACGAACGGAGCGGTCGCGCCAACAGTAGCGAGGATGCCGGTGCCCCGAATCATCCGCCGGCCGGCGGCGGCTTCGATCCGCTCGAGACGCGAGGCGATGCGCTCCTTGACGCCTTCAACCGAGATGGCATCGGCCGAGAGCCGCAATTCGGTCTCGGTAGCGCGCAGCAGCGCGGCCACATTGCCGCTCTGACCCTTCAAGCGCGCCATGGCGTCGCCGAGCGAAACCGCCTCATTGAGTACTTCGGTTGCCCAGCGCAGTTGGCGCCTGGCAGCCAGCAATTCGAAAGCCTTGGCCAACCAGATGGTCCAGGTCAGCAGCGACGCGAAGGCAAGGCCGATCATGACTGCCTTGACCACAATATCGGCGGCCAAAAACATGCCCCGCGGCGACAGATCGCGCGGAAGCGTGAGCGCGATGGCGGCAGGCGGGGCCGTTATGGCATTCGGTTCTGCTAACGGGGGCGGGACGACGGGCGCTGGCGCGACCTCGGCCGGTGCTGGCAGGGGTGTTTTAGCTTCTGGGACATTTTGAGCAGGCGGAATCGCGGGCAGAGCGACCGCCGGCGGTGCAGTTGCCGGCGTTGGTGGCGTCTGGGCAAAGGCAAGCGCGGGCACCAACAATGCGGCGATCGCTATGGCCGGGATCAGGATCAGTTTGTCGCAAAGTTTCATCGCGTCCTGATCCTCTCGGCTTGCGGCCAAATATCAGATCGATCTGCACATGACAATTGCGGGCGACCGTTTCAGGGCGGGCAATGGTCGGCGACGGCGGTCCGCAAGCGCATCGCCGTCACCCGTCGAGTGCGGTTGGATATCGAGTTTTCCGATGGCTGCGTCGGCGCTGTGGCGGACGGCGAGACATTTGGTTCCCCGTCAGCCTGGAAACGTCCCAAGCCGCGCCTGCGCGATTGCGGCGGCGGAGCGGGCGAGAATGGCGGTCTATTTGCGTCATTGTGACCGACCTCACAGTTTCTTCGAAACCCCGACAAAAAAGCCACGGCGCTCACCGTACTGCGGTGCAAACACATCGACACCGGATCCATCGCGAATTTCGCAGACGGTATCGAAAACATTGACGATATCGAACCGCACGGTCACCGGTTTATCTCCGCGGATCGCGAACTCGTGCGAGATTCCGATGTTTGCCGTCGCGTAGGCAGGAACGTGAGCTCCGTTCGGAATGGTCGAACCGTCCGGCAACACCAAGTCGGTGCGGAGGCCGCTGCCGTAGATCATGCTGGCGCTGAACCGCGTTCCATTCCAGAGATATGACGCGCCCGCGGAGCCTGTTAATGTTTGCAGGCGGATGCTCCGCGCAAGCTATCTTGCCGGGCAAGTCTCGCGCGTTTCTATCTATGTTGCGCCACTCAATAACTACGGTTGAGCTATATGCCAGGCGTTGTTGAGAAAGCCATCGCCAGTTATGTCGCCAGGCTTCTTGTCGTTCTTCCAGGTGTAAAGCGGTTGGCCTTTATAAGCCCACTGCTTAGTCCCATCGGTGCGGGTGATGATTGTGTAATCGCCCATTGGCATGGAGCCACCTGTGGCCAATAATGGCGGCCAGTTTCCCGTGCAAGGGCCGTTGCATGCCGATTTTCCATCGGCATCTTTGTCGAAGACATAAAGCGTCATGCCGCTTTCGTTTGTGAGGACCTTCCCCTTAGCGCTATCGCCCGTTTTTGTCGGTGCCATCTGTGCAAATGCTACGGTAGCAACCGTAGCTGTGACTGCGATGATCGTTACCAGCAACTTTCGCATTTCTGCCTCCCTACTGGACCAAGTGGGTGAGTGGTTGCGATTGAACAAACACCGGAATGGATGAGATATTCCTGACTCCATAACTTTTCATGCGGCGCGTTTTAGAATTCGGAGCCTTCCGACCGCGGTGTAAAACACTCTCGCGACGCCGGCCGGTGGCGTAAATTTTGTATGGAGGTTGGATATGAATAGCCTTTCCAGCCGCCAGGAGTGGATGATAGGCTGCTGCCGCGTCGGCGAAGGTGTCGCGTTCTATGTTTTTTAGCTGCAAAAAAATTGTGAGTTTAATCGCGATCTATGCGGTCGCGCTAAATGTCATTTTCTTAGGCCTGACGCCAGTCTCGGCGACCGCCGCTGCGACCGACCGGTTCTCTGTCATCTGCCACAGCATTGCCGGCACATCGAGCGGTGAAGCACCAGGCAAGTCCGGCTTCATCCCCGGCCATGCCTGCGAAAACTGTAATCTATGCAGTGCGGCCGAGCCGCCCCGGGCACTGAATTTCGCGCTGGCGGTCAGTCTTTATCCAGCGCGAATCCTTCATGTACTGCTGCCTGCCTCGGCGCCGCGACGCACCGGGCTGACCTCCGACCCCAAACTTGCCCGAGGTCCTCCGCAACCGGCGTGAACCGCAGCGGCCTGCCGGCCGCAGTTTCACTATCCGTTCCACGTTGCGAGAACTCAAATGTTTCGTCCTGGTCTTTGCGCATGCGCGCTCGCGAGCGCGTTGTTGTACATGCCGACGATCGCGCGCGCGCAATCGGCACCGACCGAACTTCCTACGATTGAAGTCAATTCGACGCCTTCCGATACGGCCACGCCCCCGGTCAAAGAGCGGTTCCAGCTGCCGCAAACCACCGCGAGCACGACGGCGGAGCAGATTGAGCAGACGGTCAACGTCGTCGATCCGGAAGACGCCATCAAATACTTCCCCAGTCTTCTGCTGCGGAAGCGCAACTATGGCGACAACCAGGTGGTGCTGGCGACGCGCACCACCGGCATCAACGCCAGCGCCCGCTCACTGGTCTACCTCGACGATATCCTGTTGTCGGCTTTGTTGGGCAACAACAACAGCAACCAGACGGTGCGCTGGGGCATGATCAATCCGGAGATGATCGAGCGCGTCGACTTCCTCTATGGGCCGTTCGCCGCAATGTATCCGGGCAATTCGATCGGCGGCGTGCTGCTGTTCACATCCAAGATGCCGACCAAGCCGATCGCGACCATCAAGCAGAGCGAGTCCTTCCAGACTTTCAAGGAATACAACACGAAGGGCACTTACGCGACCAGCGAGACCAGCGCCACGTTCGGCAATCGCTGGAATGATTTTGCCGCGGTCGTGAACGTCAACTACCAGGACAGCTACAGCCAGCCGCTCGGCTTCGTTACCGGCACGACGACGCCGACGGGGACGAGCGGAACCATCCCGGCATTGAACCGCACCGGCGGCGTCGCCAACGTGTACGGCGCGGGCGGCCTGCTGCACACAAAGCAGGCCACGGTAAACGGCCGGTTCTCGCTCGATATCACCTCCTGGCTGACAGCAACCTACACGATCGGCTTCTGGTCGAACGATCAGCATTCGGACGTCGACACCTATCTGCGGGACGCCGCCGGCAATCCGACCTTCGGCGGCCAGTCGGCCTTTGCCAGCCAATACTACAACTGGACCGAACAACATTTGAGCCATTCGCTGGCGTTCAAGACCGACACTCGCGGCAAATTCGACTGGGAGGTTACAGCGTCCCGCTACGACTATTTGCAAGACAACCAACGCAATCCGTACACGGTAACTGCGGCCGGCGTCGGCTTCTCGACCAATGGCAAGATCGCTTCGCTCACCGGCACCAACTGGACCAATGCCGACGCCAAAGGAATCTGGCGGCCGACCGGTCCCGGCGGCGACCACGAGGTCAGTTTCGGGGTGCACTTCGACCAGTACGAACTGAACAATCCGACCTATGCAACACCGACCTGGGACGGCGGGCCTGATGTCACCTCCTCGCTTTACACGAGCGGCTCCGGCAAGACCCAGACCGATGCCCTGTGGGTGCAGGATGCCTGGAAATTCGCGCCGCAGTTTAAACTCACGCTGGGCGGCCGTTGGGAAACGTGGCGAGCCTTCGACGGTTTCAATCTGATGACTACGCAGAGTGCGGCAGGCGCCATCCTGACGACTACGTCGATTAATCAGCCGGACCTGTCGGCGACGCGGTTCTCGCCCAAGGCATCGCTGTCCTGGGACCCCAATCAAGACTGGGACGTGACCGGATCGTTCGGCGTCGCCAATCGGTTCCCCACGGTCGGCGAGCTTTACCAAACCGCGAGCGTTCTTGGCATCCTCGTCAATCCCAACCCCAATCTCAAACCGGAAGAGGCTTACTCCGGAGAGCTCGCCATCATGCGCAAATTCAACGACGGCATGGTGCGGCTCTCTTTCTTCCAGGAGAACACCCACGACGCCCTGATCTCGCAAAACAGCACCATACCTGGGACGGGCACCACGACATCCTTCGTCGTCAATGTCGACTCGATCCGGAACCGCGGTGTCGAACTCGCTTGGAAGAAGGACAATGTCCTCGTCAATGGCCTGGAGGCCTTCGGCAGCGTCACGTATGTGGATTCGGTAATCCTAAGCGATCCGAACTTCGTCGGCACCGGCGGCTCGACGGCGGTCGGCAAACGCGTGCCTTATGTTCCCGCCTGGCGCGTCACTTCCGGATTCACCTACCGGCCAGACGACGCATGGTCGTTCACGGTAGCCGGGCGCTACCAGAGCAAGATCTATGGAACCCTCGACAACACAGATTACGTATCGAACGTCTATCAGTCGTTCAACCCGTTCTTCGTCGTCGACCTGCGCGCTGAGTACAAGGTCAATCAGCACGGCTCGATTGCCTTCGGCATCGACAACGTCAACAACGAAAACTACTTCCTGTTCCACCCATTCCCGCAGCGGACTTACGTGGTGCAGGGCAAGCTGACATTCTGACGAGGTGCGCGGCTTATGACGATCCGATCAACCGGAGCAATCGCAATACTCATCCTCGCCGCAGCGATGACGCGGGCCTCAGCGCATATCACGCTGCTCAACCGTCAGGCGGTGCCGGGAGCTCCGTATAAGGCGGTGTTCGTCGTCCCCCATGGTTGCGGTGAATCGGCGACCGTCAAGCTCGACGTGACGATCCCACCCGGCGTGCTTCTGATCAAACCGATGGCGAAGCCGAGCTGGCAAATTGACATCGTGCGCAAGACCTACGCAAAGCCTTGGGTTTCGTCGCACGGCGCCAAGCTCACCGAAGGCGTCACTGAAGTCATCTGGAGTGGCCGGCTGCCGAATTCACTTTACGACGAATTCGTACTGACGACGTTCTTATCGAGCGAACTCGCGGCCGGCACCACTCTTTACTTTCCCGCGATCCAGACCTGCGAGACCGGCGAGCACCGTTGGATCGAAATCCCGGGCGCGGGCCAAGACAAACGTCTCGACGAACCGGCACCCGCCTTGAAACTCTTGCCACGTGATAAAATAGGAGATGAAGAAAAGCCATGAGCAACCACCACCACCACGTCGCGGCAACCTTAGCGGCAGTCGTCATCGCCGCCCCATTGCCCGCGCTTGCCCACGCGCATCTCGACCACGCCTCGCCTGCGGTCGACAGCTTGGTTTCGCCGGCGCCGAAAGAAGTCCTACTCTGGTTCACCGAAGCGCTCGAACCAAAATTCAGTACTGTCGAAGTCCACGACACGAAGGATCAGCCCGTTCAGGCCGGCAAAGCCTTCATCGATCCAGGCAACACGGCTGAGCTTCACGTTCCGCTCAAAGCGCTGCCGCCGGGGACTTACAAGGTGATCTGGCGTGTTCTCTCGGTGGACACGCACCGCACGCAGGGGGACTTCACCTTTCGCGTTGAGCAATAGCTAACCTCGTTTAGGCGCCAAGTAGATCTTTGCCGCGCCATTGCAACGAGGGCATAGACGGTAAGGGGAAGATCGAAGTGCGAACCGACGATGTCTGCAATCTCATGTTTTAGGATTTCCTATGGGAGGACTCTAGCAATGACTTTTCTGGCAACCACTAGGTCAACTACACTTACACTTCTCGCTCTTGCTGTTGTTTGCGCGGGACCGGCAGTCGCTCAGCAAATCAAAGTAGGCGATCTCATACTCGATCATGCTTGGGCTCGGGCGACGCCGGGCGGCGCCAAAGTTGGAGGCGCCTATCTCACAATAAAAAATAATGGTACGGCCGCTGACAAGCTCATCGGCGGTTCAAGCGCTGCGGCTGCCGAGGTCCAAGTACATGAGATGGCAATGAACAACGGGGTTATGACGATGCGCCCCGTGGAGGGTGGGTTATCCATCCCTCCCGGCCAATCCGTCACTCTCGCGCCCGGCGGCTATCATATCATGCTGATGCAGCTAAAAGCCGCGCTCAAACAAGGCGACAAGTTGCCCGTAACTTTGCAATTTGAGAAGGCTGGAAAGGTCGACGTCACTTTCGATATTGAAGGTGTTGGCGCATCAGCTCCGCCCCCGGGCCAGATGGATCAAGACATGCCGGGCATGAAAGAGCCGATGCAAATGAAACCAGGCCAAAAAATGTGAACTGAATGCTGAAATCGCGCGGCTTGCTCGCGGCCGTCCTCGCCGTTCTCTTTCTGTTTGTGGCGGTGAAGACATTTTTAGACCATTCGACAAACGTGGAGAACGTTCGAGCGTCGACAACGATTGGCGGGGCCTTCGAACTTACTGATCAAGACGGGCAACAAGTGACAGAGAAGGACCTGCTCGGAAAGCCGAGCGTGATGTTTTTCGGCTACACGTATTGTCCTGACATCTGTCCAACGGCGCTACTTGAGCTCACTAACTGGCTAAAGGCACTAGGCGCGGATGCTGATAAGCTCAATACGATCTTCGTGTCGGTAGATTCCAACCGAGACACGCCGAAGCAAATGAAGCTCTACCTGTCGTCGTTTGACCCGCACATCCGGGGGTTCACTGGCAGCGCGGCGCAAATTCAGAAGGTCACGTCCGAATACCATGTCTATTACAAGCGGGTGCAGCTCGATGGTGGCGATTATGTCTACGACCACTCAGCATTAATCTATCTCATGGACCAAAATGGCCGATACGTCGGGATTATTGCCCCCAATGAACACGAAACGACGGCGATCGCAAAGCTTCGCGGCCTCATCAAATAAAAGGAAGAAAAAGGAAAATTGGGGCGACGCCGCTTGTTAGGAAAATGTCCGTTTGTGGCACATCGCGAGGTTTCACAACGACGCAGCAGTTCGATCGCTTTCGGGGGATTGTGTTGCAAAACTCTCGTTGAGACGACTGTTGAACCGTGATTCCGTCTAATAGGGCGATGATTCGCGGGAGCGATCGATGATGGGGCGGCGAGAGCGCGGACAAGACCAATTCTTCTACGAGTTCGATCTCGACAAGGTGGTGCCAGCATATCATTTGGTCAGGCAGATCGACGGTGTGCCGTCCTCCGTCACCTTGTCCTCGATCTCGCCCGTCACTAGGCCGATTCTTGAGCCCTTGAAGCGGCCCGAGAACGTCGCCGTCATGGGAGAGCCTCAGGAAAAGATGGCCGGGATGCCCGGCTTCGACGAATTCGATGAACCCCAGTTCGATCAGGTGAGGATGCAGCACCACTTGGCGGGCCGTATCGGTCTTCATAGTGCCTGCCTCTGGGGAGATGGTGGCTAGCCACGCAGGCAATGCGCGGTGTCCGGTCGCTGAAATTCAGACATTTTCTCTTAGATTCGAACGCCCGGTACGATCAAGTCTGCTTTGACCAGCATGATATTGGTTTTTCTTACTTCCTGCGTATTTTCGCGATGAGCCGAGCCTGCTGTCGGCTCGCCTCGATGCCCTTTGCACGATTGTAGTATTTGTTCGTGGTACTGACACGGCTATGGGCGAGAAGATCGCGTGCGATCCCTATCTGGCGCGGAGCCATGACGGCCCAAAGTGTCGCCGCCGCGTCGCGTGCATCGTGCGGGGTCACCCGGATGCCGAGGCGCTTGGTGGTGTGCCGGGTAAAAACCGGGCCGACGGCGGAGTAGGATAGCGGCCCACCTTTCGCACTAACCCACAGAGCCTTGCATCGTGCCTCACGGAGAAGGCGGGGACGCACAATTTCGAGGTAGGTTGCGAGATAAGCCTCGATCTCGGATGGAATCTCAAATTCTATTGGAACTCTGGTCTTGCTCTCCTCGGGTGGAATGATGAGGCACCATTTCTCCGCGCACTGGATCAGGTCGCGACCGATTTCGATGGCTGCAAGATTCTTGTGACGCAGCGGCAAATAGGCCGCCCATGCAATCATTAGTCCGTCGCGAAACTTGATCGCGGTATCGAGGCCGACAGGCTGCCCGCGAGTGACTTGGCATTCGGCCATCAGCGCAGTCCCAAGCTCGAGAAGCTGCATACTTGTGATAACCGGACCTCGCCGTGGCTTGGGCGCCGCCGTAAACAGGCGCTTTTTCATGTGGCGCAGCCAGGTCCAGTCCTGCTTCGGCAGCAGGATGCGGGCCGCGCCGTAGAACGCATCGATCTGGCAGGCAACCGAATAGGGCGTGTTGGTCTCGCCGAGGTGGCGCGCATAATCCCGCACGCGATCAATCGTGACCCGCCGCGCGGGAGCGACCTGCAAGGCCTCCGGCTCCGTAATTGTCAGAAAGCCGAGGAAGTGTCGCCACGCCATCCAACGGCTGTGCCGAGTGGTCTTGGCCAGCCGTGCCCCCGGCGCGTCAGCGAACGGATCATCCTCGGCCACAGCGCTCGCCCATAGCCGCTGATCCGCCTCAGGCCATTGCGCAAAGGGCAAATGCAGTTTGGCAGGTGGCCCGGCCATGTTCATTTCCTCGTTCTAATGTCTGGGGCGCTGCGAGGAGCGCTTGGGCAGCGTGTCGCTGCGGATCCGTGCAAGCAGCGCCGCGTGCCCCCGCCCCGCCCGCTTTGTGTTGATGCCGGCGTAGAACCTCGAGGCCGTGTTCTCACCCTCGTGGCCGAGCAACTGGCGAATGTGCTCGTGAGCTGCCGGATTGTCGTCGAGAGCAATCTTTGCCGCCAGATGTCTGAACTGGTGCGGTGACATCCTGACGCCGAGATGTCGCCAAACGATCTTTTGGATCGCTACCCGTAAGGTGCCACGGCATCGACGAACGCCCTCGCGCGAGATGAACATGGCATCCGGGATCTTCCCAAGGATCGACGGCGCAATTTCGTGACGAAGAACATAGAGGCGGTCCGCAAGTGTGGTCGGCAGCTCGTACTCGAGATTATTCTTGCCTTTGGTCTCGTCGCCATTGAGCACAAGGATTGCGGGATAGCCCCGCCCTTGCGGCCAGTGGATGTGTTCACCGAAGCGGAGTTCGGAGAGATTCTCAATACGCAATGGCACATGCAGCAGAATGTCGATGGCCAGCGCATTCTGCAGATCGATAAACGATCTTTTGCCGGGATTTCGGCGCGCGGCGCGCCATAGTTTGTCGGGTAGCTGTACCAGCTTTATGACGAGGCGGGGATCATCGAACTGGCGCAGCAGCGCCCGATTCTTTTCGGTAAATCCTCGCTGGGCGGCGCCACCAAGCTTGCTCCGCAACTCTTTGAGTTGCGTCATCTGCTTGTCTGAGACCTCTACCCATTCGCCGGCGATGGCCAGCAAGGTCCCGGCGACGTCCCTCGTGTAATTGGTAAAATGCCCCCCGGCATCCTCCCAGCGCTGGCGCAGCAAGCGCTTGTAAGTCTCGGGTTCGACTAACCGGGCAAGCGACCTTAACCGCTTTGCTTCGACACCGGCGGCCACCGCAGCACTTGCGGCAAGGTGAATGTGATCGCGCCGCAGCCGCACCGTCTCAGGGGCCAGGGCCCGTGCCCTCGCCGATTCATCGAGAGGGTCGGGAACCCGACACCAGACCAGATACTCGTCGACCTCCTTCCTCAATGAAGTCGGCAAACGGTCCCAAGATACTCTTCCGGACGGTAGGCGATGGCTCGGGACCTCGATGGTTTGCAGGTCGGCAGCAGCGCCGGCGAGCTTGTTCCAATTAATCGCGACCGTACGGCGTTGAGCCCGCAGGTTGCGAACGAGGCTGTTGGTGTCGAGCTCGGCGAAGAAGCGCTCCATGACCTCGTCGTTGACCCCTGATGGCTCGATCTGGCGAAGCGTGGCCCAACGGGCAAACCGGGAAAGCCCATGGGCAATTGCTGCTGGCCTGCCGCGCAAAAGCGCCGCCCAGCTGCTGGCGGGCTCGACCTCCGCGGACTTGAGCATGTCGATCAGGCCCGAAGCGGTAATCGCCGCCGACAGATCGCTGCGCAGGTTGGCCCAGCGTTTTGAGCTGACCTTGGCCTGCGCCGGCGCCACGCCGTCGAGCTTGTTGCGGATGGCGGCAAGGTCCAGCGGGATCGCCGACAGCGGCTGCCCCATCACCTTGGCGAAGACCGAAAGCGCCGAACGAAGGTCGCGCTTTCTGGTCTCGGACAGAGCCGGATTGGCGAGCAGGCGATCGACAACGTCTTGCAGTGTCGCCTGGACGGAGGGCTTGGTGGCAGCACTGGGACTCATGGCATTTCCTCGTTTTTGTGGACCCTTAAGGCCCCGTGGGGCCAGCGGCGGTCAGGAGCGGTCATTCGGGATAACTAACATAAAGCAAATGGGGCATGTGCTCTTTGCTAGTATTCCCGAAACTATGCAACACATTGACATAACGTCACTTTCCATGACAGCAGGTGACAGGGTGACTAGAGGTCGCGGTGGCCGGCGATGAAGGCGTTTAGATCGCTCCCGGCGATGCGGACGATGCGGCCGAAGTGATGAGCGACCAGCTCACCGTCCCTGATGCGACGACGCACCGTGCGCACGCACACGTTCAGGATCTCGGCGACGTCTTCTGTCGTGCAGAATCTTTCCCCGAGAGTGTTGTGCTGCAGCGGAGTCGCACCGCGGCGGGCGTGTGTGACGAAACTCGCCAACTCAATTGAGCTGATCCGCAGTGCCCCGCCAAACCGATGTGCCACTAAGTTCTTGCGCTCGACCCAGCGGTGCACGGTTCGATCGGAAACAGCAAGGCGCTCGCCAACTTCGGCAAACGTATAGAATTTGCCGTCTTCTGCCCGCGCCTTTCGCTTGCGGCGCGCTGACGACACCAATTCGTCGTCTCGGTTTGCTTTCAATCCGCAGGCTTTTGCCGCGGGGGCCGGATGGCTTTGCTCGTCGTCGTAATTCTGGGCAGTCATTTTCGTTCTCACTCAGATTTCACCGGCCGGCGGCTTCTCTAAATGCCGGATTGCAATGCCGTTCGACGCCGCACTTTGGCAGTTTCGGTGCCTGTTAGGTGCGATTTCGCAAAAAACTGGAGTAGTCATGAAAATGCGCGACGGACTTCCGCCGCTGCTGGTCCATTCTGGCGTCGTCCCGACCGCCTTGGAATCCAGTGAAGAAGCATTGAGCCACCTTTTAAACGGGAGCCTGAGCCCTACTACGAGACACAGATGAGCGTGATGCGCTAGCGACCGTGCTCCGCTTTAATGCGAAGCTTTCGGGCAAAGGCTCCACGTGGTTCTGGCCGAAGATCACAGCTGCGATCACCGCTAAGCATCCCTGGCGAGTGATTGCGTGTGAAAGCTGTGGGACCGTGGTCGATTTAGACTTACGCGTGAAGCCGCGCGACCCCGAAGCTTCGATCCGCGTAGCACTTCGCGACGTTCGCTGCCCACGCTGCAACGGTCATGGAAGGCCGCGCATTGTCGGGCTTGCGCCGCATCCGTAGATTTGAGACCGACGTCTCGGATGGCGTTCACGATTGCCTGGAAGCCGTACCATCAGGCCGCGCCCCAAATTGGTTCGCAAAATAGTCTATACTTGGCATGTCATTGGAGGATGGATGGCTACTACTGTTGACCAGGCCTTTCGCGATTTAAAGAGCAGACTGGAAATCACCAGCCCGCAAACTGAGACCATTTCCGCGAGGCAGGCTCGCATCCGTGAAGTCATTGCCACCGCAATGACCGTTCAAGATAGCTTTCTTACGGGTTCCTACGCGCGGTCGACAATGATTGGACCGCTTAATGAGGCCGACATCGACATTTTCATGGTTCTCGACCCGAAATATTTCCACCACTACAATGGCCAGAATGGAGGACCGGCTGCCCTGCTCGATTATACCAAGCGCACGCTGCTTAAGACCTACACTCGTACCCCCGATATCAGCCGCAACGGTCAGGCGGTCACTATACGCTTTGATGATTTCGTGGTGGACGTTGTGGTTGGTTTCAATCGCAATGGTGGTGGATACATAATGGCCAACAGCCTCCGCAACAGTTGGCTTGAAACAGACCCAAAGAAGCACGTCGAGCTGGTCACCGCCTCTAACAAAGCACACAACGGGGACTTCGTGCCTCTCGTGAAAATGATTAAGGGCTGGAATAAAAGCAATGGCTCCTACTTTCGCTCCTTTCACTTAGAGGTCTTGGCGCTCGAAATTTTAAAAAACATAACCATTAGTGATTATCCATCGGGCTGTCGGTTTTTCTTCGACAAAGCCCGCGTCCTGGTCCGACAGAAGAACTCTGACCCGGCTGGTTATGGCGATGATGTTGGCGGCTACATCACTGCAGCCACAGTTGAGGATGCCGTTGCCAAATTCGAAAAGGCCTTCAACATTTCCGTCTACGCGGAACAAGCTGGAAATCGGGGAGAACACCGTCGAGCAATAGAGTATTGGGGCTCCCTTTTTAAAAACTATTTCCCCGCCTATGGCTGATAACACCGGCGAAAGACCAGAGTCGATTGCCCGCGATGAAATCATCCGCGAGGCAAAGCGGCTTGAAGAAACAACTCTTCACTCTGCCAAAGGACACTATTGCGCTGCACGCAGATGGAATGGCCGCAACCTCTGGCTCGGATTGCCAATGGTTGTTATTTCCTCCATTGCTGGTGCCGCGGCGTTTACCCATGCTGCAAAGGAGTATTTCTGGCTCGGTATCGTGGCAGGTGCCGCCTCTATCACTGTCGCTGTCCTTTCGGCCATAAATACTTTTCTCAACCCGAACGAGAAGGAAGCCGCCCACCTCACTGCCGCTCACGCCTTCGATAAGCTCAACAACGAGGCCCGTGTTTTTTGGTCCATTGAATGTTGGTACGGCACAGAGGAGACATTGACTGCGAAGCTCAAAGATTTGATTGCCCGCAAAGACCAACTAAATTCCGATAGCCCGCAAATTCCACGTTGGGCTTATCTCGAAGCCAAAAAAGGCATCAAGGAAGGCGAAGCATCGTTCCACGTGGATGAAATTCCACCCGCACAAGAGAGCGGTCGCGTCGGCGAGTGACTTGTTATTTCGAGCCGCGCGTGAAACGGTGTAGGATAAAAGCGGCGGCTCCAGCTCTGGCTCGGACACTCCGACATCAAACACACCGCGCGGTACTCGGAATTGAGCGCGAAGCCTTTCAAGGATTTCTGGCGCTGATCGAACCGGGCCTCGCCGACCAGCTCGAAGCCCTCGGCCAGCGATGCCGGGGCTTTTTTTCACGCCTTGGTCGGCGAGTGAGTTTCGGCGCATTGCGTGGAGGGCCGGGCTACTTTTTACGTACAACAAACCCACGAGGTGAGTAGTCCGGCCAGGTGTTCAATATCAACACCAAACCAACGGTTGGCCGATGAAGGAAGATGCCCCACCTCTTTCTGCGGTCTTACGGCCTTGGCTAAAAACCCCTATTACATCGAAGGTAAGTACTCCGCAGAGGGTGCTTGCGGCCTTAGGGGCTTTGCGGTCTTAGGCAGCCTCCACTAAGACCGCAGAGGGGCTTTGCGGAGTGATCTGTCCTTATTTTTCAAGCGTTTTTGCTAAGGCCGTAAGACCGCAGAAGGAGAAGGGGCTGGCAGTTGCGCCGCCACCTGGGCTGCGGGACCATCGCGTTCGCCAAATAGGTCCGAGAGAACATTGGCAGTAGGGGGTTGTCGTGGATTTTCTCGAATTCATCGCTCGCTCGGAATGGCCATTGGTAGTTGGCGGGACCGCCTGGCTTTTGCGACAGCCGCTAAAGGATATGATCGCTCGCATCAACATCACGAAAATAGATGCATGGGGTCTCAAGGCTGAATTCGAAAAGGGGCTTGCTAAGGTCGAGCTGCTCACTAAGCCGACTTCCGAAACTGCTTTGCCGCCTGAGAAACCTACGCTGTCCATCGCCGTGGACGAAGCTATCGAATCTAGGTTGAACAAGAATTCAAAGCGTCAATGGGCGGGGCCAACAACCGATCTGCCCTCGCCAGAAATGACGGTCCTAAATTCCTGGCGATTGCTTGAAGGTACGATGCGAAAATTCTGGGACGACAAGCATCCACGCCACGGCCCGACTTGGGTGCCGCCCGCACAGATTGAGCAAGCGGCGCGAGAATTAGGGTTTTCGGATGATGAAGTGGACTCACTGCTGGTGTTACGACGCCTCCGTAATGCGGTGGCTCATTCGGTTGACGTCCAGCTTAGTTGGGACGATGCGACGCGATTTAAACAATCAGTTGATCGCCTACTGACACGACTATTTGAAAAGAGCAAACCAAAGGACGAACACGGCGGCAAAGCCGCAAACAATAAAAACAAGTCATGACACCATCGTCGCGGTAGGGCGCCGCGACTGCGAGTGAGCAATTCAATGTTGACACGAAAAACCGTCCTAGTTTTGGGAGCTGGCGCAAGCCAGCCGTATAACTTTCCAACCGGCATAGAGCTTTCGACGATTGTAAGCGACGAATTTCGGCCAGGCCATTCAGTATTTGAGGCACTCAAAAACCTCGGCTACAGCGAAGCTGACATGACACAATTTCGTGAGGCATTTTACCATTCTGGAAGAAATTCGGTCGACGCATTCCTTGAGCACCGCGCGGACCTCCTCGATGCGGGCAAGCTAGCGATAGCTGCAATTCTCACCCCTCGCGAAAACCCCGAAATTCTCTTTAAGTATGACAACAGTTGGCTTCGACTACTTTACAAATGGGATGAACGCTCCGTTCGATGAATTTGCAAAAAACATGCTTTCGATAATTACCTATAACTACGACCGTAGCGTTGAACATTTTTTTATGACCTCGCTGCAAAATACCTACGGTCGAAATGTTGACGATTGCCTCCCGCTGGTCAATGCGATCCCGATCATCCACCTACACGGATCGCTGGGCCCCCTTCCGTGGCAGGTCAAAGCGGGCGAACCAAATCGACCCTATGATTATCAGATTAGCCGCGAGAACTTTGAAGTTTCTCGCACACACATCAAGATCATTCACGAGGATGTCCATGATGGACGCGATGCCGACTTTGCCCGCGCGAAGCAATTTCTAACTGATGCACAGCAAATCTTTTTTTTGGGCTTCGGATACAATCGAATAAATTTGGAAAGGCTGGGTGTAGGCAACCTTGATAAAACTGTGCAGACAATTTTGGGGACTTGCGTTGGGTTAGGCGGGGCAGACAGGGCGCAGGTATTCAAGGACAGCCTATCAAGGATTGATTTAATCACCGACGTTGATTGCTATGGGATGATAAGCGAACGTCTCCAATGGCAATGAGTCATCCGGTCTTTCCGCCCGCGTTATCGCACGGCCTCCCATAAAGTATAGCGGCATCCGGGTCGTCCCTGTCCTCGGGGCCCGGCTCAAATCAATCGGGATTTTTCACGTCTTCGGACGCGGGTCCGTTCGAGCTACGATCATGATCTAGTATGGTCTTTTTCGTTTGTTTCCGGCTGAAGGATTCCTTTGCCGCGTCACGCTTTCGGGACTTGCCTCTATTGCCCGCACGCCGCGTGTTGAGCAGAACGATGTCCTGCTTCCTCAATCCGCGGACGGGCGGAGCAATCGGTTCAACGTTACAATGATCCGGGATGCGCCAAAGCGTTTCAGGGCTGAGTGACGGTTCATCGCGAGAATGCGGCACCGTTTCTAGGCCAAAGCGCTGAAACCCCAACGCCGCTGCCACGATTAGCTCCGGCACAAACATGACCAACTGAAATGGCACCAACTCGTGCAAGCGCCGCGGGAAGGGCTTTTGACGATGCCGTTGCTTAACGTCAGATGCAACAAGTGCCGCAGCCGTTATTAGGTGCGCGACATCTCGATACGTGCTCCAAAGCTTCCAAAGACTTGCTTTTCCGGTGCCCCAGTGCTTTGCAATTGCGGCGACTAGCTCAACTGCCTTTCCAACACTTGGGCCGCCGCGCCGCGCCTGATGACCACTTTTGTGCAGGTCGTAGTAGCTTTGCAGGACATCTGCCACACGGACCCACTCGTATTGGATTCTGTTGAGCCGTTCAGGAACGATCCGTCCCCCGCTCCCCCAGGCGCGTAACAGGGCCATGAGCTTTTCGCGCTTTTTCGGGTCGCTCGGATAGCACATATGGCCGAGAAGCGCGATCGATTGAGTCGGAAACATCACTGTTCCTGCCTTCAATCGCGTTCGAAGAAAGCCATCGATGTCGTGTATCTCGACTCTATTCGGAAACGGCGGCATATCGATTGTGCGCATTTGGAACCCCCGTTAGCTGCCATCAGCGGGATCCCGCTTCACCGATTCGGGCAATCAAAAGGCAGAACCAAAAATGATACGATCCACCGTCAACGGTGGGGGGATCCACTTTGTCCAAAATGCGTTCAAGCGAAGCTTTGACTACTTCCGAGGCTTCATCAGCTCCAGATAGCTTACCCCGAGGGCGGCTGCGAGTTCGTAGACCGTCACGACCGTCGGATTGCGCCGACCCTGCTCAAGCCCGCTTATGTATTGCTGACTGAAGCCTGAAAGCTCAGCGAACCGCTCCTGGGTCAGGCCTTTCTTCAGGCGAACCCGACGCACGTTTTGCCCCACCAGCCTGCGCATATCCATGCGTCGAGGTCAGCGGATTACAAACTACAAGTTTATCAACTATAGTATGTACGCATTGAGGGCGGGACTATGGGCACGAGAGAAGTCCGCTGCGGTAATCCCGAATGCGGGGCGCTCAACCGCGTGCCAAGCTATTGGGTTCGCCGCGTGCCCAATTGCGGGAAGTGCGGCAGCAAGCTCCCAGAAAGTAAGGCGATCGAGATCGTTCGACACGTCTATTCGCTCCCAGGCGCTATATGGTTGGTAATTCCGTTCGTCGCCTTTGTCGTCTGGAGCTCCACCGCTCGCACGCCCGATACCAGCCATTCGGCAAGTTCAGAATGCACCGGCCACGCGCAGCCGCGGAATGGGATCTACCAGTGGTACGGGCCAATGTGGGGCCCGGACATTGCGCGCCTTACGATCAAAACCGCCGCTGGGTCGAATTATTTCATCAAACTCGAGGATCAGCTTGATCGACCCGTTCGCGCCTACTTTGTGCATGGCGGATCGACAGTCTCGGTTTCCGTACCGGTTGGAACGTTCACGTTGAAGTACGCAAGCGGTAGCTCGTGGTGCAACGAGCATGACCTGTTTGGCAGCCACACATCAGTCAACCAAGCTGACGAGACTTTCTCATTTCAGCGCGATGAAACACCGGACGGATATACGTCCACTACTGGATGGACTGTCGAATTGATCGAGCAGCCCCACGGGAACCTGCATATGCACGCAATACCCAGAGATCGCTTCTAGTCGACACTTAGGGCGCGTTCCCCGTGACAAATCCCATGCGACCTGCCGCACGAGACTACTCCAGTTTTTCGATGTCATTGCCCCAGCCCGCCGAGAGCATTGCTAGGTCTGCGGATGACAACGCGCGCGCCAATCTGCGTGCCGCGGGCAATGCGGGCTGGGTTTATGAGCCGAAAGGCTTTGTTAACGTCTGTGGCGGGTTCGGAACAGGGAGGCCGAGCAAGGTCTGCCTCCACGGATCACTTGATTTGCCAGGCCCCGGACGCGTCCGACTTGGAAGCTACGGACGACCTGCAGGTCATGGTCCCGATCACGCCGCAGGAGCTCGATGCGATTGAGACCTATCTGGCTGGCCTGCTTAGCGGTATCTTGGAGACGGACGAGCCGATGATGCGAGGGCCGACACGCGATGCGCACTAACCCTGCCCCTACATTGCGTGCAGCGCTTTACATGCGGGTCTCGACTGGGCGCCAGGCCGAACACGACCTTTCGATCCCCGATCAGCGCGGGCAATTGGCTTCCTGGTGTCGCGCCAAGGGACATGAGGTGGTTGCGGAATTTGTTGAGCCGGGCGCCTCCGGTACCGATGACCGCAGACCTGCGTTTCAGCGCATGATCGAACGAGCCTGTGACGGCGAGCGTGCGTTGGATCTCATCGTAGTGCACAGCTATAGTCGCTTCTTTCGGGAGGCTTTTGAGCAGGAGTTCTATTTTAGGAAGCTCGCCAAGCATGGCGTCAAAGTCGTTTCGATTACCCAGCCCGTTGGCGACGAGACCGAACCTGTGCAAGCCATGATGCGCAAGGTCATCGCCCTCTTCGACGAATACCAGTCGAAGGAGAACGCCAAGCATGTCATCCGCTCGATGAAAGAAAACGCCCGTCAGGGCTTCTGGAACGGAGCAATCTGCCCGCTTGGTTACAAACTGGTCGATGCGGAAAAGCGCGGGGTCAAAACCAAGAGACGGCTTGCCATTGATCCGGTCGATGCCGAAACAGTCCGACTGATCTTCAAGCTATACCAGTTTGGCGATGGCCGCAGTGGTGCCCTCGGCGTCAAGGAAATCGTCAAATGGCTTAACTCTCGCGGCTACCGTACCCGCGGCGGCACAACTTTCGGCGTTGGTTATCTGCACCGGACATTGACCAACACCGTCTACCGGGGCGAGTGGAAGTTCAATCGCGTGTCGAAATCCAAGGGGCGTAACAGCGAAGATGACGTCGTCACTGTATCGGTGCCGGCCATTGTTGAACCGGCCACTTTCGAAAGCGTCCAGCGGTTACTGCACGCGCGAAGCCCTAAAGTGGTGGCGCCGCGAGTGACAACGGGGCCGACCCTGCTAACCGGGCTGGCGGTGTGTGCAACCTGCCGCGGCGGCATGATGCTGCGAACCGGCACTTCGAAAAATGGCCGCGTCTACCGCTATTACACATGTTCGACCTGCGCGACCAAAGGCAAAGCGGTCTGCAAGGGCCGCTCGATTGCCATGGATCGGCTCGATAACCTCGTCACCGACCATCTCAAGGAGCGGCTTTTTCAACCTGAAAGGCTGGCGCAACTTCTAGGCGCCCTTGCCGCCCGCAGGGCCGAGAAGGCGCAGTCCGTCAGCGGGCGGATCATGGCTTTGCAGCGCGAGATAGCCGACAGTGAGGACAAGCTCAAGCGTCTCTATCGCCTCGTTGAGGACGGGCTCACTGAGATGGACGAAGTCCTCAAGGACCGGCTCAATGCTCTCAAGGCCGAGCGCGACAGGACCAAGGCCGCCCTGGACCGAGCCAAGGAGCAGGCAAGCCCTGCCATCCGGATTGACCCCGGTTTAATCGAGCAGTTTGGCCGGACCATGCGGGAGAACTTCAGCACGGGGCCGGTCCCCTTCCGTAAGGCCTATCTTCAGGCCCTCGTCGACGAGATCGAAGTCGATGACAAGCGGATCAGGATTAAAGGCAGTAAGGACGTGCTGGAAAAAGCCGTACTAGCGGCCCAATCCGGGCAATCAGGGTGTTCGCAGATGAGTACCAGGTGGCGCGCCCGAAGAGATTCGAACTCCTGACCCCCATATTCGTAGTCTGGTGCTCGATCATAAAAACGGGTCGAGCGCGCAGCTTTTCCCGGCAAGCAACGCGGAATGGATCGGTAGTAAAATCCGGCTTGGAATTTTGCCTTTCCAAAGGTGGGAAAAGACTACGGCGTCGATGAGCTGCAAGTACCAAGTTTCTGGGGCCTCATGCCAGATGCATGACGCCATGAATCGCCTACTTCTTGCCTACTTTTACGATTTCTTGATCGGGGATTTTCGGGCTAAGTGTTGGTGGGCGCACCAGGGCTCGAACCTGGGACCCGCTGATTAAGAGTCAGCTGCTCTACCAACTGAGCTATGCGCCCGGATTGCCGGCGGACCCAAGCCCGTGCGGCCGGGTTGCCTTAGCAAAGCCGCGCCGGGGTTGTCCAGCGGCGCGCCGCGACAAATAAAAAAGCCGCCGGGCGCTCCCGGCGGCTCTCTGGACGGTGGCGCGCGCTTGCGGCGAAACGCGTTGGCAACCGTCCGCTTCTCGCTTACTGCGGCTTCGGCGCGTTCTGGTCCACACCGCCAGGGCCGCCACGACCGCCAGGGCCGCGGTGCCAGCCGTGATGACCGCGGAAGCCCTGCTCGCCGCCGAGACGGGCGAGCACGACAAAGCGGTGCTTCTGGCCATCGTCGAGGCTCTTGTAGAGCGGGCCGGCGGCATCGGCGATCTTCTTCAGCGACGCGCCGCGGTCCGACATCACCTGGGCGCGCAGACCCAGGCGCTCGATCGGGTCCTTCGGCCGGTCGGCGCTGGCACGCGCGGCGAACCAGTCCGAGCGCTGCTTGTAGAAGTCGCGCAGCGCGGCTTCCACCGGCGGCCAAAGTTTTTCCTGATCGGGCGTCAGCGCGAGCCCGGTGTGAAGCGCAGCGAGGCGCGCGTCACCGAGGGCGGCGATGTCCGCCGCGGTCGGGCGCCAGCGCTGCGCGCGATCGGGACCGTTCGGCCCCTGCTGCGCGAAGGCCAGCGTCGTGCCGGCGATCGCAAGCGCGGTCGTTCCGGCCAGAACAGTCTTCCACATGGGGAATCCTCCAATGGGTTTCAGATGCGCGAAGTAGAATGACGCGCCAGATTTTCCTCAAGTTAAAGTTTGGACAGAGATTAAATGCATGCAATGTAGATGTATGCGCGTTCAGAATAAAATCGCGCAGGGAATCGCGTCCGCTTTCGTTGCTTTACGCCTCGTTCACATCATGCCGAGCAGCCGCGGCAGGAACAGCGTCAATTCCGGCCAATAGGTCACGATCATCAGGAAGAACAGCATGGTGATCAGCCAGGGCAGCACGGCAACGGCAAGATCGGTGATGCGCATCCCTGCAATCATCGACGCCACGT
>Ga0335083_10002477_pt1 | contig 24319 bp, 24 predicted proteins | sample Lox_Sample_42_FD_206716 | JGI IMG/M metagenome (GOLD analysis project Ga0335083, IMG submission 206716) | Soil microbial communities from Loxahatchee National Wildlife Refuge, Florida, United States - Lox_Sample_4.2 | ecosystem: Environmental > Terrestrial > Soil > Wetlands | place: USA...
GAACTTCCCGGTGTGCCTGATCACGGACCCCATGCCTCCATCTGATCAGGTCATGCCGCGCGGAAGAAGCACATGCGGCAAGCGCCGGGAAGAAAAACCAGGTGACCTTCTGCTTGCCAAGTGCTAGGGTCCTGAGCTTCGCGCTCACTGAAGGGGGTCAGTCATGCCCGCCGACGCCGGGGCAGCGGCCGCGGAAACGGCCAGAGAAGACGACGACATACCAGGAACCGAGGACGGCACGATCGCGGCCGAGCGCGCCCACCTGGCACGCTCCCGCGAGTTCCTGCACCTGATGCGCGAGAACGTGCTCACGCTCGCGCAGAACCCGATGGCCGGCGACCGGGTGAGCCTGGAATACCTCAAGGCCGACCTGTACCGCCGCGCCGAGGCGCTGAAGGACCTGCCCGACGCGCCGCTCTTCTTCGGCCGCCTCGACTACAGCGAACTCGCCGAGGCCGACAAGGACTTCGCCGGCGCTCGCCGGGGGGCTCCGGGGGGTAGTCCCCCCGGGGGAGCACTGCACATCGGCAGGCGCCACGTGCACGACCCGGACGGCACCCCGGTGGTGCTCGACTGGCGCGCGCCGGTGTCCCGGCCGTTCTACCGGGCGAGCCAGTCCGACCCGATGGGCCTGACGCTGCGCCGCCGGTTCGGCTTCGCCGGGGGAGCGCTTACCGCCTTCGAAGACGAGCGGTTTACCGGGCGCGGTGTAACAGGCAACCGTTCGGACGATCCCCTTGATAATCCGAGCAGGCTGCTGATCACGGAAATCGAGCGGCCGCGGTCCGGCCCGATGCGCGACATCGTGGCCACGATCCAGCCCGAGCAGGACGACATCGTGCGCGCAGGCGCGGGCACCACAGTCTGCGTGCAGGGCGCGCCGGGGACCGGCAAGACCGCGGTGGGCCTGCACCGGGTCGCCTACCTGCTGTACGCGCACAAGGAGCTGGTGACCCGTCGCGGCGTGATCGTCGTCGGCCCCAACCTGGCCTTCCTCTCCTACATCAGGAACGTGCTGCCCGCACTCGGCGAGCTTGACGTCACCCAGACCACGGTGACCGACCTGGTCGCGGCCACCCCCATCCGCGCCGCGGACACCGACGAGGCCGCCGTCGTCAAGGGTGACGCCCGGATGGCGGAGGTACTGCGCAAGGCGCTGTGGTCGCAGATCAGGCCGCCGAAGGAGGCGCTGGTTGTCAGCCGCGGCTCCCGGCGGCTGCGGCTGCCCGCCCACGAGATCGAGGCGCTCGCGGCCGAGCTGCGCGACCGCGGCGTCCGCTACGGCACCGGCCGCGACCTGCTCGCGCACCGCATCGCGCACGTGCTGCTCACCCAGCTCGAGTCGGCAGGCGAGACGTGCGACGACCGCACGCACGACGCGGTGCGCCGCTCCGCGCCGGTGCGCAAGTGCGTGGACGAGGTCTGGCCGAAGGCCGATCCGAAGAAGCTCGTCTTCGCACTGCTGTCCAGTCAAGAACTCCTGATCCAGAACGGGTTCGGCCTGCTCTCAGCGGCCGAGATTGCCGCGATCGCGTGGCAGAAGATCCCGCGCGGACTCGGCTCGGCCCCGTGGACCCGCGCCGATCAGGTGCTCATCGACGAGGCGACCGACCTCATCGAGCGCACGCCGTCGATCGCGCACATCGTGGTGGACGAGGCGCAGGACCTGTCGCCGATGGAGGTGCGCGCGATCGGGCGGCGCTGCGCCACTGGCGCGGCGACCGTGCTCGGCGACATCGCGCAGGGCACCACGCCGTGGGCCGCGACCTCCTGGCCCGCGCTCCTCATCCACCTGGGCAAGCCGGACGCGGCGGTCCGCGAGCTTGACGTTGGCTACCGGGTGCCCAGGCAAATCCTGGACTTCGCCTCGCTGCTGCTGCCGTCGATCGCGCCGGGCCTGGCGCCGGCCAGGTCGCTGCGCGCCGACGCGGGCGCGCTGCGGGTGACCCGGGTGCCCGCGGACGATCTCGGCGCACACGTGGCTGCCGAATGCGCGACGGCGCTCGGGCGGCCCGGCTCGGTGGCCGTCATCTGCGCGGACGCGCACCTGGAGGAGAACGCGCGGGCGCTGCAGGCTGCGGGGCTGCGCTTCACCGTGCTCGGCTCAGCAGAGGCCGCCGCAGAGGCTGCTGCAGAGGGCGACCCTGAGGCCGGACGGCTGACGCTGGTGCCGGTCACGCTGGCCAAGGGCCTGGAGTTCGACCATGTCGTGCTGGTCGAGCCGGGTTCGATCGCGACGGGAGAGGCATACGGGCTCAGACGGCTCTATGTGGCGCTGACCCGCGCGGTGTCGCGGCTTGCCGTCTTTCACGCCGAACCGCTGCCCGCCGAGCTTTCGTTACATACCATAGGAACCGGCCACACTTCTTGGCCCGTCCCGGCATTTTCGCCATGTACGTTGCAGCAACTAACAGAGCGACGGCATCCTTAGACGATCCAGTCTCGGCGAAAACTACGACCAGTAACAACGGTGGTGTTTCTGTGGAAGCCAAAGGCAATCTCACAGCAGCGACTGTCTACCTCGACAAGCTGGCAGAAGAGCTGACCAACAGAGGTCTTGAGTCCTGGGTCATGGCACCACCGGGCCGTGTACCGAGCGTGTACATCACCAATCCTGGTGCGCGCGCCCTTGAGGAGAACGTCTACGTCGACCGCTGCAAGGACGGCCTGTGGTGGTTCTGGTGGTCCTGGGCGGAGCGCATCTCGATTGCCGATGACCTTGACGCCGCCGCGACGGCGATCATCCGCGTCTTGTCGCTGCCGCGCACTCTCGCGGCAAGCTCTAACTAGGCATTCCAGGGAAGGCGACCGTGCTGCCGCTCCACGCGGTGGCCCGGTTCGCCGCCGTCTGCATCGCCTTCGCGGCGAAGAAGCGCAGATTCGGGTTGCTGACCGCGACCATCGCGAGGTAGGCCCTCGTCACGCCGTTCTCCAGTTCGGCGGCCAGGCGGCGCGCCGCTGCCGGGGTGCTGACCGCGAACGGCAGGTCATACGCCGGGCTTGACGCCACTGGGGTGGCACCGAGCCTGGTCAGCATCGCCTCCAGGTTGTCCCTGGCAAGCTGGTGCGTGTTCCAGTCGGCCTTCGCGTTCACCAGGTCGGCGCCGCTGAGCAGCGCGCCCGCCACACCGTAGCCGTAGACCGCGGCGTGCTCCGCCGCGAGCGCGTTCTGCAGCGCCGCGATCACCGCGGCGTTCCCGGCCATCAGCCGCCGATCCGCGCGCTCAGCACGCTGACATGCGTGGCCTCCGAGGCGGCGATCGACGCGTACAGCTGGGCGAGCGACGGCGACGCGCCGCCGAGACGGCTCATCAGCATCTTGATCGCGGCCTGCTCGGCATCGCGGAGCTGCGTCAGCGCCGCGGCCTGGGTGGCCCCGATCGCCGGCTTCGCGGTCACCGTCTCCGGGACGTGCTTGCCCTGCGGCTCGATGATATGGACACGTAGCTGTGCCAGGTGCGCCTCGTGCTCGGCGCGCAGCGGTCGGAGATGGGGTTCGAGCCCGGAATAAGCGGCGATGGCCTTGTTGTAGATCCAGATCAGGTTCAGCTCCGCGGTCACGGCATGCAGCAGCACGTGCGTCTGGTGCGACACCGTGGGTGGCGCGTCGAGCACGGCCGGGCCCTTGCAGGCGCTCAGCGCGAGAAACAGGGGCAACGCCGTGGGCGACGCGGCGAGCAACTGACGCCTTGACAGCATAGGCTCTAAGCATGCCATGTGGCGCGAGCCGCTGAGACGGCCAAGGGGACCGGCCCTGCCGGGACGGCCGTGGCGCGGTGTCGGCGTTCGGCGTCCCTGGCCTATACGCTGGACCTGGGAATACTAACCTGATAGAGCAGCGGCGCGGGGGCGCAGACGAGGAGGTCGAAATGCCCGGTGGCCTTCGCTCCACAGCGGCACCAGTAGACGACAGGAAGCTGGCCGGCCTGATCGAGCCCGTCGTCGCCGCTGCCGGGATGGACCTCGAGTCCGTCCGCATGTCCGTCGCGGGAAAGCGGCGGCTGCTGCGCATCGTGGTCGACAGCGACCACGGGGTGAGCCTCGACGACGCGGCCGACGTCAGCCGCGACATCTCCGCCCTGCTCGACGCTGGCAACGTGCTCGGTGAGACGGCGTATACGCTGGAGGTTTCCTCGCCGGGTGTGGACCGGCCGCTGACCGAGCCACGGCACTGGCGGCGGGCCCGCGGCAGGCTCGTCAAGGCGAAGGTGACAGGGGAGGGTTCCGTGGAGGGACGGGTGCTCGCGGCTGACGCCGACGGCGTCACGCTTGGCCTGCCAGCCGGCGAGCGCAGAATCTCCTACCCGGACCTGGGCGCGGGCAGCGTCCAGGTGGAGTTCGGCCGGATTCCGGACGCCGAGCTCGACGAGTTCTCTGACGATCCGGAACCCGACGACGCGGCGTTTGAGAACGACGCCGACCTTGGAGCTGGCGGCGATGGACATTGACCTGAGCGTCCTGCGCAGTCTCGAGAGCGAGAAGGACATCTCGTCAGAAACGGCGATCAAGGCGATCGAGGACGCGCTCCTGATGGCCTATCACAAGACCGATGGCGCCAATCCGGCGGCGCGTGTCGAAGTGAACAGGAAGACCGGGCACGTCACGGTCTGGGCCAAGGAGACGGACTCCGACGGCGCGACCGGCAGGGAGTACGACGACACGCCGGCCGGCTTCGGCCGCATCGCCGCCACCACCGCCAGGCAGGTGATCCTGCAGCGGCTGCGTGACGTCGAGGACGAGATGACCTTCGGCGAGTACGCCGGGCACGAGGGCGACATCGTCGCCGGAGTGATCCAGCAGGGCAAGGATCCCCGCACGGTGCTCGTTGACCTCGGCAAGATCGAGGCGGTGCTGCCGCTCGCCGAGCAGGTGCCCGGCGAGCGTTACGTGCACGGCGAGCGGATCCGCTGCTACGTGTGGCGGGTGCGCAAGGGGCACCGCGGCCCGTCGGTGACCCTGTCGCGCACCCATCCGGATCTGGTCCGCAAGCTGTTCGCGCTCGAGGTGCCGGAAATCGCGAGCGGCGCGGTGGAGATCGTCAAGATCGCCCGCGAGGCCGGGCACCGGACCAAGATCGCGGTGCAGTCGCACCAGCAGGGCGTCAACGCCAAGGGCGCGTGCATCGGGCCGGTCGGCAGCCGGGTGCGCAACGTGATGGCCGAGCTGCACGGCGAGAAGATCGACATCGTGGACTACTCGGACGACCCGGCGGAATTCGTCGCGAACGCCCTGTCGCCCGCCCGGGTGACCCGGGTGGACGTGGTGGACCGCGACGCGATGGAGGCGCGGGTCACCGTGCCCGACTACCAACTGTCCCTGGCCATCGGCAAGGAAGGCCAGAACGCCCGGCTTGCCGCGCGGCTGACCGGCTGGCGGATCGACATCCGCTCGGACGGCGCCGCGGACGCCTCGGCGCCAGCGCCGCGCAACCCGTCTGCACAGGGAGCCGCGGCCAAGGCGGTACCCGAGCCCGCGGCCGATGCCGCACAGGAGCCCGCCGCCGAGGCAGCGGACGCCTAGGGGGTAGACTTGCCTGGCAATGATCGCGCGAGCCAAGCTGCCTGAGCCGGGGAAGAAACCCCTGCGCTCCTGTGTTGGCTGCAAGGAACGCTCGGTTAAGTCCAGTCTGCTTCGCCTGGTGGCGGTCAGGGACGGCATCGTGCCCGACCCCCAAGCGCGGCAGCCGGGCCGGGGGGCATACCTGCATCCCAGCCTGGCCTGTTTCGAACTGGCGCAGCGGCGCCGGGCGTTCTCGCGTGCACTGCGCGTCTCGGGTTCGCTTAGTGCCGCACCGCTGGCCTCGTACCTTTCCGAGCGGAATGGTGCGCGGCCGGGAAGTACACTGGACATGACGGAAAACCTGTACGGAAAGCAGGTCGAGAAGCTATGAGCGCTCGATGAGCACAAGGCGATGAACGGCACGAACTGACGCCGGCCCGGAGCAGCCCCTATGCACCGGATCGGCCGATGATCCGGTTTTAAGGCCCTGGAAGGGCCGGGCAGAGGAGCATAGTGGCGAAGGTCCGGGTTTACGAACTCGCGAAGGAGTTCGGGGTAGAGAGCAAGGCTGTGATGGCCAAGCTCGAAGAAATGGGCGAGTTTGTGCGTTCGGCGTCCTCGACGATCGAGGCGCCCGTGGTTCGCAGGCTCAAGGAAGCGTTCAACAACGGCAGCGGCAAGTCCGGCGCTGCGTCTGGCGGTCAGGGACGGCGCGAGCAGGGCGGCGGTGGCTTCAGCGGCCCGCGCCCGGGCGGCGACCGCCCGGCACGGGTCCCGGACAGCGTCGGCCAGAATGGCGCGCCCGCGCCAAGCATGCCGGCCGGCCAGGGACCGCGGCCTGGGCCGCGTCCCGTCCCGCGGCCGGTGCCGCAGGCTCCAGGCGCGCCCGCGCCAAGCATCCCCGCGGCTCCCGCGGCGGCGGCTTCAGCCGCGCCCGCCGCTCCTGCGGCGCCCGTGCGTCCCGCTCCGGCGGGCCCGCGTCCGGCCGATGCCGGCGCTCCGGGCCCGCGCCCGGCGGCGCCCCGTCCGGCCGCGCCGAGTCCCGGCGCCCCAGCGGGCGGCGTCCCGGCGTCCGGCGGCTCGCAGGGCACCGTGCCTGGTGCCCCGGGCAGCGGAGCTCCGCGTCCCGGCGCGCCGCGTCCAACAGCACCGGGTCCGCGGCCTGCCGCTCCCGGGCAGCGCGGCCCGCGTCCTGCTGGCCCTCGGCCAGGCAACAACCCGTTCAGCTCTACGGCGACCGGCATGGGCGCCGCGCCCGCCGCGCGTCCCGGCGTGGACAGGGACCGCCCCGAGCGCAGCGACCGGCCCGAGCGCGGCGACCGGCCCGACCGCGGCGACCGGCCCGAGCGCAGCGACCGGCCCGATCGCGGTGACCGTGGCCCGCGTCCCGGCGGCGACCGCGGCTTCGGCGATCGTGGCCCGCGTCCCGCTGGCGACCGCGGTTTCGGTGACCGTGGCCCGCGTCCCGGCGGCGGTGGCGGTTTCGGTGACCGTGGCCCGCGTCCCGGCGGCGGTGGCGGTTTCGGTGACCGTGGCCCGCGTCCCGGCGGCTACGGTGACCGTCCCGCCGCGGCCGACGGCGGCGCGCGTCCCGGTGGTCCCCGTCCTGCCGGTCCCGCCGGTCCTGGCGGCCCGCGTCCTGGCGGCCCGCGTCCCAGCCCGATGAGCATGCCGTCCCGTCCTGTTGGCCCCGGTGGCGGTCCAGGCGGCGGACGTCCCGGCGGTCCCGGTGGTCCCGGTGGTCCCGGCGGCCGTGGCCCGCGTCCCGGCGGTGGCGGCGGCTTCAGCGGCCCGCGTCCCGGTGGCGGCGGAGGCCGTCCGGCCGGTGCGGGCACTGGCCCGCGTCCCGGTGGCGGTGGCGGCTTCAGCGGCCCGCGTCCCGGCGGTGCCCCCGGTGGCGGCGGTCCCGGCGGTGGTGCCGGCCCGTCCCGTCCTGGTGGCGGTGGCGGTGGCGGTCGTGGCCGCCCGGGCGGCGGCGGTACCGCTGGCGCGTTCGGCCGTCCCGGCGGCAAGCCGGGCCGTGCCCGCAAGTCGAAGAGGCAGCGCAGGCAAGAGTTCGACAACATGCAGGCCCCGACGATCGGCGGCGTGCAGATTCCGCGCGGCCAGGGTCAGGTCATCCGGCTCAGCCGCGGCGCTAGCCTGTCCGACTTCGCGGACAAGATCGGCGCGAACCCGGCCAGCCTGGTGCAGGTGCTGTTCCACCTCGGCGAGATGGTCACCGCCACCCAGTCGGTGAACGACGAGACGCTGCAGCTGCTCGGGGCCGAGCTCAACTACAACGTCCAGGTCGTCTCCCCCGAGGAAGAGGACCGCGAGCTGCTCGAGTCGTTCGACATCGAGTTCGGCGAGGACGAGGGCGACGAGGAAGACCTCGAGGCGCGGCCTCCGGTGGTCACGGTCATGGGTCACGTCGACCACGGCAAGACCAAGCTCCTCGACGCGATCCGGCACACCAACATCGTCTCGAAAGAGGCGGGTGGCATCACCCAGCACATCGGTGCCTACCAGGTGCAGACCGAGGTCGACGGCGAAGAGCGGAAGATCACCTTCATCGACACCCCGGGTCACGAGGCCTTCACGGCCATGCGTGCCCGCGGCGCGCAGACCACGGACCTCGCGGTCCTGGTCGTCGCGGCCGACGACGGCGTGAAGCCGCAGACCACCGAGGCGCTCAACCACGCCCAGGCGGCCGGCGTGCCGATCGTGGTCGCGGTCAACAAGATCGACAAGGAGGGCGCCGACCCGAACAAGGTCCGTGCGCAGCTCACCGAGTACGGTCTTGTCGCCGAGGAGTTCGGTGGCGACACCCAGTTCGTGGACGTGTCCGCGACCAAGGGCATCGGTCTCGACAAGCTGCTCGAGGCGATCGTCCTGACCGCGGACGCCTCACTCGATCTGCGGGCCAACCCCGACCAGGACGCCCAGGGCGTCGCGATCGAGGCCCAGCTCGACAAGGGCCGCGGCCCGGTGGCGACCGTGCTCGTGCAGCGCGGCACGCTGCACGTCGGTGACTCGATCGTGGCAGGCGAGGCCTACGGCCGCGTGCGGGCCATGCTCGACGAGGACGGCACGCAGCTGTCCGAGGCGCCGCCGTCGCGTCCGGTGCAGGTGCTCGGCCTTACCGCGGTGCCGAAGGCGGGCGACAACTTCCTCGTCGTCTCCGACGACCGGATGGCCAGGCAGATCGCCGAGCGCCGCGAGGCGCGCGAGCGGACTGCCCAGTTCGCGCAGCGCCGCCGCCGGGTGACGCTGGAGGACCTGGAGTCCGCGCTGAAGGCGGGCGAGCGCGAAGAGCTGCTGCTGATCATCAAGGGCGACGTGTCCGGATCGGTGGAAGCCCTGGAAGACGCGCTGCTCAAGCTCGACGTGGGCGAAGAGGTCTCGCTGCGGGTCATCGGCCGTGGCGTCGGCGCGATCACGCAGGACGACGTGAACCTGGCCATCGCCTCTGACGCGGTGATCATCGGCTTCAACGTCCGGCCGGCCGGCCGGGCGGGCGAGCTGGCACAGCGCGAGGGCGTCGACATCCGCTACTACTCGATCATCTACCAGGCGATCGAGGAAGTGGAAGCCGCGCTCAAGGGCATGCTCAAGCCCGAGTTCGAAGAGGTACAGCTCGGCACGGCGGAGGTCCGCGAGGTCTTCCGTGTGCCGCGCGTCGGCAACGTCGCGGGCTGCCTCGTCCGCTCCGGCACGATCACCCGTAACAGCAAGGCGCGCATCATCAGGGACGGCGTGGTCATCTCCGACAACCTCACGGTGGAGAGCCTGCGCAGGTTCAAGGACGACGCGACCGAGGTCCGCGAGGGCTACGAGTGCGGTATCGGCGTCGGCTACAACGACATCAGGATCGAGGACGTCATCGAGACGTTCGAGATGCGGGAGAAGCCGCGTGCCTAACGCGGCCCCGCCGACGATCACGTGTACGTAGCCGCACTAACCCTTGACGTGCTGCTTGGCGACGTCCGCTCGCTGAAACAGAAGCGGTCAGTCGTCAGGCCGCTCGTCGCCGAGCTGCGCCGCCGCTACCCTGGGGTCGCGGTCGCCGAAACGGGTCACCTTGACCTGCACAGGCGAGCCGAAATCGGGGTAGCGGCGGTGTCGGCCACCGCCGGGAACGCCAGCCAGCTGCTCGAGGAATGCGAGCGGCTGGTGGCCGGCCACCCGGAGATTGAGCTGCTGTCGGCGCGACACCGGCTCTACAGCGAAGAGGAATTACCCGACCGAGACGGGGTGACCGACCATGGACGACGCCCGCACGCGACGCCTTGCCGAACGGATCGCGAAGATCGTCGCCGAACTGCTTGAGCGCCGGATCAAGGACCCCAGGCTCGGCTTCGTCACGGTGACCGAGGCCAGGCTCACCAACGACCTGCGCGAGGCGAAGGTCTTCTACACGGTCTTCGGCACCCCGGAGGAGCGGGAGGACACCGCCGCCGCGCTGCGCAGCGCGACCGGCATCATCCGCTCCGAGGTGGGCCGCCTGATCGGACTGCGGCACACACCGTCTCTCGAGTTCATCGCCGACGCGCTCCCCGAGAACGCGCAGCGGATCGATGACCTGGTCGCCACGGCGAAGCAGCGCGACGAGGAGCTTGCCCGCGCCCGCGAGGGCGCGCAGTGGGCCGGCGACCCCGACCCGTACAAGAAGCCGGCCGATGACGACTGGGAAGACGAGGATGACGACGACTGGGACGAAGACGACTGACCGTCCGGCCCCGTGGCCGTCCGGCCTGCTGATCGTCGACAAGCCGGCCGGGCTGACCTCGCACGACGTCGTCGCGCGGGTCCGCCGCGTGGCGCACACCCGCCGCGTCGGCCACGCGGGCACGCTCGACCCGATGGCCACCGGCGTCCTCGTCATTGGCATCGAGAAGGGCACCCGCCTGCTCGGCCACCTCGCGCTCACCGAGAAGACCTACGAGGCGGTGATCCGCCTCGGCCAGTCGATGACCACCGATGACGCAGAGGGCGAGCCCGTCGGCGACGTCGTCCCGGCGGTCCGCGTGGTTTCCGGCGCGGACCTGAACGCGCAGATCGCCCGGCTGACGGGCGACATCATGCAGGTCCCGTCCAGCGTCAGCGCGATCAAGGTCAACGGCCAGCGCGCCTACAAGCTGACCCGGGCGGGCGAGGCGCCGGAACTGGCCGCGCGCCCGGTCACCATCCACGAGTTCCAGGTCCTCGGCCTCAGCGGCGAGGGCGATTTCATCGACGTCGCCGCCCGAGTCCGCTGCTCGAGCGGCACCTACATCCGCGCCCTCGCCCGCGACCTCGGCGCCGCTCTCGGCACTGGCGGCCACCTGACCGCACTGCGCCGCACCGACGTCGGCCCGTACACCCTGACCCAGGCGCACACACTCAAAGAGCTCGAAGACCAAGGTTCTGCCGCGCCAGATCCCGCGGCAGAAGGCTGGCTGACCCCGCTCGCCGAGGCCGCCGCGGCCGCGTTCCCGCGCCTCGACCTGACTGCCGACGACGCCCGCCGTCTCGCCCAGGGCGCCAAGCTTCCCCTCCCGGCGGACGCGGTCCTGACCGTCCAGCCCGGTGACCCAGTCGCGGCCTTCGACCCGGACGGTGCTCTCGCCGCCCTGGTCACCGCCGAGTCGGGCCGCCTCCGCTCGCTGGCCGTCTTCACCGCCGCGTCCTAGACCCCCTTGCGCGGAACCCGCGCCGCTGGCGTATGGTCACCGTATCCGATTATGGCACCGTTTCCGGTTTGTGAACTCTTGACCTGACCGGGTACGAATTCGGTAGGCAGAACGTCGAGATTCAACTGCAATCATTGTCAAAACTGCCAACCATTGCGCAAACCGTTGATACGGCGGTACAACGATGCGGATGATGGTTCCAACTCCTGCGCCTCGCGGAGCCGCGGACGAGCCGCCGGCGGTCCGCGTTACCGGGCTGCACAAGCGCTATGGCGAGGTGACCGCTCTCGCCGCGACGGACCTCTCGGTCCTGCCGGGGGAGTTCTTCACCCTGCTCGGCCCGTCGGGCTCTGGCAAGACCACGCTGCTGCGGCTCATCGCGGGATTCGAGCGTCCGGACGGCGGGAGCATCGCGCTGGCAGGAAGGGACGTCACGCGGGTTCCGCCGTTTGCCAGGAACGTGAACACGGTTTTCCAGGACTACGCGCTGTTCCCGCACATGACGGTCGCGGAGAACATCGAGTACGGCCTGAAGGTTCACCGGGTCGGCAAGCAGGCACGCAGGGAACGGGTGGCCAAGGCGCTCGACATGGTCCAGCTCGGCAGCCTGGGCGGCCGTAAGCCCGGGCAGCTGTCCGGCGGTCAGCGCCAGCGGGTCGCGCTGGCCAGGGCGATCGTCAACGAACCGCAGGTGCTGCTGCTCGATGAGCCGCTTGGTGCACTCGACCTGAAGCTGCGCCAGCACATGCAGCGCGAGCTGCTCCGCATCCAGCGCGAGGTCGGCATCACGTTCATCTACGTGACGCACGACCAGGAAGAGGCGCTGACGATGAGCGACCGCATCGCGGTGCTCAATCACGGCAGGATCGAGCAGGTGGGGCTGCCTGCCGAGGTTTACGAGCACCCCAAGACGGCGTTCGTCGCGGACTTCATCGGCGTCTCGAACCTGATCGAGCGGGGCGGCCGTCAGCTCACCGTGCGCCCGGAGAAGATCACGCTGCTCCCCGACGAGGCCGCCGGGCCGTCCGGGGCACACGTCGAGCCGGGCACGATCAGGGACGTGATCTACGCGGGCGTGCTCACGCGTTACGTGGTCGAGCTCGACGCGGGCGGCGAGCTGACGGTAAGCCGCCTCAGTGACCCAGGAGCGGACGGGATGCCATCCGTCGGCGCGCGAGTGCGCGTCGCCTGGCAGGAACGGCAGGCCTTCACGATTTCCGAGCAGGCGTCCGGCGCGGTCGTCGCCGGAGCAGGGGAGGGCTAGAACGACATGAGCAGATCCAGACAGCGACGCACCGCACGTTCGGTGATCGCCATCAGCGCGGGACTTGCCGCGTTGTCCCTGACCGTCGCCGCGTGCAGCAGTTCAAGCAGCACGCCGTCGGCGGCCGCGACCAGCAGCGGCACCGGCAGCGCGACCACGCAGCCGGGCACCGCCGGACTTACTGTCCCCACGGCGAACCTTCCGGTGCTGCAGAAGGTGGGCAAGGGTGAGGGCCAGCTCAACCTGATCGCCTGGGAGGGCTACCTCGACCCGTCCTGGGTGAAGCCCTTCGAGCAGCAGACCGGCTGCCAGGTCAACGCCAAGTACGCCGGCTCCTCCGACGAGATGGTCTCGCTGATGAAGAACGGCGGCGGCGGCCAGTACGACATGGTTTCCTCCTCGGGCGACGCGGACCTGCGCATCCTGTACGGAGGCGACGCGCACCCGGTGAACATGGCGCTCATCCCGGCTGCCAAGGACTTCTTCCCCGCCTTCCAGGCTCCCGCGTTCAACACGATCAACGGCGTGCACTACGGCGTGTCCCTGCAGTGGGGCCCGAACGTGCTGATGTACAACACCAAGGACTTCACGACCGCCCCGACCACCTGGTCGGTGCTGTACAACCCCAAGTACAAGGGCCAGATCACGGTCCCCGACAACCCGATCCAGATCGCGGACGCGGCGCTGTACCTGGAGAAGACTAAGCCGAGCCTGGGCATCACCGACCCGTACGAGCTGACCCAGCCGCAGTTCCAGGCCGCGGTGGCGCTGCTCGCCGCGCAGAAGCCGCTGGTGAAGAAGTACTGGGCGCTGGCGTCGGAGGAGATCTCCGACTTCCAGAACGGCAACGTGACCGTGGGGGCGGGCTGGCCGTACCAGGTCAGCACGCTGAAAGCGGCCAATTTCCCGATCGGCTCGACCGTCCCCGCCGAGGGGGCCACCGGCTGGGCGGACACCTGGATGCTGGCCGCGAAGGCGCCGCACCCCAACTGCGCCTACATGTGGATGCAGTACATCAGCACGCCGCAGGTGCAGGCCAAGCAGGCGGTCACCTACGGCGAGACCCCGGACAACTCGAAGGCGTGCGCCTACATGGACAAGCTGCAGGCCGGCTCGTGCGCCGAGTACCACGCCAACGCCCCGGCCAGCTACCTGGCGTCGATCAGCCTCTGGAAGACGCCGCTCGCCACGTGCGACAACGGCCAGACCAACTGCGTGCCCTACGCCGACTGGGTCACCGCATGGAACACCCAGGTTAAGTAGCCGGCGATCAGATGACCGATACAGCGGGAACCAGGCAGGTAACGCCTGAGCGGGAAAGCGTCGATCAGGGGTGGCGGCTTCGGCTGTCGACCGCACTGTGGCGCCGCCCGTGGGCGCGGGCGACGCTGCTGCTCACTCCGCCGCTTGCCTGGTTCCTGCTGGTCTACGTCGCCTCGCTGGTCGTCCTCCTGGTCACGGCGTTCTGGTCGATCAATCCGTTCACCACGAACATCGACAAGACCTGGACGCTGTCGAACTTCCAGCAGATATTCACCACCCCGGCATACTTGTCGGACATCGGCCAGACGGTCGCGATGGCCGCCCAGGTGACCGTGACGGACGCGATCATCGCGTTCCCGTTCGCCTACTTCATGGCGCGGGTCGCCGCGCCGCGGACGCGGACCGTGCTGTTCGTGGCGATCTTGCTGCCGCTATGGGCGAGTTACCTGGCGAAGGTCTACGCGTGGGTGCTGATCTTCACCAACCACGGCTTCCTCGACTGGCTGGTGGGCGGCATTGGCCTCGGGCACCCGCAGCTCATCTATACGAACTGGGCCGTGTACGCGGTGTTCTGCTACATCTGGCTGCCCTACATGATCATCCCGGTGTACGGGGCGCTCGAGCGGGTGCCCGCCTCGCTGATCGAAGCGTCGCAAGACCTGGGCGGGCGGACCTGGCGAACCACGAGGTCGGTGCTGCTCCCGCTGGTGCTGCCGGGCATCGTGGCGGGCTCGATCTTCACGTTCTCGCTGACCCTGGGCGATTACATCACGCCGCTGCTCATCGGCGGCACCAGTGCGAACTTCATCGGGAACGTCATCTACACCAACATCGGCATCGCGAACAACGTGCCGTTCGCCGCCGCGATGGCGCTGGTGCCAATCGTCATCATGAGCGTGTACCTGGCGTGCGCCAGGTGGCTCGGCGCGTTCGAGGCCCTGTAGGGAGGCGGCGGTAGCCATGGAATCCAGGGGCTTGCGGATCGCGCTTCGCATATGGGTCGCCCTCGTGCTGCTCTTCCTGTTCATACCGATCGCGCTGATCGTGCTCTACGCGTTCAACAAGTCGAACATCGAGAGCTGGCCGATTCGCGGTCTCACCACGCACTGGTTCTCTGTCGCCTGGCACGATGCCCAGGTGCGTGCGGCGCTGTGGCTGTCGGTGCGGGTGGGCGTGGCCGCGACCGTGCTGGCGCTGATCCTCGGCGGCATGGTGTCCTTCGCGCTGCACCAGTTCCGGTTCTTCGGCAGGGACGCCATCTCGCTGCTGCTCGTGCTGCCCATCGCGCTGCCTGGCATCATCACCGGCATCGCGCTGAACTCGTTCTTCACCTTCGCCGGGATTCAGTTCAGCACGCTGACGATCGTGGCCGGGCACGCCACGTTCTGTATCGTCGTGGTCTTCAACAACCTGATCGCCCGGCTGCGCCGGCTGCCGGGCTCGGTCACCGAGGCGTCCATGGACCTCGGCGCGCGCGGCTGGCAGACGCTCCGCTACGTGACGCTGCCGCTCAGCGCGACGGCGCTGGTGTCCGGCGCGCTGCTGGCCTTCGCGCTGTCCTTCGACGAGGTCATCGTGACCATCTTCACCGCGGGCGCGCAGAACACGCTGCCGCTGTGGATTTTCGGCGCCATCCGCCTCGGCCAGCAGCTGCCCGAGGTCAACGCTGTGGTCACCATGGTCATCCTGCTGACGCTCATCCCGGTGGTCCTCGCCGCGCGGCTCGCCGGGGCGGGCGCGCTGAGCCGCTCCGGGGGAGGGCGCGGCTGAGCCCATCGGCTTAGGTTTCGGCCGCCACATGGAACCCGCAGCCGGTTGTCTCCACGTAGGCGCTCTTGGACCCGCTGGACTCGAGCGTCACGGTGTCGAGTTGTCCCGTCACGGAGTCGTCCTTGCCCTTGGTGGCACTGCCGAAGTCGAGCTCGGTCCCGGGAGCCCTGAAAGTCGGTCGCGTGGACGACTACCTTCGCGCGCGCCGTGAACACGCCGGTGTCGCCGAGCCCGTACTGGTTGAGCGCGAACGGCACGGAGCTCCCAGGAGCTCCCCCTGCTTAATGGCCGCACCTTAACCGGAACTTACTACACCCAAAGCCCTTTCCCTGGTCCATTTTTAGTGACTAAGCGGCCCAAAGATACGAAATGAAACAATAGTCGCTGATCCCCAAGAGCTCCTGCTCCTGCTCGCTCCTGCTCCTGCGCCGGGTGCGCCGTTGCATAGCCGGCGACCACGACTCTTCGCCTTTGCATAGCTGGCGCCTAGACATTTGCCGCAAATCGGACGTAAAAGTGGGCGTCACCTATGCAAAGGCGGAAATTGTGGGGCCCAGCTATGCAAACAGGTGGTCGCCGGTCGGGCAGGGGCCGGGCTTCGCACGCCGCCGCACGCAAACGCCGGCCCCCGGCGGTCACCTTGCCGGGCCGCGTGACGCACGCCTCGCCTCCGCCGGCACGGGCGCGGCATCCGGTCCGGCGGCGCATGGCTAGGCTTGTGTTGAGCTAAGGAGGGCCGGGAGTCGTGTACCGCTGGCAGGGCATGGATGAGGTGCCCGCAGGATGGGGCGAGTCGGTTGTCACGATCGGCGTGTTCGATGGCGTGCACCGTGGTCATCAGCGCATCGTCGCCCGCGCCGCCGAGATCGCGGCGCACCGCGGGCTGCCTGTCGTGGCGATCACCTTCGACCCGCACCCGGACGAAGTGATCAGGCCGGGCAGCCACCCGCCGTTCCTGTGCTCGGCCCGCCGTCGCGCCGAGCTGCTCGGCGGCCTCGGCGTTGACGCGGTGTGCGTTCTCCCCTTCACCCTGGATTTCTCCAGGCTGGACCCCGACGAGTTCGTCCGCCAGGTGCTCGTCGAGCGGCTGCACGCCGCATCGGTCGTGGTGGGGGAGGACTTCCGCTTCGGCCACAAGGCGGCCGGCGACGTCGCGCTGCTCGACAGGCTGGGCGAGAAGTACGAGTACACCACGGAAGGGCTGCCGCTGCTCGTGCTCGACGGCGTGACGATCTCCTCCACGGCCATCAGGACCCTGCTCATGGCCGGCGACGTGTCTGAGGCGTCGAAGCTGCTCGGCCGCCCGCACCGCGTCGAGGGCGTGGTTGTCCGCGGCCATCAGCGCGGCCGCCAGCTCGGCTTCCCGACCGCGAACGTGGAGTCACCGCCGCACACGGCAATCCCCGCCGACGGCATCTACGCCGGCTGGCTTGCCACCCTGGACGAGGCGGGCCACGAGACGAGCCGCTGGCCCGCCGCGATCTCGATCGGCACCAACCCCACATTCGACGGCCAGGTCCGCACCGTCGAGGCCTACGCTCTCGACCGCACCGACCTCGACCTCTACGGCCTGCACGCCGCGATCGACTTCGCCGTCCGGCTGCGCGGCACCCTCCGCTTCGACTCCATCGACGCCCTCGTCGACCAAATGCGCAAGGACGTCGACCAAGCACGCGACATCTGCGCCGGCCGATAACCGCCAATTTGCGCAACACATTGCCATTGGCAATACATTGCCGCAGGTTACAGAGATTTTTCATGATTTTATTCGCGTAATGCGTGAATTGATCTTGATGACTCGTTAGCGTGATTTGCATGTCACTCGAAGAGCGCGTCTCGGTCGTCGAGAAAGATGTCACGGCCCTGCACGCATACGCACAACGCACCCACGCCGAACGGCAGGGCTGGTACACAGAGTTCCGTGATGCCCGGGCCGAGGTTCGCGGCTGGGCCGAGTTCGCCGTCAAGGCCAACGACAAGGTGGACAAGATGAGCGAGTTCTACAAGATCGTCGAGGGCGAGGTTAAGCAGGTCGGCGCCAGGCTCATCGTGATCGAGGGCCGCCTGGATGGCGTCGACACCCGCATCGGCAGGATCGAGGGCCGCCTCGACGGCATGGAGACCCGCCTGGACGGCATGGAGACCCGCCTGGGCAGGGTGGAGAGCCGCCTGGACGGGGTGGAGAGCCGCCTGGACGGGGTGGAGAGCCGCCTGGACGGGGTGGAGACCCGGCTCGGTCGGGTCGAGGGCCGCCTCGACGGCATCGAGGTCACGCTGAAGGATCAGGGGGACCTGCTCAGGCAGATCCTCGCCAAGGTCGCCTGACCGCACGTCCGGTAAGCCGAGAACCCGGCTCTGTGTCCGATAGGAGCGGTCGCGGAGCCGGGCGGCTTTTCCCGGCTCGGTCAGAGTCCCCGCTACTGCATGGTACTGTGAAACGCTACCGGTAACATGCCGGTCGGGATTGGCTGCACCCTCATCGCGGCCGTCTCCTACGGGGATTCGAACTCTTTCATTTTTAAGGAGCCACGTGCCGCTCGATGCCGAAGTTAAGAAGCAGATCTTTGCGGAGTACGCGATCAATGAGGGTGACACCGGTTCGCCGGAGGTCCAGATCGCGCTCATGACCCGCAGGATCAACGACCTGAACGAGCACCTCAAGGTGCATCAGCACGACCACCACAGCCGCCGCGGCCTGCTGCTGCTCGTCGGCCGCCGCCGCCGCCTGCTCGGCTACCTGCGTAACACCGACATCACTCGGTACCGCACGCTGATCGAGCGCCTCGGCCTGCGCCGATAGCCCAGGTTCGCACGGAGTCCGGCGTGGTCCCCCGGGGCGAGGAGCCCTGGGCGTGACACGCTAGACCGGGTGATACCTAGGCCGGTACTGTGGGGTCTGGCCTGGGTGATAACAGAATACGAGCGACAACTCACATCCCGTAGCCCCCGGCCCGAGCGCCTGGGCCGGTCCTCGGTAGTGGTCCCCGGGTTCCAGGACAGCTTGTCGTCACGGCCTTGTCACAATGGCGATGGGCCGACGGCAGCACTGTCCCCGAGGACTTCGATCGAAGACCGGCCGGCGTGCCCGCTTGAAGGCAAGCGGGTGCGCCAGAGCTGACCACGGCACGGCGGCGGGTGGGTGCGGGATCTACCGCAAGGAGGTCTCACCCGTGAAGGGTGTGAAAAGCGCCGAAGCCGTTATTGACAACGGCGAGTTTGGCGTACGCAAAATCAGGTTCGAAACCGGCCGCCTGGCACGTCAGGCGTCCGGCTCTGCGCTCGTCGTCCTCGATGAGGAGACCGTCGTCCTGTCGGCGACCGTCGCATCGAAGCAGCCGCGTGAAGGTCTCGACTTCTTCCCGCTGACCGTGGACGTCGAGGAGCGCATGTACGCCGCCGGGCGTATCCCCGGCTCGTTCTTCCGCCGCGAGGGCCGTCCGTCCGAGGACGCGATCCTCACCTGCCGGCTCATCGACCGCCCGCTGCGCCCGTCCTTCGTCAAGGGCCTGCGCAACGAGATCCAGATCGTGGAGACGATCCTCTCGCTGCACCCCGAGCACCTGTACGACGTGGTGGCGATCAACGCCGCGTCCATGTCCACCCAGCTCGCGGGCCTGCCGTTCGCCGGCCCGATCGGCGGCGTCCGGGTCGCGCTCATCAAGGACCAGTGGGTTGCGTTCCCGACGCACCCGCAGCTTGAGCACGCCACCTTCGACATGGTGGTCGCCGGCCGGATGCTCGAGGACGGCGACGTCGCGATCATGATGGTCGAGGCGGAGTCCACGCCGCAGACGCTGCGGCTGCTCGCCGACGCCGAGAACACCGGCGCGGTCGCTCCCGACGAGGAGACGGTCGCCGAGGGCCTCGAGGCCGCCAAGCCGTTCATCGCCGCGCTCTGCGAGGCGCAGCGGATCCTCGCCGCCGCGGCAGTCGAGGCCGGCCTGGCCCCGGCAAGCACCGCGCAGTTCCCGGTCTTCGCCGACTACGGCGACGACGTCTTCGAGGCGGTCTCCGGCGCGGTGTCCGACGAGCTCGGCAAGGCGCTGACCATCGCGGGCAAGCAGGAGCGCGCCGCCGAGGAGGACCGGGTCAAGGCCCTCGCGCAGGAGCGGCTCGCGGACAAGTTCGAGGGGCGCGAGAAGGAGATCAGCGCGGCCCTTCGCTCGCTGACCAAGAAGCTGGTCCGCAAGCGGGTCGTCAACGACGGCCTGCGGATCGACGGCCGTGGGCTCACCGACATCCGGCCGCTCGCGGCCGAGGTGGGCGTGCTGCCCCGGGTGCACGGCTCGGCGCTGTTCGAGCGCGGCGAGACCCAGATCCTTGGCGTCACCACGCTGAATATGCTCCGCATGGAGCAGATGATCGACACGCTCAACCCCGAGCGCACCAAGCGCTACATGCACAACTACAACATGCCGCCGTACTCCACCGGTGAGACCGGCCGCGTCGGCTCGCCGAAGCGCCGCGAGATCGGCCACGGCGCGCTCGCCGAGCGTGCGATCGTTCCGGTGCTGCCGACCCGCGAGGAGTTCCCCTACGCGATCCGGCAGGTGTCCGAGGCGATCGGCTCCAACGGGTCCACCTCGATGGGCTCGGTCTGCGCCTCGACGCTGGCCCTGCTCAGCGCGGGCGTGCCGCTCAAGGGCATGGTCTCAGGCATCGCGATGGGCCTCATCTACGAGGGCGGCCAGTACGTGACGCTGACCGACATCCTTGGCGCGGAAGACGCATTCGGCGACATGGACTTCAAGGTGGCGGGTACCGAGCAGGTCATCACCGCGCTCCAGCTCGACACCAAGCTCGACGGTATCCCTGCCTCGGTTCTGGCGGGCGCGCTCAAGCAGGCGCGCGGCGCCCGGATGACGATTCTCGGCGTGATGCGCGACGCGATCACCGAGCCGGCCGAGATGTCGCCGTTCGCACCGCGGATCATCACCCTGAAGGTTCCTGTGGACAAGATCGGCGAGGTCATCGGCCCGAAGGGCAAGATGATCAACTCGATCCAGGACGACACGGGCGCCGAGATCACCATCGAGGACGACGGCACCATCTACGTCGGCGCGACCGACGGCCCGTCCGCGGAGGCGGCGCGCTCGGCGATCAACGCGATCGCCAACCCGCACGTCCCGGAGATCGGCGAGCGCTTCCTCGGCACCGTCGTGAAGACGACGACGTTCGGCGCGTTCCTCTCGCTGCTGCCAGGCAAGGACGGCCTGCTGCACGTCACGCAGATCCGCAAGCTGCACGGCGGCAAGCGGATCGAGAACGTCGAGGATGTCATCCACGTGGGCGACAAGATCCAGGTGGAGATCCGCGAGATCGACGACCGCGGCAAGCTCTCGCTCGTCCCCGTCGAGGTGATCGAGCGCGAGGCGGCCGGGGAAGACCTCGGCGGCGGCGAGGGCGAGGACAGGCCCCGTGAGGACCGTCCGCGCCGCGATAGGAACGACCGTGACCGCGGCGACCGGGACGGCGGCGGCCGGGACGGTGGCGGCCGCACCCGGCAGCGTTCGCGCGGCGGGCACCGCGACTAGATGATGGATTCTGCTGAGTCGACCGTGCGCAGGACCGTCCTTCCGGGCGGCCTGCGCGTGGTCACCGAGTTCCTCCCGTCCGTGCGGTCAGTCGCGCTCGGCATCTGGGTGGGTGTGGGCTCGCGTGACGAGGACACCTCGCACGCGGGCGCCACCCACTACCTTGAGCACCTGCTGTTCAAGGGGACGCACAAGCGCACGGCCCTGGAGCTCTCCGCGGAGATGGACGCGGTCGGCGGCGAGATGAACGCGTTCACCGCCAAGGAGTACACGTGCTACTACGCGCGGGTGCTCGACGCTGACCTGCCGCTGGCGATCGACGTGCTGTCCGACATGGTGACCTCCTCGCTCATCGAGCCGAAGGATGTCGACGCCGAGCGCAACGTCGTGCTCGAAGAGATCGCGATGAACGACGACGACCCGTCGGACTCGGTGCACGAGGCGTTCACCGAGCGGCTGTTCGGCGACACGCCCCTCGGCCGGCCGATCCTCGGCACGGTGGACTCGATCAACGCGATCACCCGAGAGCAGATCTTCGAGCACTACCGGGCCAGGTACACCCCACCGCACCTCGTCATCTCGGCGGCGGGCAACCTGGACCACGACACCCTGGTCGGCTACGTCCAGGCGGCGTTCGGCCCGGTCCTCGCCGAGTTCGGCGGCGCCGAGCCGGCCGCGCCAAGACTGCGCGGCTCGGGCGGCCTGTGGGACGGGTACGGCCCGGCGGCCGGGTCCGGCGTGACCCTGGTCTCCCGGCCGATCGAGCAGGCCAACCTGGTGCTCGGCTGCGAGGGGCTGTCCCGCACGGACGAGCGGCGGTTCGCGCTCGGCGTGCTCAACGCGGCGCTCGGCGGCGGCATGTCGTCGCGCCTCTTCCAGGAGGTGCGCGAGAAGCGGGGCCTGGCCTACTCGGTCTACAGCTTCGCGTCGCAGCACGCCGACAGCGGCCTGTGGGGCGTCTACGTGGGCTGCCTGCCGTCCAAGGCCGATGAGGTGCTGTCGATCTGCACCGCGGAAGTGGCCAAGGTCGTCGAGACCGGGCTGACCGACGCGGAACTCGTCCGCGGCAAGGGCCAGGTCCGCGGCGGCATCGTGCTCGGCCTTGAGGACCCGTCATCCCGGATGACGCGCCTCGGCAAGGCCGAGCTCGTCTACCCGGGCCTTGAGCCTGTCGAGGAGATCCTCACGGCTATCGACGCGGTGTCGCACGATGACATCCGCGCGATCGCCGCGGAGGTCCTGACCAAGCCCAAGGTCCTGGCCGTGGTCGGCCCCTTCGAGGATGAGGCGCCCTTCCAGTCCGCACTTTCCTGAACAGGCTGGAAGATCAACCTCAAAGGTCCCTTGCTGTTTCCGGGGTGATAGCACCGGAAACAGCAAGGGACCTTTTGCTGCGCCCGCGCTTAGTCGAGGCCGAGCAGCGGCTCGATGCCGACGGTTAGGCCGGCCGGCAGCGAGGCGGCGCCGCGGATCGCGAGCAGCACGCCGGGCATGAACGAGGCGCGGTCCAGGGAGTCGTGCCTGATGGTCAGGGTCTCACCGTGCCCGCCGAACAGCACCTCCTGGTGCGCGACGAGGCCGGCCACCCGGACCGAGTGGACGTGCACGTCATCGACGGTGGTGCCGCGGGCGCCAGGCAGTTCCTGCTTTGTCGCGTCGGGGGAGGGGCCGAGGCCGGCCTTGCCGCGCGCCTCGCCGATCACCGATGCGGTGCGCAGCGCGGTGCCGGACGGCGCGTCCATCTTGTTCGCGTGGTGCAGCTCGATGATCTCGGCCGAGTCGAAGAACCGCGCGGCCTGGGCCGCGAAGCGAATCATCAGCACCGCGCCCACGGAGAAGTTCGGTGCGATGAGCACCCGGCCGTCGGGTGCCGCGGCCAGCCAGGAACGGACCTCGGCCAGCCGGTCGTCCCCGAAGCCCGACGTGCCGACGACGACGGTCACCCCGTGCTCCACGCACCAGCGCAGGTTGTCCATCACAGCGGCGACGTGCGTGAAGTCCACCACGATGTCACAGCCGAGCAGCGCGTCGAGCGAGTCGCCCTGATCCACCTGCGCGACCAGCTCGGTGTCCGGCGCCTCCTGCACGGTCTCGCAGACGGTACGCCCCATTCGCCCCCTGGCGCCAAGGACTCCGACCTTGATCATCACGCCTCCCGTGCCGTACCAATAGCGACCGCAGGATTCTACGCCGCCCGGCCCGGCCCCATCGGGGGTACGGGGGGTCGTCCCCCCGGACGATAGCGTCTGACGCCGGGCCCGGTACGATCGCGGTCTTTGCGGTCGGGCCCGGCGTCAGACCGGGCACGTACGCTGGCAAGCATGTGTCGCTCCATTAAGACCCTGCGCCCGCCGTACACCGAGGCCGTGACCGACGCGGACATGCACGCCGCGGCGCTGCAGTACGTCCGCAAGATCAGCGGCTTCCGCGCACCGGCCGCGAAGAACGCCGCGGCGTTCGACGCGGCCGTGGACGAGATCGCGGCGAGCACCGCCCGCCTGCTTGCTGCACTGGAACTGCGCGCGCCCGCCAAGACCACCGCCTGACCCGGGGCGCCTGGGGTCACTTTACGTTGCAGGCGTGGGATGATCCGCTACGGGTAGTAGCTCCGTATGAGGCTGATCCTCAACGTGATCTGGCTGGTGCTCTGCGGCTGGTGGATGGCGATCCTTTATGTCATCGCCGGGATCATCTGCGCCATCCTGATCATCACGATCCCGTTCGCCATCGCGTCGTTCCGCATCGCGTCCTACGTGATCTGGCCGTTCGGCCGGTCCATCACGGTCCGCCGTGACGCTGGGGTGGCGTCGATCATCGGCAACATCATCTGGATAATCCTGCTCGGCTGGTGGCTGGCGATCGGCCATTTCACGGCCGGCATCGCGCTGTGCATCACTATCATCGGCATCCCGCTTGGGCTGGCCAACTTCAAGATGATCCCGATCTCCCTGGTTCCGCTCGGCGTCCAGATCGTGCGGTCAGACGAGCTGTACCCCGGATACAGCGCACGGGACAGCTATGCATGAGCCCATTGCCCGCGCCGCGCGGCGGGGCGGGCAGTAGCCTAGGGCCATGGAGGAGACCGAGAGCCGCGTCGAGGTGTACGTCACCACCGACACCTCGCAGGCCCCGCACAAGGCGGGAGAGCCGAAGCTCTACGTGATGTACGACGCCGCGAAGCCGGAAGCGGGCAAGCTGTACTTCACCGAGGCCGAGTGGGACGCGTTCGTGCTCGGCGTGAAGGACGGCGAGTTCGACCTGGATGAGAACGGCAACCTGCCGCCGCTGCCCGCCGGCTAGTAACCGCGCTAGCAACGCCAACGCCAACGCCAACG